>Ga0098033_1000628_pt1 | contig 15490 bp, 5 predicted proteins | sample 1_EtaG_FD_75049 | JGI IMG/M metagenome (GOLD analysis project Ga0098033, IMG submission 75049) | Marine viral communities from the Subarctic Pacific Ocean - 1_ETSP_OMZ_AT15124 metaG | ecosystem: Environmental > Aquatic > Marine > Oceanic | place: Pacific Ocean | collected 2015-01-07
ACCTTGTTTATGTCAATTTTACAAATCGTATTGGAATGTCTATTCTGTAGCCGGTGTTCGCCCCTATAACACGAACAGTACTATCAAGATACCACAACTTACGATCCTTTAAATTCCAAAGATAACCATCTTTAGCACTGTCTGCCTCAGGCAGGCCTGCGACGCTGCCTGCTCCAAAACCACCGGACGTCAAATCTTGGCTTGTTCCCAGCTGTTGGAATAAGTATGATGATTGTTGTAATTCTTGAGAAGCCTGAATTCTAAATTTAAAACTGTTTCCGCGAGGACCTGTGCCCTGACCATCACCAAAAACCTGCGGATCGTTTGTACCAAGAAGGGCGAGCTGTTCGGCACTCAAAGTCGTATTAGTTAACGAGGGACCATTGTCAACCCAGTTGGACCCTGCTAAATAATAAGTTGCAATATTATCATCATCGATAAAGTTAACAGGAGCGATGTTGGTCCCAGATTGAAGCTTGATGCGGCCTAACCGATAGTCCAGCTCAACAATAAAAGCATTTTCCATTAAATCAGTGTCCAAGCCTTGCCCCACAGATATTTCAGTTGTATCTAAACCATGATCAACTCTGATCATGCCACCCTCAGCCGGGGACGCTGTATAACCCTGAATTATTCCATGTGGTATAACTTGATCATTGTCAGAATGATATATACTATCGGACGTGCCGTCCTCTCTGTACTTGTAAATTCCTTCAAAAGTAGTTGAGTCTACTGCAACATAAAATTTGCCTGTAGCAGGCATAGTTACAGCAGATGCATCTTCAGTTTTTGTGGCACCTGCGGCTGCGGTGCGTATAAAATATTTCGAAGATGTCTCACCTGATATTGCCCTAGGGTTAACCTTCAAAACAGGCATGTACAAAACGTTAGTCCTAGACATAGTAACTAACTTTGTTTTTAAATTTGAAGTGTTGTTGGTGAATGCTTCCAACACGGGTGTTTGTAACACTTCTAAATCATAATATGCGCTACCCGATAAATGATCTTTATTATAAAGACCATAATTAATTTCATCATCGCCGAGGGCGAACTTAGATATTTTGAAACTTCCGTCGCCCTGAGCCATCCTCAGTCTTCCTGTGTCAGTTAATACTGCATCAAGAATAATATCACCTGAATTGTCTAAAAATGCCATTTTGTATGCTCCTACTTTATAAATAGTTAAATATTTTAATTATGTTTAATCAGTTACAACTTTCTAACAATTTGTGCAGTTCTTTGTAAATGAAAAATTAATATCTATTTTTTTTCCTGTTCCTTTAGAGGTTATTCTCATTTTATATTTTTTCTTTTTGTCGCCTTCAACGTTTGTTGAAAAAATACTGTTAACATCTGATTCCTCTGAAAAATAAATTTGCCTGTCAGTTGGCTTTATTAATATATATTTTTGAAGTTCCTTTGAGTGCGCCTTGTTCTCTGCAAGCTCCATGGATATTGTTCTGATTATTGGCTTTATTGCTCCTTTTTCATCAATTAACTCGACTTCATAAACCGGAGTTGGATTTGAAACATGGCCATGATTATCAACTGTTCTAAATATATAATAGTATCTTTCATTGGGTAAAATTGAATCATCAAAAACCGCCGAGCCGCCAGTCTCTATAAGAGCGATTTCTTCGTTCGGATGCAGAGAGAAATCATTATAGCTCGTCGGCCTTGCTTTTTTGTTACCTGCTACATCAACCAGCTGGCTACGAGCAACTCTGAATACTTGGAAATTAGCTGCTCTATCGTCCGATGAAAATTCCACCTTTCCATCATTTGAAAGTTGGGCGCCCATAATATCGAGAAAGCTCTCTTGATCCCCGTCTAATATATTTATTGGCTCGGCCCTGAATGTGTCAGTTGAACTAGCTAAAATTATCTTTATTCTGTCGCCAACAGCCCGATAAGGAACAATGTTGACGAAAGGAGGAACAGGGGGGGAATCTAAAATTTTAATCGGAGGAGTCGAAAACATTTTATCACCAATTAGTTTAATTGATGGGTTAACAGTTACGCCAACCTTGACAGTAAAATTGTAATCTAATACGGTCTCGGCCTCGTATTCAACGCCTGCGCCTGGGGCCTGGGGGTCGTAAGTTACACCTTCAAAAAAATTCGAGTTTACCACAGAGATGGGAGCGTTAGCTGGATCGATTAACGTAGACGCATTGCCCTCGGCGTCTATATGATCAACCGGGTAATCATTACCAAAGGTATAAGAATATTCTGAACCAAAAACGACGCGATATGCATAAATATCATATCTATAAGTTGCATGTGCACCATATTTTACCTGTGTATCAACATAATCTATAATATCCAGATCTGAAGTATTGGGTATAATAATATTTTGTACATTACGTTCCTCTTCTGTCCCATTATCTTTTCTAAATTTTTTGATAACATAAAACAAATCTTCAGAATAGGCAGGAACACCATTTAGTATATCTGAATATGTTCTTGCTTTCTCGTTATAAACACTTTTTAAGTGTTCCACAAAAGAGGCCCCAAACAAGGCCTTAAAAAGCGGATTACATTCATTGTCTATTTCATAAGGATCCTCAAGATCGTCTCTAACATAAGCTACATAATTTCTTACATCTTTTGTCCATTCATCAAAGGATGCGATATTACCGGCGTCGTCCATGGAGGCGAAATCTGTGTCGGCGATGCTACCGCCGTAGACCGCTAGCGCGTGACCGTGTATGTGCATAGAATTATAGTCGAGTCCGTGGACCCACTTGCTTAAGACGCCGTTGCAATTCGTCGGGGTGCACCCGAAGTCGCTGCTGTCTATCAATTCAAAAGTTTTTTTGCTATTCACCTTATAACTTTCCATCCAAGTTTCGCTAAAAGCAGGAACTGCAACAGGCTCTAGATCAGTTATATCCTCATATATATTTTTTTCCAAATAATCAACAAATTCACGATTAATTGAATTATCTTGCAAAAAGCCGCCGAGGGAGAGCGACGGGTCCCAGCCATAAATAGATTGTGCAGCTGCTATTTCCTGTCCCAAAAAATTAGTTATTTTAGATTTTTTGATTTTGTCACCCAGCAATGTTTTCTGAGCAGTAAAATTAATTTCACAATACATTGGAAAATAATCTTTATATTGTTTTGCTTCATGTAGGATTGTTGATGCGTTAGAGCCAAATAATAAATTTGAGTTTATATATTCTAAAGCACCGATTTTTACGCCGGGGGCGATTGCATAGTTCCCGCCGAGGGCGGTCACGGCAGCGGAGATGTCGGCCGTTAACGGTTTTTTATTTAATTGGGGGTCGTTTAATAAAACATTTCTAAAGTTTTCAAGGTACTTTATAAATAATGAATCTGCATCTACACTTTTTATGTCCAAAGATACCAACCTCTCTAAAATTACCCCCAGCTCATTCTCGTCAATGGTATCGGGATCGTCTTCTGCCATGGCGCCATAAAGTAATATACTGGCTTCTAGCGGGAATTGTTGAAATAAATTGTTATAAGTATCATTACGAATCGTAGATGGATCTTCAAGTTCGTTAGGGTCTTCATACCATGCTTCCATATAATTAATCATATTAGACAAATCTAGAAATGAATTTTTTGCTAATTCTGGATTATTAGCGATCTTTGCAAGGGCATGAATATTGGGTAAGGAGTTTTGATAGATTGGATTTGCGATAAAGTTCTCGTAATCTTTAGAATAAGTTCTACTATTATAATATGTTTTATAGCTAGCATATGAAGCCTCCCCAGTTATTATTGCCTGCTGATTATTCAGTTCATCCGGTGTATAAGGAGACATAACATTATGATAATGATCATAATATACTTGAGGGTTAACCGAATTAAGATTTGTTGATTTAATTATTGGATTTAAGATTCTTCCGTCAGCTGTTATAATCCCAGTCTTCATTAAATAAGTCCAGTAAGTTCCAAAATTTCTTGTATATCCAGCATCGGATATTTCAGTTTTACTCATATTTTGTAAACCTAAGTACTTTCTTACGCCGCCCCACTTCGGATATCCGAAGTGCATGTTCCAAGTAGAACTAATAAGAAGTTCTTGCTTTATACCACCAAAATAAGAACTATTTCCGCCAAGTCCCAAATATTCAATTTCACCGGCAGCCCCGGGGCAGGGCGCCCATGTAATTGGCATACCGAAAATTATATTTGTCGCAGGATGTTTGTGATGGAATATTTTTTCAGTTGTGGCACCATGTGTTAGTGTGAGGCCGAGGTCAGGGATATAAACAACATTAGTGTTATAACTTTGGGTTTTCGCTTCGTAATCCCAATATCTGCCTAAAGCAACTCTTAGTGTGTCGACGTCAGTGTAAGGGAGGAAGAAACAACCAAGCGCTTTTGCTGAATCTGCGGTATTACCGATTATCTCTCCCATGTTCATGTCTATGAATTGATCATTAACAATGGCCTTGTCGACGCCGGTTCCGCCCGGGGCCACATTTTCAGGACCCTCCCTTACAAGATCTAGAAATATATTTTTGTCTACAACTATTCTTTTTTTGCTACCGAGCATTGATGATTCCTTCTTGTTCCTTCACTTTGCGCTTCTCCTTATACCTTATATATTTTTATATATAAAAAAATATTTATTTATAATAGGCAATTCCAGCCCACATGCTGCTCTTTCATCGTATAATTTTATTCTACAAAGAAGTGATTTACCAATAGTTAAACCGCTAAAATGATCCCCAGATAATTTTTCCCAAGAATAGTCATCGTACTTCATAGGAGAACTAGTCTGGTGCACACCGGTATAAACCTGTATCTTAGCTAATAAATTTGCGTTTATAAAGAAAAAAGAATTGTATTCTGGCGCCATCCCTAGTTTGGTAGCGTTTATAGCTTCTATAAATGGCGCGCCGGTCGCGCCGACCTGGTTTTCGCTTTCAAGGAGGGTTGAGCCTCCAACGCCAGGGGCGTCCACAAAGCGTACCAATTTAAATATATTTGGCATTTCTTTGTTGTATGGCACATTTATTTTTCCAACAGGTGTTTTATATATACTGTTAGGATCAGAGAAAAACTGTTTATAATATTTTTCTGTTTCCAAATCCCCATCTGAAAACTCAGTCGGATATTCAGGAAGATAGTCGTCCAAGCACTCTTGGTAATCTGCGTCTTCAGGATCGCATGGTATAAGTTCAAGAAGATTATTAGGCTCTTTAGCTAAAAATTGAGCATATTTATTTTCATCATAAATCACTATTCCAGCAGAACTATATAAACTTTTATAAGCCTCTTTAAGACTAGTATCAGAGGCCGCGTCAGGACTGTATAAGGCATCCAGCAAATCTGCATCATTTGCACTGTCTTTGTTAATATTATAAAGCATTAAAGCAACCAAAATTTTATCGTAATCTTCATAGGTAATCGATGGCATAACGGTACCATTGGTTTTGAAAAAATTGGTCTTAAATTTAAAAGAAATATCTTCTTCCGATGGATCTGATAATTCTATAATTGATGGCATTAAATATCCGACACTCTGAGAAAAACTATCGTTCTGTTCATTGACAGTAAATTGGCCTGTTGGACTGACACCATTATAAATGAGTGGATCTGCTGTCGAGGCGTACATTCTAACAGAGTCGTGCTGTTCTCGAATCAAATAAGATGCGTAAGATAGCTGGTACGTTCCTACCCACCCGGGATCATAATCTGCAGTCGAATTTTGATGTTGTGACAAATAATCTATATATATGTCTTCGTTAGAGAGTGCTTTATGAAGTTCAGAAGGGCCATCAAAAGTATGATATTCTTTTATAGTAGAGGTGGACGGAGTAATATTATAACTAGGAAAAGTACTTAAATTATATGCTGTTTCAGTTTGGCTATCAATTGGGATGGAAGTAGCATCTATTTCAGAACCAGTTTTGTTAACCTTTTTAGCCCCAAGAAGTTTATGTAAGTGGCCAATTATGCTATCGGTTAATTTTATTACAAATTCTATACCTTGGGGGCTTCCACTAACAGGACTAGTAAGCGACAGAATGGCCGACGTCGCCTTCAGCGCGTGCGCGGTCTTGTAGTAGGCGCCGTGGCTAAAAAGTTTAAACCAAATTTGGTTTGTCAAGTACCATATAGTCATTTCAGGATCCCCGGCCTGGGGCCCGAGCCATGGCTCATCAGGAAACCGTGTGCTCGCGTCGACTTCGAATTGAGGGTCAAAAGTGTTGTTCCCTAAAAAATATGGATGTATTCTTGCTGGTGTTTTAGTATCGTCCGGATGTTCCCCTGGCAAGTAAACACTGTCGTCCGGATGTTCCGGATGTAATATACCCGGTACAACATAGGATCCTAAAGAAAAATCATAATATTTTTGCATTGTAAATCTTGCTATCACCAAATTTTTGAGAAGGCTATTTAACATATAGTAAGTTCCATCTTTATAAGACATTTCTATTCTATATTGGTATAGACCTGCAGATTTTTCGCCCACATCAGTGTCTTTGAATGTAAAACATTTTATGTTATTAATAGTTGTGTCAGAATATGGAGTTTCTAAGCTAACCACTCTTAGGGCCCCGTCGATGGACCACGAGGTGTCAGCGCCTGGGTTGCTATCTCTTACAGTACCGACGTAATACGAAGGTTCTTCATATGAAGTATCATTAGCATATTTTTCGTATGTTTTTCCCTGGGGTCTTTTCTGCACTCTGTCTCTATAAACTTTTAATTCTAGTAATTGTGAAAAAGCTAAACATTGTTGCATTTTAAAATTAGCTGCGGAGTCAGGGCCGTCGAGCGTGTTATAAAGAACAGAATTATTTCTTAATAGTCTTTCAAAATTAATTAAGAATGTTCCCCTTGCGTTGTTATCTTTGTCTCTTGATATATATAATTTTGAAAATTCACTATCGTTATCATATAGTGGAACTATGCGATTCAAGGGCCCAGGAGCGTCGTCTATTTTTGTTAAATATTTTTTAGTTTCTTTTTGAAACGGGCTTATAACATGTTCATATAACCAATTTGCATCTTGATTTTGACTAAAAACATGTATTTGTTGATTAAAAGATTTGCCACCAAACTCATTCGATTCCGCGTTTGTTAAGCCCATGGCAGTGTGCAGCCATGGACTTTCAGTTCTAAAATCTTGTATCATGTTATTTGGCGTCTGCATTAACCTCAATCTTGGTGCACCTTTAACATGTTTCTCCCCGGCCATCCATCCTTGGTATCCAGTATCACTTGCATCTGGGCCGGCTGGTCCACCGAGGGCCTGGCCAGTTCCACAATAACCGTCGGGAGCCGGATTTAAATCACAAAGATGTAAATGGACTGCCCCATTCCAGCGGTTACCGTTAGGCAAGAAAAACTGTTTTCTAGTGGTTTGTACTTCGTTACCCAACAAAACTATTTCCGTATTAACCGGTCCAGTTAAGTGTTTATCAGCTAATAGATCAATATTTGAAAGATCAGGATTCATATCCTCTACAAATTTTCTTGGATCAAGCCATGCATAAAATAAAAATCCTAAACTTGATAGCGGGCCGATGACGGCTTGAAAAGTGTAAACTTCTTCAAAAGATATTACATAATATGATACACCAGATATTGTCTCTTCGCGAACATATGACGAGGTAGGCTTCTCTGGGGAAGACGGTTGAAGAAAAACAGATAGAGGAATTAAGCGGGCGCTGGCGTAGCTGGAGTCAGGTCCCCATGATTCAGCGGTGAACATCGGGCCTTTGCCGACGTGGCCGAACGAGGCGGGATCGGTGTCCAGCCAAGGATACTGGCTCTTTTGGTTCTGGTTCTGGATCGTGGACGTGGCCAATATTTCAGCGTTTGGATGACCAGTAATAGTATATACATTTCCTGGGCTCTCTACTTTGCCCGGTTCAAAAGCCGGATCTAGTTTCTGGATATTTAAAGTGTCAAGAAAAGGTACAATTTGAATATTTATATAATCCGAAAAAGAGTAAGAGCTTCCAAAAGGAGTAAGCTCAGATAAATAATTTTTCTTATTTAGTTCTTTTTTACTTTGCAAAATTTCTAAGTTTAATATAACATTAGTGGAACCTTCTTCGAAGCCATTTTCTAAAGAAATATTTTTACAATACACATGCGGTAGAACACTACCACCTGAAATTAAGTCTGATATTGTGCACACGTTCGTTGGCATTAACAAATTTCTCCCGGAACGTCGCCAGTTCCTCCTTCATAAATATTAAACGGAACTTTTTGTTGTTTATTTAATATATCTTGACATATAATTGCGCGCTCATCAGCAAAAACACCAAGCTTTTGATTAGTTGGATCGTGGACACACAATGTTTCTGGGTCGATCTCATTGTCAGTTAAAAAATCAAAATAATGTGCAACATAATCTTGATTGTCAGCCGGTGTTACCTCGTCCAGCATGTCTAATGGATCGATCGGATTTGGATTTGGAGGCTTTGTAAAGTAAAGAGGTCTTAAAACTTCAATTGTTGTGTCGCTTTCTTGCTGATCGATTACTTCAAATATTTCTATATCAAAATTCTTTTTCTGGTATGCGCCGTTGCTCTCCATAACTTTTAACAAAACAAAATTATCTTCTTTATTTTGTACTATTATACCTGATTGTGCAGGGCCAGATGCATCCTCCGCAGGAAGATCAGGATCATTAGACAAAAGCTTTATTTCTGTTTCTATATTCGTCTCTAATTGTGGTATGTACACCGTGTTGTTGCCACCACTTTTTTCTTGCAAGCTCAGACTATTAGATGAACCCGACAAAATACCTTTTAAATATCTTATAGACCAAGACGGTGCATATTCTGAATTTATATCGCTCGTTCCTAATGGCTGCGGCAAAGCATAATTCTTTTCTGCTGTTTTTTGTAAAACAGCAGTACTCGCATCTGCTTGATTAGATAATATCATATCGTAGCTTGTATTGAATTCTTTTTCTAAAGAAGAAATAGCTATTTGTGGTTGTACAGTATGAGTTTCTTTAATTCTTTGTTCCGTATCATTTTGTTGTTCAGCAAAATCAGCCCTTGAAGAATCATAAAGTATATTATCATCAAAAAAAGAATAATATACCGGTTTAAAGCGACCTTTCGATAATAAATGTCTTCCAAACTGAGTTATTTGGAGGTCTATAACATCTTCTTTTTTATTAAAAAACTCCATTATTTATTTTCCTTATTTTAGTTGTCAGAGAAAGTGATATCTACTTTCAACGATTGGATCAGAGAGAAATAATCATATGGCCAATTAGCACCAAAAACATCGCCGACTGTTTTATTTTTTGATATATAATTGTAATTAGCATCAGTTATAAATTGATATCCGTTTCCCTCACCGGCGGTCGGAACATCATTGATTCTTGAATTAACAGCTTTTATTATCTGTCCCTTTCTATAATTAGAATAATCCTTTTTAGCTCTTTGCTTTATTTTAAAGACCATAAAACGTAAATTTTTATAAAATTTTGCAGACGTCTTGTATGGGAGGTAAGCACCAATCATAGTTGTAATATTCATAGTTGGCTGGCCGGCGAAGATAGCTTTCGGAGGATCCACAAACGGCAAGGGAGATAAAAAGCCTGTGAGTGCTGCTGAATGTCCGGCATCGAGAATGCCAGCCGCGTTGGTCTCGGTACTAGCAAATTCTGGTATATAGTCAACATCTAATAGGGCTCCGCCTGCAATTTCGTTTAGAGGTGGAACACGAGTCGGATGAAGTTCCAAAGAGCTAATGCAGCTAGCATCTTTTTTTGTTGTTAATGAGCTATCAGGCATAATTCCCTGGTATATATCAATCAACTCTTGTTTTTTTAACGTATGTTCAAATGGGACTACTATCATCTGAAATGGGGGAACCGAAGCGTTGTGAATAAAATCAAATTCAGGAGGAAGCTGGAACCCACCATGGACCGAATTAAACGAAGACAACCTGCTTATCATTTTGCCAACGTCAGTTTCTGCTGCCAAAGATCTGACTAGAGCCCATTTTTCTATTGTCGAAGATGAGTAGGGGCCGCTATAACCGCCACCGGTCCAGAACTTATTCAGATGTGTTTGTTTTGTCGCTTCCAAGAGGTGAAAATGAAGAGTATTGACAAAAATTTCTTCGTTAATTGGCAGAAAATGTTTTCCAGGTATTATTTCACGAGTTGCATAATATAATCTTTCATCATGATGCAGAGTACCATGAATATGCTGCTGAGAATATGTTACTTCAGGAGCAAGTGGAAGTTTAATAGGCTTATCAATATATGGTATCAAAATAATGGCTTCATGAATCTTTTTGCCGCTAGCGAACTTGCCTACTGGAAAACTTGTTTTTGTGTTTTTAGGTTGAATGCCCAAAAGCCCAGAAAGGGAGCCGGTGGCGGCGCCTTTTTTAATATCCAGCAAGTCATAAAATCCACTAGTGCTATCCTTGCCTATAGGAGCTTCTTCTTTATTTGTAGTGGGCTCTAACAAAAAATCATTTATTTCAATATAGATACCTTTTTTATCTGAAGATGCGGATCCATCGCCACCGACTTTGTTCATTAAAAAAGAGTCATAAGGATCAGTACCGTACCCGCCCCACATGCCGCGGCCTGTAGTAACGTCATGAAAGCTGTTTTCTATAAATGAAAACGTATTGTCATGATTTCTCACGCCGGCGCGAGGTGCCTCGAAATCTAAAACTGGGCAAATCCATTCTGGTGCGATGGTCCAGACGTGTAGAGCCGAATTGTGGGTGTCCTCTCCAACTTCCGAATTTACTACCTCAATTGGGCTGGAATAAAGTCCCATAAGGCCCTCGATGCCGCCTAGGCTAGCATCTATTTTCATTTTTGCTCTTGCACCACCAGAAGTCGAATCAGTTGCTGGTGCTGTTAATGATAGTGATTCATTTGCATTTACCTGGCCTTTCTTCGGGGTTGTGAAATTGTAAGTTGGTGCGTCATACGTGTTTACATAATATGAGCCCGTTACCCCCGCTTCGGCCATTTTGTTTACAAGATTGGGGAGGCTTATATTGTCATTTTCCTCAGCTGAAAATTTATAAATCATAGAGCTTTTTCCATAAAAATATGGCGGTGTATAAGCATGATATGCCGGGTCTTGTAAATTGGCAGCGAAATAAGAAGAATAATCAACATCTTGTATCACAGCGTCTTTCATGGCGATATCGGACGTTGGATACCAAGTATTATTGCCCGTGGCGTCGGGGGCGTTGGCAGGTATGATCTCTATAGGAGGACCATATATATACCCTCTCATAGAGGAGTTTCTCAGCCAAAAGCCCTGGTTATCCCCGGATTGACCAAATAAATCCAAATCAGGATCACCAATTCCAGCTTGGCGAGGGCCCTCACACATAACTTGATATTTCCCCATTCTTAAAGAAACTTCCATCAAATATTCTTTTTTCTGCAGCGCGATAGGTGATACTGGGTTTGGGCCAGAATCGAAAGGTGTGGTCGTCACAATAGGCAATTTTGTATTAAAACTAGTAACATCCGCTAGAAAAAATTCCATTGTTTCAGACAAATAATTATTTATCATTGAAAAGTATTTACCATGGCGTAGCTGAGTAAAACCTGCGGCGTCCGGTAACATTACAGAAGGATCCCCGATTAGTATATTACCGCTCATAGAATCCGAACAATTCCCCTCTGGTGTACAGGTCTGTGTAAACCTGTTCAAATCAACAAAATCAGAAACCAAATGAATCGAAGGCCTTGTATCACCCCCAAATTGTAATTCCAGTTCATCTAGATTATATAAATAACGAAAAGGGAACCTGGCGCCATAAAAAGAAGTTAATATTGAAGGAATACAATGACTAGCGCCGAGCATATGTAAGCCGCCATGATAAGATGAAGATAAAGCGTGGTGATGAGGACCTGCTTCCCGGATTGGAAGGATTGACCCTATCGGTAACGAAGAGCTAATGAAAGGCCGCGGAACATGGTAACCAGGCCTTGATGCGAGCGCCGCGGCCTGGGAGGCACCCATGCTGGCGGTATAAATTGGATAGTCAACAGCAATACCAGATTTTATAGAGTTGTATAGAACGCCAGGAGCCATAAACGGTTCCAACAGAGCCTGTAAATAAGCTTGGTCGATGCCGGAGGAAAACCCGCTCGGCGGGGGCTCGGTGATCGATCCTGCGTAGCCCGAAGCTGCTACAAATTCTTTTTTAAACGCGTTGCCTATCTGTGTTGTTCTTGTAACAGGGTAAAATCCGTTATATGGTAAAAGCTTTTTTATAATAGAGCACTTAAACTTTACAGATTGTGGAATTGAATTTTGCCCCTCAGTAAAGCCTTCTGGAATCTCTAATAAATTAGAAAAATTAATTGTGGAATCAGTAGTTGCATATTTACCATCAAAATCTACGCTGGTTTTATCTCCTAAATAAGTATAGATACTCGGCGTGAATCCTGGAGGTGTGACAGCTGTGGCGCCACTTATATCATTATATTTATATCGATCTGTTGTTTTGAGATAACTCCCTGTTGCGTTCGCGCTAGAAGTGACATCCGCCCCATCCAATATCAAAAAACTGGCTTTATAAATCTCTAACAACTCCTCGCTCGGTGGGTTCTCGATTGAGTCAGACCAGTCCATAAAGGACACCGCTCTCACCAATTTGTTTCCCAGATGTTCAACATCACCACCGAAGGCCTCCGTGTCAAAAATGGCTTCCTTAAAAAGAAGCTTATTCGGAGTGCTCAAAGTAGTACCATATGTTGTATTATAGTAATCCATATGATCAGAATATCGATATTCTGGCACAATAGAATAATCACGTCCTAGATATTTTAGTTGGCTTGCGAAGTCATCATATGATTTATAAAAAGGATTACGTCCTCGCACCCTGTTGGTAACATAAAATGGTGTGTTATAAGGATAAGTGTGCCTATTATATTGTAGCGAGGCTGTTGGTGCTTTATATCCGCCGGTGACGAATTTGTGGTCCGTGCCCTCAGCATAAAATATTGTTGGTTTTGTACTATAAACCAGTTCCCCAGCAGAGCCAGTATGTAAGTTAATTACAGCTTGTATTACTGAAGATGCTGAAATTGCTGTTTGGCCGGAGTGTCGAATGGTGTTGTACAAAGTGTTTGAGCCTATAAGATTGCCATTCATATCCACGAGATCGTTGTGACCTCCTTTGTGCGGAGTCAAACCAATCTGTAAACCTTTCCCACCTATACTAGAAGTTAAATAATCAGGCTTATCATATATATCGTCTCTAGCGTCGAGGGGCCAGGAGCTTAAAAGAGATATTGGGTAAGGTTGATGAGCATCTTTTTGATCAATTACGCCGGATGCATGTGCGTGATAGTATCTGTCGGTAACCACGCCATTAGTGATAGAATTGACCAAAAGATTCGAAATTCCGTCAACTAAAGACGCTGTTGCGGAAGAACCGTATATAAGAGCAGAACCAGTTAGAAATTCAAGCGCTGTTGATGAAAAATTCATATTCTGCAAAGTTTCTACCGAGCTTAAGGCGGTGCCGACAGTTCTTAATCTCGTGGTACCATCAGAAGTAGCAGAAGAAGTTATTGTTGTTGAAGTATCTCCGCCTTGGGCGTCCTTCCAAAAAAGACGATGGAGCGCTCTATCATAACCATTGTGGCCAGTGCCAGGAGCTTCTTCATAATTTGGCCTTTTTGTTTTGAATGCTCTATAAGAATTAATTTCTCTAGGATAAAGTCTTTCAGAATATATAAATAAAGTAGCGCCGGTGGCCTTTGCCATACGAAAAATATTATAGTATTTTTGGTTTGTTCTCTTCCATGGTATACCTCCGCCGATCGGCGGCAGAGCCGACGCAGGGATCCCAGAAGAAAATCGCAAATCTTTATTTAAATCGTCACTAGAAAAATCCATCATTTTATTCATAAAAGATGTTCTAACTCTTATCGGTCCGCCTCCTGGTATGGTTGCTTTAAATTCCAGAGGCTTATGTTTTGTTGTCAAAACCGGTTCATAATATTGATGTAATTTAGGACTAAAGTAATCAGAATATACTGGATTGCTCAATATTATATTTTGGCCTTCCTGGTATATATCGTATTCTATAAAATTATAATTTTCCTGTTGTTCGCGGGCATGGCGGTGAACGAGTTCTCTGTATATAGGATCTGGCCATTGTAAATCAACCGACATCGTGTTATTCAAGCGAAAGTGTCTCGCGACAGGATGTTGGCCACCTCTTATTTGTTTCCATGTAGGGTGTCCATAAGGACCGTTGCGTTTCATTATTAGTGAATTGAATACATTTGAATATAGTGTACCAGAAGGAATTCCAAGTACATATCCAGGAATAAAAGTTTTATTAATATACTGAGTAACAGTGGAGTTGACGTTAAAAGAGGGAATATCACTTGGATATCCTAAAGTATTTGTACTTGCAGAGATTGGTTCGTATATGTGATTGTTTAATCCTACAAAATCAACTGGCAGCCATCCAGACCATGCCGGCCCGGGCGAATCGTAGGTGTGCCAGAAGCGAGAGCCATCGCCGACCTGATACGAACCAATGTCACTCGCACTTATAAAATTTAATGATCCGCTAAAAGCCATTTTTTACCTCAATCCTATAATATAATTAGATTATACACTAAATTAATGATCCTGTTATCCATGCATATTGTTTATCTGTTCTTGGTATCATATGAGAAATGAATCCGTTGTTATACGATGATGCTGTGTCGACCCGGACGCCCGTGGACGGTACCGGACCGGTCATTTGGACGCTGGCGGCGCCGACCTGGCTGCCTTGAAGGTGGTTACTTCCTTTTTGATCATTAACGCTACAATTAACGCTGTCGGTACAATAATCGGGCCCAAAACGCCACCAAGATATTAAATTATTATATTCTGGATGTTTTGTAAGATCATCCGGGCCAGGAGTTTCGGCGCGATCGTTATACCACACGCCACGATATAATTTTTGCACATCGTCGGCTGTCAGTTCAACCCCCCACACGCTCACTTCATCAACAGAACCACTGCCGTATGTCGGGGTTGCAGTTGCTACCGAGCCCGGGGCGTATACACCCAAGAAGATCTCTCCGAGCCCGTGTCTGGCTGCATATGAACCAGCAGATTGCCGCTCGCCGGCATCATTGTGTGCATGTAAAGCACCATTTAAATAAAGCTTCATTGATTCGGTCCGAGGGGCAGTACCGCCGTCAGTTGTTGCAGCTACATGAATCCAAGTACCCTGATAAGAGTTTAATTCAGCCGATGGTGCACCAGCATGGGCCTCTAATAATTCATAATTACTTGTATTTGCATCAAAAATATAAAAATTAAGTATGCCGTGAGCGTCGGTACCAAGTTGGTATTCGTTTGCTTTCATAAAAATAGGAAAATTTGACACATCTGTTAAATTTACCCAAGCACTAATAGAAAAAGCAGTATCAGTATTACTACTATCTCCAAAATCAAGGGTACTATAATATGGTCCTTGCCAATTTTGTACAGAAGGTGTTGTATTTAGATGAGCTACGCTA
>Ga0098033_1000629_pt1 | contig 15464 bp, 25 predicted proteins | sample 1_EtaG_FD_75049 | JGI IMG/M metagenome (GOLD analysis project Ga0098033, IMG submission 75049) | Marine viral communities from the Subarctic Pacific Ocean - 1_ETSP_OMZ_AT15124 metaG | ecosystem: Environmental > Aquatic > Marine > Oceanic | place: Pacific Ocean | collected 2015-01-07
ATCATCAAAATATTAGCTTCGGAAGATTTTAAAAGCAACCTAACTGATACACTGTCCCAACTCTTTCCTGGGCGGGATTCTAAAATAATCCTGAAGATGCTGCAACATTATTACTCTCCTAAAAATGTAAGCGCGGGGCCTAATACCCTGTTTTTGCCTCATAAATACACATTAATCATCGGGTTAGATGGCATTTACTTTACCTGTGAAAACCAGACTAATTCTGTTGATTACATAAATAGACAAATTCAGCAAAGTATACCGTACTACCAACTTTATTTTAGAAAGCGAAGAAAATATAATGGAAGAACCAAAGAAAAGATACTGGGAAATCACCGGGGTAGACTCCGACGGTAAGTCTCTACGCGTTGTCATAGCCGCGATAACCAAAGAAGAGGCTGTTGTTATTGGCCTAAGAAAGAAGATGGACGAGGGTGGCTTCGCATCTTTTGGAGAAGTTATTGAGGTAGAAGAGACAGCAGCGTACATAAAATGCCCGCACTGCGAGGGACAAGTCCCGCACCCTGAACTGATTACCAAATGACAGCAGAGGAGATCCAAAATAGGCTAATAGATGCAGAGGTGGGACCGTATCACCTCTCTCATGAGCTCGTGCAGAAATCCACAGAGATGGGTCTTCTCTGTGAGGAAGAACTTCACAGCGCGTACAGTCAGCCTTGCCTGCTGCATCTAGAAGAGACAGCAGCGCGGCTGACAGAAATAGAAGAAGAAATCGAAGCTCTAGAGAGCGAACAGGTTAGAGAGGAAGAAATACTAGAACAGGCTAAAATGATTCTCCAGGAAGCGGAGAAAGAGAATCTCCCCCTGTTAAGTAAGCTAGAAACAGCTGTAGAAGAGAAAGAAGACGAGATAGCTAGATGCGAAGGAGCTATAACTGTCTTGGAAGAGGAGAAGACTAATCTAGAGGAGGCAGAACCAGACTTCACAGACGAGAAATACTTTTGGCCAATAACAAATCGGTTGAAAGACCTTATCCGCTCTGCCACAGGACAGTGGGGAGAGACAGTTACCCTTGGGTTTGATAGAGGATATCTTCTTGCCTCGTCGGAGTATAACATATATAGAGACCCCTACATAAAGAGGGCAGCGGAGTACTGTAAATCATGAACAAAGCCGCAGAATCCAGCATCGGGGCAGTCCTGAAAGGCAGCATTTCTGAAACACAATACTTAGCTGGGAACAGCAGCATGTGCTCAGATATAAATCTGCGGGGATTCCTAAATCTCTTACCTGACTCTCCTCTACGAGAGAAAGCGTGGCTAGGGAGCCACGATAGTATCAGAACGACTAAAAGTAGCTACAAGCCAGAGGAGCTAGAGCTACTAGGAAAGGGCTTTGTCCTCCGCTACACAAATATAAAGCTCATAGGAGGAGTAAGCTTTAAAGTTACCTTCTGGGTAGGAGCAGACATCAAATTTCTTTTCCCCCGAGCAAGAATTATAAATAAAAGGCAGCTAGACGCAGTCAGGGAGTATGTAGACCAACTCCTGGGTAACGATGGCACCATTCTGTGATGAGATATACAGCTGTCCCCCTAGAAGAGGGAGAGGAGATGCCTTCACTCTTATGGACAACAGGAAGAAAGGGTATATGTCCTCCTCTAGAAGAGAGAGAAGTAAGGAGGATTGGCAGTACCCTACTCACGAGTCTTAACACTAAATGGAGGATTCTAAAGGTTTCTAATGTTGGGGCCGAAATTATACTGAAAGAGAGAGAGCCAAATGGAAGAAGAAGATAAATATTACTGCTATGTTAAGAACTGGGACACTGTCGTACTGACTAAAAAGCTCAGAAGTGCGGAGTCTGTGCCGCCCGAGGAGGTTTTCGTAGGGAACTTCCATATGGATGAGGCGGACATCGTGATCCGGTCACGTCAGTGGCTCGCCATTGTGGTAGACAGAGAAAAGGCAGCGGTCTTACCACACACATTTGTCTCTTTCCCTACCCTGGAGGCTTTTCGCTTCGCTATTCTTGGTTCCGAGATAATCTCGGGACTTACCCAGAATTCATTCTTATTGTTAAGCGTTAAGCCAGTATAGAGGTAAAAATGATTAAGCTTTGTCTATTTCTGTTTTGTACATTATTTTGTACAAAGTATCACGCCCTCTACATGGATGCACTGCATGAGGCCATTGAATGTCGTGATATCCAGAATAAAACCCCTGCCCAAGAGGAAGAGTGTGAAAAAATCTCTAAACTGCTGAGCGAGTACTCGAATCTGAGACTCCTCCACTGCTACAACGAGTGGCAGACCTATGAGCTCTAGAAAAGATAGCGAAACAATGAAAGCTATACCAAGATTGATGAGAGACCGCCTCCGTCAGGTGTTGGATGACACTAACGTCTACGTAGAGAGGTCCCAAGAGGATCTCCCTAAAAATATTATTAAGGAGATTGAAGATCAGCATAAAGCCCTAAGAGAGGGAAAGCTGTCTTTAGACTCAGTAGGATTGCGGGACTACTTTCAGGTTGCGGGAGAGTATGGCAAATGGTGGGTAAGCACCGGAGTAGAAGGCATCTCCAAAACAGAAGGGGAGGTCCCAAGAACTAGGGTTGCTATCGTAGCGGAGTTGTTACGTGACCTACTTTAACTACACCATTCACAACATGGAGATTCTACACCTAGTAGGGTTGACCTCCTGGGGGGATTGGGTCCATGATACAACTCTCCCAAAAAAAAGATAAACCCAAAAATAGTGTGGGCCTTTAGCTCAGTTGGTTAGAGCAACCGGCTCATAACCGGTCGGTCCTCGGTTCAAGTCCGAGAAGGCCCATTAAGGAGAACTTATGGAGATATACTTCTACCTCGCCCTGACCATAGGGCTTATATTCTACCTAGTTAAAGGAGGTGTCCCATGAGTGTGACAGATTTATTACTAGTAGGGGCAATAGGAATATTGTTCCTCTCTTACCTAGTTAAGGTATTAGATAAATGAAACTCTCAAAAAAAGAAAAAAATGAGGTTCTAACCCTGTCCACTCAGGTTTTAGAGCAACTACTTAAAGATCTGCCAGAGACCCTCAAGGAGATAAAGGAGATAATAGACAAAAAACTTAACGAAGAGTAGATGTCGTGGAGATAGGGCGAGGCAACCTCGTCTGATCCTAAGCTTAGCACGCTGCTGAGTATAAAGTGAACCTAGCCGTTACGGCGACATCTGTATATGGAGAATAAAAATGGAAGAACTGATAAAACTAAACCCATACATGATGCATGTACGTGTTAACTTCAAGAAACATAAATATATAGAACTAAAGGATCACAATGTGCCTGACTGGTACATTTGGATGGTCACAAAAATAAGATAGCTGAAGTAGGAAATACTGGGCGAGGCAACCTCGTCTTCTTCCGCACGTGTAGGAAGCAAAGACGTGACACTTACGCGCCTAACGTAAGTATCACACAGTGCATACAGTACTTCAAAAAATAAAGTAGGAACTAAGGGCGAGGCAACCTCGTCTTATTCTGCACTTAGGTGCGCACCTACTGGCTGCGAAACCTCTCTCAGCCAGTAAATCTGTCAACAACAGATAAGTACTTTATTTATAGGAGCAAACCATGGAAGTAACAGATTATCTAATAAGCTTGAATGCCGCCGCCAGTATATATGGCAGCAGATGGGGGCCATACCTGGCCGGTATATACGTGCCGAAGCTTCACTATGGTATGAGGGAGCTGGCAAGCCTTGAGAGTTTCTTTGAATTTATCTTTGAGGAGATACCAGGCCTAAATCTCATAATAAAAAAACCTCGGGAGAGGAGGTTACTAGACACTAAACTGAATTCCCTACTGTGGCTGTCGTGGGTCGCTACGCACTCGGTAGACCCACAAAAATGGACAAACTGGAAGGTACTAAACCCAGCCGCCTGGGGAAGAACTAAAAAATACCTCAGGGGTCTCGAAGTATTAAAGGAGAATGAAGATTTACTGTCTGAGGAGGCCCTTACTAAAATAGTCGTGGCTAAAACAGCAAATCTAGAGGAGAAGTGCGAGCTGGCTATAAAATATGATAATTGGAGCTGGGCAAATTACTGGAAGTACGCTGATGAGGAGGGGGAGACGTATATCCTAGGGCAAAAAGTAGTTTCCGGACACAGCCAAGCATTCTGGTACAGGTATAAGGGACTACTAGAAGATGATCTCCTAGCAAAGATAGACTATACCTGCACAGAAGGAGTTTTTTGTATCCTATCCGCTGCTGTAGACAGGGATTTTGGAGAGTCTGACCTGAACATCCAGAGTAAAAATATCATGCTTAGTGTCTCCTTAGATGGGGAAATAACCATGAGCTACGCTACGGTCCCGTATGGTATGCCCGATGGTAGGATCACTCCTAGGTTTGTAATCTACTGTCACCCATATGAGGATAAGGTAGAGGTGTTATCCGAAGGGTTAGAATATGGTAGCCTGACTAAAGAGGAGAGACTGAAGCAGTGGGGCGGATTCAGATGGGCAATTCAGAAAGTGTTCCATGTTAGAAATTTGTGTCGAGTGGCGGCTGGTCTGGAGGTAAACTCCTGGAAGGAAGATTATGACACATTGTGTGTGAAGGTAGTATAACCTGCTACAAAAAATGAGATTTTAAAAATAAATTGAGACAGAAATGAGATCCGTCTCATTTTTTTACCTAATGATTATAGGTAGTTACAAAAAAAATGAGATTGGCCATTTTCCGTCTCATTTTTTTTTCCTTAACAATTTCAGTTAGTTATCTATTAAAATCTATCAAATTCATTAAAAAATGAGATAAGAATACAGAGAACCCCCCTAAGAGTGAATTAACTTTTTAACTTAATTCTTTAACTCACTCTCTTTAAATGTTAACTTAATTTATATATGAGTGCGTTCTCTGTTTTGAAATCTCATTTTTCGCTCCAAATGATGCTTAACCTTATGATAAATATAGCGAATAAAAATTGAGACGGAAAAAGGCAAATCTCATTTTTTCTGTAACTACCTATAATCATTGCCAAAAAAAATGAGACGGGAAGAGGGTCCGTCTCAGTTTTTTCAGATTATCTCATTTTTTGTAGCAGGTTGTACTACACTTAGTTACATAAACATACTACTTTTTGTCTACACTACCCTACACTTTTTAAGTTAAAAACATGAGATTTTAAGTTAAAACCTTAAAACATTAAAACATTAAAACATTAAAACCTTAAAACTTCATAAAGGAATAAAAAATGGATTTAGACAATGAAAAAAAACAAAGGCTGCTCTCTGTATTGGACAGAACTAAAAAGGTACCAACCACCATACACCGACAAAGAAGTTTCCGTCTCAGTAATGATTTAGAAAATCAGCTATTCAATCTCTGTAGGGCATTAACTCTTGAATACGAAAATAACATCTCTCTTGCTCACATAATTAGAGCGCTGTTGGTGTATGCTGCGGAGGATGTTGGGCTACCGCCCAAGCCTAATACACTGGAGGAGTTGCCGGCCGCTGAGCAACCCGAATCAGAAAAAGAAGATGACGCGGACCCTGAAGAGGAGTATATTTTGAAGTTACTAGGGGACGGACCTATACACCCTAAGAAAAAGTGGAATCCTTAAGGAGATAGCTATGTTGGTGCACATGTCTGGAGATAGGATTAAGCTGGCTATAGAAAACCAGAATATAGAAAACCAGAGGCTAGAGGACGAAAATAACACCCAGGGGAACTTGCAGCCCCTTACGCAGCAATCGGTAAAACAACCTATTGAAGCCAAGGGTACAGAGCCTGCAGCCGCCCCTGCACCTACAAGATCTCTTACAACAGCACCAATCATACATAATAAATGGTTAGCCGCAGGAGGATTTCAGCCTCCAGCTGCACCTAACCCTACAGAGACCTCTACTAAATTAGCTGCATTAGTAAAACAGTCTGTTGCGTATACCAGGGCGCTCCATGAGAATATGCAGGATAATATATCTCTGCGCCAGGCGTTAAAGACCCGGGCGTACTACGATAGTCCCTATCTAAACACGGAGCAGCAAGCTAAGCTAAAATTAAGAGCGCCTATAATGGGAGAATACGATAGGTACAAAGGTAATGTGATCGCAGGTGCGTTGTCCGGTATCGGGGCGTTCACTGGCGCAGCACTAGGTAGGGGCGCCGCTGGCCGTGCAGGAGCAGCTATTTTAGGTGGGGGACTGGGTTTCCTAGGCGGGAAGCTGTATAATAGAGATAGGTTTAATGATGAACTTGCAGGGTATGAGCATAATTTATATCAATGACATAAGTAGAGTACAATAATATGCCTTATTACTACGATGGAGAGAACTATTTCAGAGAGGCTGACGAAGAGCCTAGTACTCCCCCGGAACCCACTGAACCACGTGTCAATTATTACGATACTCGTGGGGATACTAGTAACTATTCTTATTATAAAACGCCTACTGAGCGCGTAGTGTCTGTGCCTAATAAGCCTAATGACTATGATAAATATGGCAAAGAAATCACTCAATATTTTTTAGCTAGGGGAATGAAGAGAAGAGAAGCTGCTGTACGCGCACAGCAAGTACTAGAATCTATGCAGGTGGAAAAGACTGCTGAAGAAAAGAAAAGGGAGCGGCCATCCAGTTGGAAAAAGTATGCTCCTTGGGGCGCAGGGGCTTTAGCCACCGCAGGTTTAGTTGGTTTGGCCAGAGGTAAAGGACATGTTCCCACTATACTTAAAAACTTAGTACAGAATGAAGGTAAGCTCACCTCTGCAGGTAGCGCCATTAATAAAGCTACTAGAGGGATGAATAAGGCTGTGGATCACGGCAATGTGATACCTACTTTAGTAGGGCCTGGAGGGATTAGCACTACAGCCTTCGGGAGCGTGGACGATGCAGTAGCCATGCTTGATAGGACACTGGCGAGGAATGCAGGGGAGTACTCTGTTAGTGCAGGTAACTTAAATAAAGTTCTAGGGCCCAGTAATAAGAGTCAATCTTGGACGGAGTATCTACCTAAGTTTCTTGGTGGTGTCGGAAAAACTAATGTTAAGCCGCATATGGGCTTAGATGTGAACGAGATAAATCAAATCACTAGGGCCCATAATCAATTAAACCATTCTAGCCTTGCAACTTTGAAAAACGATGCGGCCCTATTAAGCGGTAACACTGCAGCAACCAGTATGGATGACGCTTTAGCTCAGTTACACGGAGTAGACCTATCTAGTTTTGCTGCAGGATCGAGAGAAGCTGCAGCTGCCGGTAGGGTATCCACTCGTATACGCGCCCTGGAGTTAGCTAAAGAGCTACAATCTCACGAGAACAAATTACATTCTCTTGTACGAGAGTCTCAACAAGTAGCTAACGATAGAGCCAGCCACATACTAGCGCCACTTGTACTAGGAGGTATAGCTACGCCATTAGCAGCTGAGGCATACATGAGCAGCAGCGCACCGCTCTCTCCCAACATGCAAGGAGTAAAAGGGCCTGCTCAGCTGTTCAAAGATACTACAGGTTTGGGGCAGGACCCTGTTACCAAATCAGTAAGTCCACATTTACGGGCTGTAGGCAACCACGTTAGTGAGTATGCGCCCTATTACGGTGTAGCAGCCGCGGCCGCAGCGCCACTAGCATATTACGCATTTAATAGAGGCCCTTCCCGAGAAGAGCTAAGAATAAGAGGAAGGGCTTAAGTTATGTCTAGAAAATCCCATATAAAACAAGCAGGTGCAGTACACTTACCAGAGTGGATGGGAGCACCCTCCGCTGAGACTACAGGAGGCGTAGCAGGTCTTCTAGCTGGTGGAGGGATAGGTGCGCATCTTTCCAGAAACTATGCTCTAAATAATATGGTTGCTAATCCTCGTGGATTTAGGGGCGCTGTTACAGCTGCCGCGGCCCTGTCTGGAGGACTTCTTGCCCACCAATTAGTGGCTAACCGCGGTGCTATAGGCAGAGGCTGGGACAGTGCAGGTGCTTCTATAGGCAGAGGCGTAGACAGTGTAAAAGCAGATCTTAGGGAGAGCGCCGACAAGCTCAAAGCAGGAGAGTCTCCCCACCTCTCCGCAGGATTAGCAGCACTAGCACTGAGCGCTGGAGGAATAGTAGCAGGGCAGCCAGGAGTAGCTCGAAGATTAGGCGGATTGGGCTATGGATTGCTTCCAGCAGCTTCAGCGATTACCGCAGGCGCTATGGCACAGCAGTATGGTTTTAAGCCCAAGGCTGCTTTAAAGAGGTGGTCTGGTGCAACTGGAGATTTCGGGGATGCTGCTTTAGGTTCTGGTATACTAGGCTTGGGCACCCTAGCTGCAACGGCAGGGCTTAAAGGTAGTTGGAGAAGCAAGCTTCTAGGAGGTGCTATAGCGGCTCCATTGCTAGTGGCAGGAACAGTTAGAGGTGTTTCTGCAGCTAGCGATGCCAAAAAAGAGTACGACATTAAAGCTGAAAAAGATTGGGAAGAGCTCTTAGCTGCAGTAGCTAAGCAGCCGAAACACGTAGATAATCCTGTAAACTTCGCTGAGTTTATCAAGCAGAACCCAGGAAAAGCGGCGCTAGGCACCTTAGGGGTATCTGCTTTGGCGTATGCTGCTGCTGGTGGTAATGAGGGAATAGCGCGGAAGATACAAGCTATGAAGGACAATCCAGGCGCTACTGCAGCAGGGTTGGGTTCTTTAGGTGTTCTATCCGCGGCTACTATGGCTGCACTAAAAGATAATAAAAAAGAGAGCGCATAATGTTACACTCGTTAATACTTAATTCTGGTTTTGAGAAGCTGGCAGCGTCTCGTGTTGTTTACCGTTCGGACTTTCTAGGTAACATGGTACCCTATGATACTAAGCAGAAGTCTGGGGTACAGGACTTACTCACGCGTATGGAAGCCGAGAAGAAGTGGAATGCCGCTGCTGGTGGTTTGTCTCTGGGCCTCTTAGGGGGTACGTTAGGTGCAGCAATCGGGAAGGACGCTGGCGGAGCCGCAATAGGGGCTTTAGCAGGTGCAGGAGCAGGTATGCTACTAGGTTATGGGACCAGCGCTTTGGAGCAGAGCATAACGAAGGACCTATACGGGATTAAAGATCCTGGGGACCCCATACCTTCAAGAATGAAGACTTCACAAATGATAAGCCCATTTGATGATATCTTTCCCGCTATTGAAGCTAAGTCTAAGCAAGAAAGAAATCCCCTAGCTGCACTGGATAATGGTATAGACTCTGTAGCTAAATATGCCCCTTGGGCCTTAGGCGGTTTAGCCGTTGGAGGCTTAGGTTATGGGGGCTATAAACTTTATGATCATCTAACAAATAAAAGGAGTAACTAATGAACAAGTTAGCAGCAGATTATTATCAGTTGGGCGTACAAGCAGCCCTACAAAAGTTGGCCGCTGCGCGTAGTCAAATGGTCAGGGACGAGACTACCCGGCAGGCCTTGCAGGGTGCCATGCCTGGTGTAAACGCAGCGCCTTTGCAGGACTCCAGGAAAAACCGTGGCTTGCTGGGGCAGAAGTATAAAAAGACTCCACAACAGGTAGATGCTATGTACAACACGGGAAGAGACGCCGTCATTAGGGCACGGTCGTACATGGGAGGGTAACTAATCAGTAACATCCACTACCGGTATTCCGTGTAACTGGAGATAGTCTACACCAGATTGCCCATACTGGCCTCGTAGGGCGTACACTTTAGTGATACCTGCGTGGTGTATAGCCCTAGCGCACATCGCACAGGGTTCTGCTGTAATTATGATCTCTGCACCTAAGGTTTTAGTTCCTACACGCGCAGCGTTACATATAGCGTTCATTTCTGCGTGGTGACACCCAACTTCCATGTGGGTACCAGATACAATATTCTGGTCTGTGCGACTACAGGTGTTACCCCCTCCCCTGGGCGGACCGTTGTAGCCATCAGCTATAATGGTGTTAGACTCTGGGTCTATTATGATCGCGGCTATCTTTTTACGGGTGCATGTACTTTGGTTGCTAAGTACCTTACACTGCGCTAGTCTTGTACTGATATACTTTTTCTTCAATGGAGTTCCCCTATGAGCACATACTACCATACACTTAGAACTAAATTAGCCCAGTCGGACAAAACTGAGTACCTTACTTCTCCCCTTAAGTGGGGCGCAGGCCTAGGAGCTATTGGTACTGCAGCAGGCGCAGGCGTTGGTTTACATAAAGATATGGCCCATATGGGCGCTAACGTGAAAGGACTTACTTCAAGTTTAAGCGAGATGGGAAGAGACTACCAGAAGTACAAAGTAAACCCAAAATTAGAAGCTGCTTTATTTAGAAAAAAATATCTGGATGGACTGGATAATTATTTTTCAGATATGAGAAGATCAGGAAGAAAATTCAATCCTAATACACTTTCAACGTTGGGATTAGATTCAGCAAAAAAAACCATTCGCCATTATGATGATGCGTATGAGGGGCTTAGGAGAACGCGTTTTGCTCATGCTGACGCAGGTGCTTACACCCAGAGATTTAAAGAACTACTTAAGTTGAAGAATACTAAGAAATGGGCAGGCAGGGCAGGGCTAGCTGGCTTAGGTTTAGGGGCAGGCATCGGCTTGTACAAGGCACTCAGTAAGGAGTCTTCAGACCAGTCGGACGAATCTGCTCTTGCTTCTCCCCTTAAGTGGGGTGCAGGCCTAGGAGCTATTGGTGCTGGAGTAGGCACGGCTGAAGACATCAGAGATCTATCTAAAAATAATCTATTTAAATCAGAATTAAAACGCCTATCAAACCCAACTTGGATTAATGGTTATCGAAGATTTGGCACATGGAGGGAGTTGATAAGAAACCCAGAGTTTGGTGACTATTTGCGCCACTCTGATGACTTTGCGGATATCCGCAAGTTAAAGAATGTTAAAAAATGGGGAGGCAGGGCGGGCCTAGCGGGCTTAGGCATAGGTGCTTACCTAGGGCTACATAATGCACTCAAAAAGGAGTCTTCAGACTACGAAGTTAAGTTTACTGGGGAGTATAATCATAATCATCTACTTGATGGGAAGATGAAAACAGATCTACCTGATATGCTACAGAAGAAGATTATAGATTACAGGCGGAAGAAGGTAGCAGGGGAGCTTTTACCTTTCTCTTTTTATAAGGGAGCCCCATTGACAGAGAGTGACAGAGTGCGGTTTAGGTCTATGCCTGGTTTTGTAGGGCCTAACTCAGACCCAACTAATTACTCTATGGGGATGATCCAGGCACGTAATTTTAGTGATTTAAAAGATAGAGTGAACGCTCGCCTTCAAAAGGATTTTGAGGGGAAGTACGATACTGAGGACTACTCAAGGATACGTTTTTCGGTAGATAAAGCGCTAAACACAGCGCAGAAAACGTACGCGTCACACAACCGCGCTTTCGAGGCGGATATAATGAAGCGGCTTAAAAAAAATTATGGGGATAACTGGCGGCAGGTATTGCAGACTAGAAAAGCACAACGTGCAGCTGCCCAGCAAGAACGAATAAAGGCTGTTGAGAAAGCAAGAGCGGGTAATCATTTTGTAACTGTGTCTAAGCCGGAAGCGCCCTATCCGTTAGAAAAAAATGCAGTATCCCAAGGGGCTAAGTACGATTATATTAAGGAGAAAGGACATAACTCTGTCTTAGGGACAGGAGCACAAATGGCACTTGGGGGAGGGGTACTAGGTATGTCAACAGGAGGAGTAACTAGTATGATTAAAGATCTTGGCCTAGGGTTACGTGGTAAAGAGTTGGAGAGTATTGGTGGCCAGATTAAGCGCATGGGTAGATATGGTCTTATTGGAGGCATAGGGTTGGGGGGTCTCGGGTTATATGCACAGTATAAGCAAAACAGAAATATAGAAGATATGGCTGGTAACTCGGATAAGATAAACAAAAAATACAGAAAGTATCAGTTGATAGAGAAGCTGCGACGAATGCAGTAATGAACACTTATTACTATAAATTACGCACTAAAGTAGCTTCCCTAGAAGGGGTGTCCCCCGGCGAGGTTAATAATAGACTTAGAAACCGCAATCATGCGATTCTAGGTTTATCAGCGGGTGCAGGATTGCTTAGTGGTGTATTAGGTTTCAGGGGGGCCAGAAAAGCAGGGTCCGGCTTACTTAGATCTCTCCTACCTGCCGTGGGATATTCTTCTTTAGGGGCTGTAGGGGGAGCATTAGGAGGTATGGGCATAAACGAATTAACTGGAGGACGGGCGCTGCGACGAAAGCTTGATGAACAGTATAGAGCTAACTATAGTAGTGAACCCTCGGCACCTATGGGCCCCCTAGCTTCCACTGAGATTTTTGATACTCAGAATAGGAAGCACTGGAGTAAATTACCATTACCGACGTTCACACCACCGTCTAGTGTAGGACAACAAGAGGTAAATAGGTTTATGGAGCAGCAGGAAGCAGGTATCACTCCAACAGATTTAGGAGGCAGGAGTGTAATTACATCTAATCCTGCGGAGTATGCCGGTCCCCTAGGGGATGTAGCCAGAGCTAAAAAAATGGTTTTTAATTCTCCGCACCCCCAGTATGGCGCCTTTGGATACTCCTTCCCTAGTAAGAGCCCTCTCAGTAAAGATAAGATTACTGCTGCCCATGAGTACTACCATGGTAACGTCTCTAATACTTGGAAGAACCCTGAGGGTGAGGAGGCTAATGCGGATCTCTATGCTGCTCTTACGGACTACTCTTTATCCGACGCAGCGAGAAACTATCTTAGAACTGAACAAGCTAGTGGAGGAGTAGAACCATCGCCAGCGCATGCAGAGAGAGACCCGCATCTTGACAACTCTACTAGAGCAGCTCTATTTGCTGCTATGGCCAGGTGAGTACTATGCCCTTAAAGTCTAAAAAGTTCGCAGCGTACCTTTTATCCGAGTTAGGGTGGAAGATATCTCTATTTTACGTACTGTACCAGTACTCTGGTAAGATAGAGCACTATAGCTTTATGATACTGTTGAGTATTGTGATCACTTCTGGTTTTATACAGGTAGGGTACATACTAGGCCAGGCCGCCCTGGATAAGTACGCCTTACTAGCGGAGCAGGCCATACCAGACAAGCAGGTATCTACAAAAGACGCTAAAGAATCTATAGCGCGGTTTAAAGAGGGCTTAAAAAATGATAACAAAAGCAACAGAGATATATAAACTAGCCATGGGGGCTTCCCTCACGGTAAAAATCGCTGTAGTGTCTGTACCTGTACTACTAGCTTTGTTGTCCGCTATACGGTCTTGTAACGAGAAAACCATAGAAGACACTATAGCCGAAGATGCTGTAAACACTATAATTATAGGTGAGAGCATTAAGGACATAAAGAACACAGCTGTAAAGATTAAGGCGCCCACCTTTAATGAAGTGAAGATAGAGCACAAGGAGAAGTTTAATGAAGGTCGTGATTCTGATAGCGGTGTTTTTTAGCGGAACAGCCTTTGCTGAACCAGTGTGTGACCCTGGAAAGGGACAGTGGACACTCTCTAATGGCACTGTACAGTGTAGAACGTGCCCCGGTATGTACGATTTTGTACCAGGTAAAGCTATTAAGCTTCCCTTAGGATGCATGGCGCCTATCGACGGAGCGCTACTGCACGTAGAAGACTACTTAGAATTAAAAACTTCTAAAGAGTACGCCCAGGAGCTAGAAAACTGGCGGATGAATTTGACACCTACGTTGGATTTATTACAGCTGCAGATTAATGAAGCAGCTGTTAACCTGTCTGAAGCACTAGAACAAAAGAGGGACGTTACTGCCCAACTAGTGGTTTCTACTAGGGATAAGGAAGTATTACAGTCGCAGATAAAAACAGTAATAATTACAAGTAGCGTAGCGGCTGTTTTACTGTCTGTACCTTTGATTATATTAGTGACACAGTGAATAAAAAGTGCTAGCAGCACGAACATTACGTATACTATTTGCTGTAAATTACTAATTTTAGACAAAGGATATACGTTATGTACAGATTTATTATTTTGATGGCAGTGCTGTTTTTCGGTGCGTGCGATAGTACAGAGAAAGAAGAAGAGGTAGTTGCTGGAGAAGAGGTAGTTGCTGGTGAAGAGGTAGTTGCTGGTGAAGAGGTAGTTGCTGGAGAAGAAGTTACTGCTGGAGAAGAAGTTACTGCTGGGGAAGAGGTTACTGCTGGGGAAGAAGTTACTGCTGGGGAAGAAGTTACTGCTGGTACTGATAGCTAAAAAACCGCCCCCACCCCTACGACGACTTCTCAGAACCGATCGTCGCAAAACCAGCCCCCAAAGGAGGTAGTACCAAAACTCTCGAGCTTTGATACCTCTTCGAGGTGCGACTCGAGGCCTGCCCTCAGTGGGGCATAAACCACCAGCCAGTCGGGAAGGTAACCCGTCTGGATTGTGGCGAGGAGAGCCGCCTCCATACGGGAAGCACAATGGGGAAGAAAACGCTCCATCAGCTCCGCATGGTGGGTTTCCCCATCAGAGTAACAGAGAAGGCCGAGAGAACGTGTCTTCTCCTTCAGCCAATGGATATCATTAAGTAGCTCGTAGTACTCCCTTGGGAAGAGAGGTTTGCCTGCGAGGAATATGTATTCCACACAGGCAAAGTCGGTGGAGTCCTCGGTATCGTATACGTGAGCAGTAACGATATCCGCGCTTGGCAGACTACAAAACACGCTCCCTGAATCGAACTTCCCATTAATGCATTGGACAGTTGTCCATCTTCCCTGGTCCTTCCAGTGAGCATGGGCGTCCTGGAAGACGCCTCCCAGGGCTTTATCCCCCGGAAGAGACGCATCCCTTGCGAAGTAGGCCCAGGACACATTTCTGGTGTCGCTGGCTTGGTAGTGGGTCTCGATTTGGACCCCACCTTCCCAGCCCTCTGGTGGCGTAGCCCCTACCCACTTTGCGCGGGCCCAGAATTCATCACGTGTGACTTCCCCGCCGTACGCGAGGAAAAGAAGAATTCTATAACAAATGTTCATATGTACCTCCTAAAAGGTGACCATAGATATTGGGTGTATAAATACCTACATGGTCAGAACATATACTTATGGCAGATTTACCCCCCTGTTTTGCGTTAGTCGTACCAACAACCTGTAAAGCGAGCTAAAAAAACCGCCCCCCGCCGCCCCGCGTACATTTTAACTGAGCGCCTTTTCTATCTCACGGTACAGGTACTCTCCCCCGACCTGAGCCTTATGGGAATATGGCGCGTCTCTATGCGCCTGATCCCAAGTCCTCCGCACCACTCCTCGCACACTAACCTCTCCTAGGTGCCCTGAAACAACAACACCATGTATCCCTCTCTGTGGGATTTCTATTTCACCATCATTCATACCCCCTAACAACCACATTTGTAAGGGGCTGGACGAGACCCCTCCCCAAATGTTAGTGGGTGGGTGTAGCCCACGCCTAGTGGGCGGGTACAATTTATATGCATATTCACTCATGATCATCACCTCCTAATGGTTGGAAAATGCTACTCCACAGCGGAGCGAGCTATTTATCCTGATCATATACTTATGTCACAACTTCTCCCTATTTTTGTGAGCTAAAGAAATCCCC
>Ga0098033_1000630_pt1 | contig 15463 bp, 24 predicted proteins | sample 1_EtaG_FD_75049 | JGI IMG/M metagenome (GOLD analysis project Ga0098033, IMG submission 75049) | Marine viral communities from the Subarctic Pacific Ocean - 1_ETSP_OMZ_AT15124 metaG | ecosystem: Environmental > Aquatic > Marine > Oceanic | place: Pacific Ocean | collected 2015-01-07
CGGAGAGCGACTTGGTATACAACTATGGGATTGACCTACTGGAAGCTAACTACGACTTCATTTACAAAGAAGCAGCATTGGTGTTGAAGTGATTTTACAAATACGATGCACAAAGTGTAATGGGAATGTTATCGAGCGGGAAGGATTAGATGGAGAGGAATCACTATGTCTAAACTGTGGCTTCTCTCAGATACCTAACATTATTCCCACTCAAGCATTAGCTGATGATGCAGAAGATTATCAACTAAGGAATCGAAGTGATGGGTGGTCAGATACTTATTCCCTAAGAAGAAAAGAGCGGGGGCGAATAGGTAAAACTAATCGATTAGGAACAAACAATAAACCTAAACGAATAGACCGTCCAATCAATAAACAGAAAGTAACTAAAGAAACAATAGATACTTGGAATAGAATGAATAAGGAATTAGGATTGAGTAGTCAAGAAAAGGATTAGATAGAATACTAGAAGTTCCTAAATGTTCCGTAATGTTCCTAGATGTTCCAGTTCATTTTATTGCGAATTCGTATTTTGAGGCTAAGTAGAACGACAAAAGGGTAGATAGGATGTATGGAACGACAGTGGAGTGTTCGGTATGTATGGAATGGGGATACTTAGTAGATAGTGGAGTTTGCTTATTGTGCTTGGAACGAAAGGCTAGGTATAGTGGAACGAAAGGGTAGTTATCCAGAAGAAGAAAGCCTAGTTAGCCATTATCTGCCTATGATTTCTGAACTGATATAATGGTAGTAGAGCAATAAGGCTCTTAGTGAAAGGATAGCTAGTATGAACTGTGTCCACTGTGATGGGGCAGTAACTAATAAGGACTATTGGTATTACACTGATAGGCTACCTATACATACTGCATGTATTGGTTACGCTGATGATGCTTTGTTAGCTAAACTTTTCCGCGCCCACAGCGATTCTCATATTGTTGCAGGGTGGGCAGAGAAGGAAGCAAAGGATAGGTAGAATGAAAGCAAAGGATAGCTATGCTTATGGAACATTGATGATAGGACTTGACAATACCACAGGGTGTGGTATACTTATATGTGTAAGGAGTTAGGGGGGTCAATTGCATACGCCCCTTAATCCAGAACCTCTCTCCTGCAAAACTGGTCAGGGCGGTGGAACAATAGAATATAGATAAAGAATCACTCAGGTTGACACATGCAAATGTCCCTCGTTAGGTTCAGGAACATACAGTAGCTAATCCGCGGATAACTACCCGAACCACGAATCCTAATCGTATACATCACTCTGATTACTCACCACGATATTTCATCTTTCGTCTTTAGCTATCGTTACTCCGCCAAGCGCATTGGAAGCCTCGCTCCTTCGGGAGCGGGGTTTCTTTTTACCCAAAATACGAGAAACTAGGTATCCACAGGACGGCTAGGCAGCGTTTTGCTCATAGATATATCATAGAGAACTACAAGGGATGGATACCTAGGAACGCTGGGAACGGGGGGGCTTGACTATAGGAACGAGATGTGATAAGATATATACTGTCTACGAGTTCTAGTTATATACTATACACCCTGTCTACAGGTGCTGTTTCTGAATTGCTATAATAAGAGTATACAAATTGAGAGGTATACCATGTTAACGCGAACTCACATAGGTGGCGATAGAGTACTCTTAACCACTGCATTAAAAGAACGACTAGCTATCCGTCCGGAGTGGTCACCAGCCCAGCGACTTAAAATAAGTCCCCCCAATGGTAAAATTGATTACGATAGTTTGTCCCTGCTATCAGGGCATACTTGCCCATTTGCTTACACTTGTATGGCTAAAGTTCATAAGGTAACTAGAAAGATTGTCGATGGTAAATTTTCAGATACCCGCTGTTTTTCGGCTACTCAAGAAGCTGCATATACAAATGTATTCAATCAGCGACAACACAACACGAATTTATTGCAAGAATGCAATACCATGCAAGAGATGCTTGATTTACTCGATGTGTCAATTCGTCAATCGCTTGACCCGTTTCGTATTCACGTAGGCGGGGAATTTTACAATCAAATGTATTTCGATGCTTGGATGAGATTTGCACACGAAAATCCCTATCGGATATTTTATGCGTATACAAAATCTCTTCCCTATTGGATAAATAGAATAGATTCAATCCCAGATAACTTTTCACTAACGGCTAGTTATGGTGGGCGGGCGGATAATCTAATAAAAGAACATAATCTTAAATATGCTCTTGTAGTTGGTCACCCCGACGAAGCGGAAAAATTAGGACTAAAGATTGACCATGATGATTCACTTGCTATCTACGGTAGCGACTCGTTTGCCTTGTTATTACATGGTACTCAAAAAGCAGGTAGCAAACGGAGTGAGGACTTAAAACGAATGAACCGAGAGAACATTGCGTACCGATACAAGCGTAGACAGGATAGATAAATGGTTACCCAAATTTCGTTCCCAAAATTCCTAAATAGAATCTGGCGATTTGATATCTCTGATTATCTACTAGAGGTGGAATTCAGAAGCCCAATTCGGTTTAGCCTATACTGGAAGTTCTGGTAGGAGGCTATCTGTCCTTTTGTCTCATAGATATATCATAGAGAGAACGGCTACATAGGAACACCTAGGAACACCTAGGAACGGGAATGGATAGGTGGAATACGTGGGAACGAGAAGTGATAAGATATAAACACCCCTTTTGGTGTGGTAGCCTATATCCCTATGGTTTCTGAACTGATATACTTATTATCAAGGTAGTTGAGAGCTGATTAGCTTGAGTGACCGACTGAATTGCAACACTAACAACTGGCGATCTCTACCCCCTAAATAATAATTTTGAAAGGTTAGTTATGGAAGATTCAAATGTCGTTGTAAATAAGACTAATAAAACATCTTATTCAAAACATGGTAACGGTTGGGGTGTTGGTGCGTCGATATGTATTTTCTTAGGTGAAGATTCTGATACATGGAAACGCCCAATTCCGGAAGATAAAACAATTCATGTAAATGTTTTTATCGACCCCGAAACTGGTGAGATAGAATACTTTAGACACAATATGCCGTTTCATATGCAACTGCATATAAATCATTCTGAAGCGGAAGATATTAGTCCGGACGGTACGATTGCCGTCGATGAAGATGAAGATGAAGAATGGCAAACCATTCCAGAAAAAACTTACGATGTTGACTATGGCGATAATATAATGTCAGAATCTGATTAGAAAGGTACGTTATGAATGGTGAAGGTTGCGACTATTGTGAAACCGCAAATATAAAAGTGCGGAAAATAGATACAACAACTCTTGAAGTTACAGATAACTGGAAAGATGGTGTATCTAAAAAATTGATTGAGATTGGTATCTACGCTTGCGATGAGTGTGTTAAGTTAGGTTTAATGGAAAGGTAAGTTATGAATAGAGTAGAGTTCGATAAAATTGCGGGAGATGGCAAGATAGCATCTTGTGAGTTTATTACAAAACCGAATAAAGAATTTCCTGCTGGTAGATTACGCAAGATGGTATTTCGTACCAAAGTTACTAAAGGTGTAACTGGGGAAGGTATGAAATACGACCCTAATAAATTGGGATTGCGTACTGTGTTTGATATGCAGAAACTTGGTTTCCGTCACATAAACTTAAACACAATTCAAACAATAACTGCACATGGTGAAACACACCTTGTTTAGATGTCCAGTTTGTAATTCATTCCCCTGCCGTAGTTGGTGCGGGGAGAAAGGATAGGTAAGGTTATGCCATCGTTTGAAGAAAAGTTAATTATCCGTGCAATCGAAGCATTGGAACGGCTAGCTAAGGCACAAGAAAGAATTGCACTAGCAGCCGAAGAAGCTAACAAAATTTAGTTAGCAAGTATGTTAGGTTAGCTGAAATGCTATACCCCTGCCCCCTGTAGAGTACCTTTCCTCTATGGGGGGCTTTTTATTTGTCCTTTTTGCTCATAGATATATCATAGAGAAAAGGCTGTCTAGGAACCACTAGGGGCTGGGAACGGTGGAATGGCCTATGAGATATAGTGTGGAACGGGGGTCGAGATGTGATAAGATAATTAGCACACCTGTTCTAAAGTAAATACTTCATAATTTGGCTGGGTACGGTTTCTGAATTGATATACTAAAAGTAGTTCGAAGTGAACTCCGAAAAAGTAATTACTAGGTCGGTTTTTCGGTATGTATAAATCTAACTAAGGATAAGTTATTTTGACTACATTACAAACTGCGCGTGAAATTCGTGCAGAACGTTCAAATCTTGTTGCAACGGGATTTGAAAACTACACTGGTAACAATGCATTATTTGATGCTGGTGCGGATAAAGGAATTTGGGATTTAAAACCCGAATTACGTCCAATTACAAACGAGGATGGTTTCACACATTTAGAGTATAAAACTACTCGATCTGGTGAAAATGCACTCGACGAATTTGGCGAACCTATAGTTGCAAATTCGCTGAATGAAATTACTATCGTAAATCCCAATTCGGGACAACGTGAAGCAATTCCATTCAGATCGGCGGGTAAGGTTTTGAGACTTTGGGATCATAATCGTTTAGTTCCCGTTGCGAATAATTGGATAGGTGAAGGTGCAAAATTGCGTATGCTTCACATATCTAAAAACTTTGCAGTTGTGACGGTAATTTTAGAATTACCTGACCTATTCAAAAAGTTTAGTGGCATGAATGAATTGCTAGGTTGTTTAATCTTGCAAAACTCAATCGATGGCACAAAACGGTTTGGAGCAAGGTTTGGTGCAGAACAGTACGCTTGTCTAAACATGTCATGGTTTACTGATGAAAATTCATTTTCAACTAAGCACACAAAACGAATTTCAATTCGTGTTGACGAACAAATTTCGATTCAACATGGAAAAATTCGTGAAACTGCTGAAGTTATGGAAATGCAATTTGAACAGTTAGCCAATGTCACAATGGATAATTCGCAAACTGTTGAGTTTCTGCAAAAGTTTCTAGTTCAAGAAAATAAACATGTTTCTAACAAAACTGTTTATTCTGACCTAGTTGGCGTTGCGAAAACTAAAGTTGACAATCGTATTGAAACGATTGTTGGTTTGTCTAATGGTGTTGGCGATCAAGGTGACACTGTTGGTGAAATTGGTGGAAGTGCATATGGTGTATACCAAGCAATTCTTGAAGAAACTGATTGGTATCGTGATGGGGCAAAACGTGATCGAGATGGCGAAATGAATCCAAATTTCCAGTCTCGACAAAATGCTAGAACTTTGCAAGCTATGGGAGTTGACACTTCTACAGTTCAGTTCAAGCAAAACGCGTTGACTGCAATTTCGAATTACGCTACAGAACGTGAACTCGTTGTAGCGTAAACAAAATTTGCGTCCAGTGGGATTTTCTCACTGGACGCTTTTTTTGCGCCAAAAATCGCTATGATATATCTATGAGCAATACCGGCTTCTCATAGGGAATTCGGTGGAATGCTCATATCTGGAATACTGGGAATGGTGGAACGGGGAAGTGATAAGATAAAAAGTAAATCCTACCTATCCATATGTTATGGCTGGCTATGGTCTCTGAATTGCTATAATGAGAGTACGTTAAAACTAGTCAAAGGAGTTGAGTGTGTCAAAGTTTACACAACAACATTACGAGACAGTTGCGGAAATTGTTTACGAAACCGAAAAAGAATTCGGTACGTGGCATTCCCGTTCTGCCATTGATAGCATTTTTGCAATGCTTCGGAAAAAATTTGTAGGTGAGTTTCGCTGGGATAATGAAAATTTCAAGGAAGATTTATTCCGTCGAGCGTCTACGTTCAAAGCTGCACATCGTGAAGGATGTCGAAACTTTGGACAGGAAAATCTAGCTGGTCATGTTTGCTGCGAAAGTGAGTTACACAATGACAGAAAATAATGAACAACCCAGAGTAGAATTTCCGCACGAACCAATTCATTTGGGCAGTACCGAAAATAAAATTATTCCGATTGCGGAAACGTTTGACGAAAAAGTTAATACTTGGATAACTATTCTTACGGTAATGTTGGGAGCGTCACGAAAAGATGAATATTTACAGGCTTGGAAACAATTTCAAGAATTGGTAAATACTCGTGACGATTGGAGCGACGAAAAGAAAATAAACTTTATCCGAGTTTGTGAGCAGGACGCTTTAAATTGGCATCACGAATTTATAAAAAGTCGAATAAGAAAAGGATATTTCCGTGACCGCAAAGAAGCCTAGTGAAATGAATGGTGTCGGTGATTTACCGCATTACTATATAGAAATAACCAACTCTTGTTATGTTTGTCATGTTTTGCAACAGATACTAAATTCAACAAAATTACTGCAAAAAGCATTATTGGAAGTATATGAATACTCAAAAGTGTGTGACTACCATAAACAAAAGTTATCCATGTGGGAAAACGGTAACTCCACCATTTTGAAAAACGTAGGTTAGAAAGGAGTATTTCCAGTAAAAATAAAAATCGGTTTATCGTTTATATGTGCATCGTAGGGAAGGTGTCACATATGGGCGATAAATCGCTATGATATATCTATGAGAAAAAGGGGCCTCTGAGGAACGCTCACAGCGTGGAACGGCGGGGGAATTGGGCTAAGATAGATATAAGATACTTAATATAAGTATCGCCTTTTTATTTCGGGGTTGGTTATTTACCTTTGTTTAAATTCTACCTATGGTTTCTGAATTGATATTATTAACGTAGTGGTCAAGAGGTTCTTGGCTACAAGTAAGAGACAAAAGGTTATCCCATGGGAAAATCTGGTTCTGAAAATAAAATAGAGGCTAGTCCAAAGGTCGCAACCGTTGACCCTAGATTGACCAGAGATGCGAAACAAAAAGCAGACGACCTTTTTGTGAAAATCTTCGGTGAAGTGGGTATCGACGAGAGTGGTGCGCTAAAATTCACTGAGATCGAACTCAGTGAGTATCTGAGAGTTTCCAATCTTTTAATCGAGATGTATGAAAATTCAACAGATCGGGCGATGAAACAAATTCACCGTCAAGAGGGTCGCATATTGCGGGAGTTACTCGCGAACATTGAACTCGGTATGAAAGCCGAGGGATAACCCTTCTAACGCTCCTCAGTCCAGTTTGTCTCTTGCTGGGCTGGGGGGCATAAAAAATTTGGATCATAGATATATCATAGCGAGATCATAGCTAGATCATAGGGAATATACTGGGAACAGCTCATAAGTAAATTTGGGCAGTTTTTTTGCGGTCGAAATTTACTTGTGATATTTCTGGGTGCAGTTTCTGAATTGATACAATAATACCTATAACAAGGAGTAAGTTATGCGACCAATTCACACCAAAGCCTATAATGACCTATTAGACCTATTCGAGGGCAATCGACATACTGCCCTACTGGACACAACCAAGTTCCATTTCGCACCCCAAAGAGTAAGAGAGATGGGTGCTAATGGTGATAGGCTTCGATTATGGCAGCTAGTTCAGGCTGTTCTAAATATACCTGTACAAGTTTCGCCTATCGTAGTTCAATCTCAAATAGTTGATCTGATCTCAGATTCATCTATAGGGATATCTGATGACTACAAAATACAGCGTGAACTTTTACCAGTACCGTCAGGGTATATGCATTTTGAGAAGCCGTTACAGATGCCTTGGACAAACGTACAAAAAGAGAAACACGATATCTCAGGTGTTCATGATCTAGCATCCCCTGTGACTCATTGCAGTATCTCAGGTGTATTATTCGCTCCCCTAGAAATGGGGACAGAAAAATATAATCAAGATACTGGCGATGCGGTTTGGATGACCAGAGCATCTGTTGATGGTGAAATGCTAATGGTGATCTTGTTTTCTGATCAGGGATTATGTGAGGATGGGTGTGGCGTGGTAAATACGCCAGTCCAAACGATAGCATGGGATTTTGGGGATAACTTTTATGATGCCTTTCCGAAAAATCAAGAACTGATCGAGGATATCGTAAATCGTCACGATATCAACCGCAGAGGCGCTGAGGATCATCTAGAAGCTACAGGACACCTGATCAAAAAATTAGTGGCGCTGTTTGAATTTATGAATCAGAAAATTGTCGCTAGCGAGGCGATTAGACCTGAGCTTAAAGAGAAAAACAAACGTGATCGGAAACTGATCAAGGGATTCAATGGTAAAGTTCCTGATCTAACAGTTGTTCGATTGCGTAGGATAAGCGCACAGAATCGAGGAGATGGCAGTGGTGAACCTGTACAGCGTGACATTCACTGGGCTGTCTCTGGTCACTGGCGTAATCAGCCTACTAATGACGGGATCAAATTGATCTGGATCAATCCCTATACCAAAGGCAATAAGGCGCTACCATTGCGACAGGGTAGTAAAATATTTGATGTGGGGCGTTAGGCTGCCCTACAGGTCGCAAAGCTCACCTATCTGGTATCTACTGGGTAGGTGGGCTTTATCTTATCGCTCATAGATATATCATAGCGAGGGGTTTTTTCTCATAGAGGAATACTGAGGAACGGCTCACAGGTAAAATTTGGGCGACGATGGCGGTTGGCGAAATGATAATGCTACCTATGCTTTCTGAATTGCTAAAATAGATGTAAGCCAAACAAATGAGACGCTTCCTTTGTTATGGCTAGGCAAGGAGTGACGGACAATTTCACTCCTTGCCGACTAGCTAGGAGTTATAAATTCAATGAAGTACAAGCAAATAAAAGTAATTATTGACGCACAAGGCAAGCAGGTATCCCCGGCTGTTGATACTGTCATAACTTCCATTATGCGCTCGATACAAGGTTACTCGAACGTTGAAGACGATTTGGCATTAGGACTAGCGTCTCAAATGTCGAAATTCTTCAAGTCGCAAAGTTTTGGCGAGATGGTTGAAGGTATTGAAAATTCATCCATTGATGAAGGGGAGGATGTTGATTAGAATTTGGGGATTAGAACAAACGTTCTAATCCCCTTTTTCCGTATGATATATCTATGAGAAATTGTGACAGATTTCACAATCTCTTAGCCTATGATTTCTGAATTGCTATACTGTAAGTACATTGTTCTAAACAAGTAACTAGGAGTTACATATGCCATATATTGACTATTCAAAACTAAGCGCAAAGACGCTAGTAAAAATTAGTGGGTATCAATCTTCGATTGATGAAGCTATAGAAAAAGATTCTATCGCTGTGCTATTCGATGAATTTGAAAACGATATTTTTGGAAAATCCGTTTACGGATACTCGGAATTTGAGTACTCTACTCCATTTATATCGGTCACTGTTGACTCTGGCGAAACAGCGAAAAAAGTACTCAAATGGTTTCGAGATAAGGATTACCGATACGCCAAACATGAAGATGTTACTAACTGGCGCTCTTATAGAGAATACGAGTTAGTACATCGCTACGAGGAAGATAAGCGCATTGAAGTCAGAGTTGTGTTTAGTGGTACGTGTGAATTTGTTGAAGAACCTACTGGCGAATTTGAAGATGTACCAGAGATTATCGGAGTACCAGCACACAGACGACAGGTAATGAAAAAGGTACTAAAATGTGGCGACGATGCTTTGCCATCGTCTGCGTAGCTCCTAGAGAAGCCTAGGTTATCTTAACAGGTAGCCTAGGCTTTTTTTGTGCCTTTTTTCTCATAGATATATCATATGGAAATTTTCAATTTCCACATGCCCAAATCCTATTTTGGTAGGTGCTAGGCTGCCTATGGTTTCTGAATTGTTATAATATAAGTACAACGAAATCGAGACATCTAGGAGATACATCAATGACCATCGCTACGACCATCGCAGACAACGTTGAACATATCGCAGACATGACGAGAGTATTAGCCCGTCCTAATGGGTATATGACGGATGAGGAAGTTTGTCGCTACCTGCGGAAACATCTAAATAAACAAGTAAAATCTCTAACCACTGAAATCAACTACATGAAAAACGATAGGCTAAACGCTGGGGAGGAGGGCTGATGTCGCCCCAGCGACAAGTCGCTATGATATATCTAAGATAAAAATCGAAAAATTTTTTAGCCCCTACCCGATAAATGACTAGTTTATCAGATAGGGGCATCTAGGAGTTTAGGGCTAGCCCGTCACATGTTTCTCAATTCTAAACTCCATCTAATAATGAATCCTCAATGAATTCGTTCATTAGCTCGCAAATAATATTTGCTTCTATTTTCTTGACGTTACCCGATCCAATATCTTGAATCAGTACAGCAATGGGGTGATTGGGTTTGGTAGCCCAAGACCGCCCGTAATCCCGTAGCCATCGGATCATCCATAATGCATGTTGATTAGTCAGTTCACCATGATTATCTAGTTGATCGAACATGGCAATTGAGAACGTCTGCACGATAGAGTTTACTACCCTATCGTGCTTTATTCCCAATACCATAATGTGAGTATGGTCATTGTGCGTCATTGATAGTGATCTCCGTTAGATATTGTTTACGAATCCAATTTCGTTAAGTTCGTATCTATATTCCCATTTGGGCTGTTCCGGTAATTCTTTGTTCCCGTATAACTGTTCCCAAACATCGTTACGAACTTGGTTGATAACGTGTTGGTGTGAGTAAGGATTGTATCGTTCTATCTCTGCTTCACCCTCACCCATTACCTTTAGTGATACAAAGCATACGCAACCGTCTTTAGTGACTGTATACGGTACTAATCGTGCTATAGGCATAACCACATAACCATCTTCAAAGCGTATGATGTGCGCTTGTGGCATCTTCAATAATTCAGATGTGGCATAATTACCAAACATCCACATATCATCAGCACCATCATCAGCACCATCATCAGCATGTGCTTTCGTGGCGGTAAGCATAAGAGCTATAAACAACACGAACGTGCTGATAAGCGCTATGAGAAATACGCGAAAAGCGTATCCGTAAACTCTATCCATTTTAATGCTCCAGTATGGAAAGTAATAAGTCTGATTAAGAATTGACTGGCAATCAAACCCCTCGATTACCGTATTGTGTCAATTCCTCACTTCCATACTCTTATTATAGCAATTCACAAACTGCACATCGGGTGATGATACCCCCCCCGTTATGCGAATTTGGGCAAGGTACCCTAGCCGTTAACTAGGTATCTTTAGTGAGAGTAAAATTTTTGAAGCTTTTGAACTGCGGTAAATGTGATGTCGTATTTAAGATTAATATCTAAAGATATCGAAGAAACGCCAGAACTTACGAAATGCTTTACGTATTTTGGTAATCATTATGGTTTCCGTAATTTTCATGTGTTACCTTTCATAATTAGTTAGTTTCTCCATATAGTATGGTAGTCTATACCTCCATCTGGGTCAGGTTTAGCGTCTTCCCAACGGGTGATACTTACTTCTGTAGTTCCTTTATGGAACTGGTGGTTTACTGAAAATCTATGTCCATAGGCTTCACATATATAGTGTAGTTCTGTGATGACTCCTCTACCCTCTATAGATTCAGTTGGGTAGCACATTGTACCAAGTTCTGAAACGCTGGTTGTTTGATCTCCAGTAGTTACGTAAACGTCAGTTGGGTGAACAAGATGTGGGGACGAGCATTCATCTACAGGACAATGCACGAGCCAACATCCATCACCTTCATGTAATTCTTTAACTGTTGCTGGGCTATCCATGTTTTACTCCAAGGTGGCTATAATGGCTTGAGGCTGTACTAATGCGTAAGCTGAACCATTCTCATCTGGTTCTATAATATTGTCTAGTGGCATAGCTGCTGCGTCCCTAGGAATGAGAATTTTGGTATTAGGTGCGATATTGATAATATCTGGCCCAATAGCTACAATCTCACAAATTCGGGGGGTACGAGATTGATCCATCGTAGATGGCATAATAATACCACCAGTAGTAGACGCTTCATCTTCTTCAGGTAGAATCTTGATAAGTACAAGACTTCCAAATGGCTTAAGCTTCATAACTATTATACTCCTTTAACTCATGCAACTTCTGCATAATCTCTTCACACATATCTAATTCATGATCAAATTCCATAGCAAGTAGACTTCTTCTAATGGAATCTAATATTATAGTTCTATTCTTATGGACTGTCATTCTTTCCGAAAATGATGTACTCGTCGTCTGACTCATTCCAAGACTCCTTTAGTAGGGTTTTCACTTCTAACGAAGGTATGATTGGCAACTTACCAGTCTTCCTTCTTACATATCTTAGCATACGTGAGTCAGTTTTGCAAGTCTTACTTGTAACATTACCATTCGTTCCATTAAAAGATACTACTTTCCACTTGGGGGCACTTTTAATGAGAAACATGTAGTCTCCCTTACCAAGGTCAGCAAAAAAATCAAACCTAGGAGGCTTCATTAATATAATCCCCTATAAAGATAGGTGTCTCTTCCCCTACATACGCCCCCAACACATTAAAGTCCATGTACTCCTGAGCCTCATCATAACTCATCCCGTCACGCTCAACAAGTATATCGAGACACTTATTAAGATCATATATAGTAACAGGGCTATTAAATCGTGTACCAAATCCAACAAGAGCCTCCTCAAAGCCGTCTGCCATTAAGCATCCGTCATACACTTCCATTAACTCTTCCCATCGCTCTGTGCTAACGTCTGGAACCCCTATAATAGAATCCCAGTCTGTCTCCCGTCCATACTCACATGCAGATGCCTTACGCATTGCTTCATGTGTAGGCCCATCTGTTTCTTCAGTCATCAAAAGCCTCGCTTTTTGTTCGCTATCAATATCCCAACAAGTATACCACACATGAAGTACAGTATGTCAAGTGAATAACTATGGAATATTTCCATCCTACTCCCCCGTTATGTCATGCAAGCAATCTGCACACAGGTACTCCTCACCATCTTGATCGACAAAGACCTCATATGTTTCGATCATGAAGTCCTCTACCTCTCCTCCGCAGTCACTACATGTGGTAACATCCCTGTCGTCAATGTACATTTTATCCCCCAGTTGTGCGTAGGGTTTTCGGAGAAAACACGAATCAAGTCGCTACGCTCCTATTCGTCTACTTTCACCGCAATCACCTTCGGTTTCGCAGATTCACTTTTTGGCATCACTATAGTTAGTATACCCTTTTTATACGAAGAAGTTATTTTATCTTGGTTAATATCTACCTTAGCAAGAGATACTTTCTTATCAAAAGAAAAGTTATTTATCCCACGTACATGATATTTAGAGGTAGCTGCATCTATCTCATCAACCTTACGAATCAGTCGCATGTTTAAAACGTTATCTTCAACAGACACTTCTACTTCAGTCGCACCGGGATATGCTACCCTAACCTCAAAACGATCAGTGTGTTCAATTACATCAAATGATCTTGTTCCCGCTCCGTACCCACTTTGTTCCTGAAACCATACAGAGTCCCACAATGAGTCCATAAAATTAGCCATAAATTTCCTCCTTTATTAGCTATATATTATTCCTCTTAATAGTATCAAAAAATTCTTTTCTTGTCAAATGCTTGACATGGTTATTAGAGCCTGATACAATCAATATTATTTAATAAAGGAACTATTTAACTATATGAAAGATTACCAAGTTAAACAAGTATATAAGTCAGAAGAAGAAATAGATATATTTAATAATGGTAGAATATTATCTAAGCCTGAAGTTGAAGAATATGTGAAACAATTCAGTATCTGGGCTGGTATAGAGATACCGAATATCTTCTGTAAGGATGAATACCATGTAAATGATATAGCTCAAGGGTCTGCGAAGGAGATTTTCCTCCCTGTATTCGCCCAGAACCCATGGTATATATGTCATGAGATGTCACATGTAATTTTAGATAGCTGGGAACATGTAGAAAATGATCATCATGGGCCAAATTTCTGCTATGTTTACCTTGAGCTTATAGGGTGGGTACTAGGTAGAGAAGTGAAGCAAACTTTTCGTGATGTATTTTTACGTAATGAGGTGAAAATTAGTAATAAGCTAGTATAATACTCTAGGTAAGGAGTTCTTTATGTATGAGTATTATTGTGAAGTAACTAGAATTATAGACGGGGATACGTTGGACGTAGACATTGACCTAGGCTTTGCCACCAAACTAACTAAACAGCGCATCCGAATGTTAGGTATCGACACACCTGAATCCAGAACAAGAGACTTAGAAGAAAAATCTAGAGGTTTATTATCTAAAAAGTTTCTTTACACCCTTTGTCCCGTTGGTTCTACTATACGTTTACGTAGTCATGGTAAAGGTAAGTTCGGACGTATCCTAGGAGAGATATTTACCCCGGAAGGAGAGGTAAGTATCAACAAACAAATGTGTGACGAAGGATATGCTGTCGAATATTACGGTGGCAACAAAGATGAACTAGTGGCTAAACACCAAGCCAACAAGGAGAAACTTATAGCTAAAGGCATATTGCCAGTATAATAACTTATGGTACAAGCTAAATCCCTTTACATTACATTACGAGACGACCCAGAATTAGATATTCCTGAAGGGGAAAATAGGGAAAGTGCTGCTTGGAATGAAATGACGCAGCGAGTCCGCCAACACAAATCAAATTCAAAAGCTCTTGCTATGGGTTCGGAATCTTCTGTTGAAAAATTTGTGGATTTTATTCAAAAGGGACTGGTGGGTAAACCAAAAGAAACATGGAAAGCTTATGTTAAACGTGTGCATACTAATCAAGCAGTCAAAGAAAAGATTTTAGCAGATAACCCCGGAATGGTGGGGCATGAGAAGATTCAAAAGGACTTAGACGATCTAGATATTGCCATTGCTAAGGTAGGTGCGGGGACTAAAAAAGAGCAGGAAGAATTCATGAGTTCAGGAGGGTTATCTACTGAGGCTGCGAAAGTAATCGACAAACCAAGAAATACGTCTCTAGTGAGTTCTGAGTTAAAGGAGTATGAAAAGAAGATATCGGAAAAGCGAGAGGCGAAAAAACGAGAAGCCGCTAATCTAACTCCGGTACAACAAGAAATTACCGACAAGATAAAAGCATTAAACCCTCGTGCTGTTGGTTCAGTTGCGATGCGTGAAAATAGAAATTTAAGTAAAAATGTACATAATATAATTTCTGTAGAAATTGATGGTAAAAGGCAACTTTTTGCTAGGCAGGTAAGAGCATCTAAAGCCCAACCCGATAAAGATGTGTCTCCCCTCAATTACAAATTCGCTGACGATAGAGTAGTACGTTTAACTCCGACTATGAACGACATATTAAGAGACTTTGCGAAAACACATACAGACTCCGAATCTGGGGAAAAAAAGAGGCTTGCCTCTCCTGATATAAAGTTAAAAGCTACTCGTACAGCAAACAAAAAAACTGTGTACTCTAATGCGGAACAACCGGGAGTTATTTCACTTATAAATAAGGCGCTACGTGAGATACTAGCCCATGGTGAAAAGATGCAAGAAAGAGTCCCCGAAAACGAAAGGAATACGAAGTACGACCTAAGTTTCAGACATTCAAACAGACATGAACAAATCACAAGAGATACTGATACATGGCCTGAGGGTCATCCTGATGCTGGAAAACTTAAACCCAGAAGCCTGAGAAAA
>Ga0098033_1000631_pt1 | contig 15458 bp, 18 predicted proteins | sample 1_EtaG_FD_75049 | JGI IMG/M metagenome (GOLD analysis project Ga0098033, IMG submission 75049) | Marine viral communities from the Subarctic Pacific Ocean - 1_ETSP_OMZ_AT15124 metaG | ecosystem: Environmental > Aquatic > Marine > Oceanic | place: Pacific Ocean | collected 2015-01-07
GCCTGATGGGGGGTTTTCTTATGACAAAAATTCTTCTCAGACAGGTTACTATTCCCAACGAGTAACACCGGGTCTACCAGTGGGAGATATTCATGGTACTACATTATTTAGCATGGCTTTATCTAAAATTGATAATGCACTGGATCTAGATTTGGGGTTGGAACTCGCGTTTTCTTAAGGAGTCTTATGAGAATTTGTTTTAGTATGTGCCCTCCAAAAAATGCTCCCGCCGGCGGGGGAGCAAAGTTTGTTTTAGGGCTTGAACAATATTTAAAGGATAAAGGACATCAGGTTGAATTTAGTTTAGATATTAATCGACTCCCTGATTTAGTTTTTATGTTTGATCCACGTAGCTTGGGCTATTCTAAAAACTGGCTTACTATAGATCATATTAGACAATTACAAGATAGACTTAAAGTGGATATTCCCATTATTCATCGCGTTAATGATATTGGTGCCCCTAAAAATAGGCCAAATGATTATGTTCCAAATGTAGTTGAATTGGCCAATCGTTCAGCGTGTGTGGTTTTTGTTTCTGATTTCGTTAAGGAATATTATGGGGATGCTATAAATAATAAATTTTCTCAAGTGATTCATAATGGGGTGAATGAAAAACTTTTTACTTTTAAAGAATATGAATTTGATAAAATTAAATTAGTGACCCACCATTGGTCTAACAACGAGTTAAAAGGGTGGGATATTTATACAAAAATTGATGATTGGTTGAGCGAGAGACCAGACATTGAATTTACTTTTATTGGAAACAAACCAGATATTTCTTTAAAAAATATTAAAGTTTTTCCACCGACACATGGTGTAGAAATGGTTAATCTTTTAAAACAAGCGAATGTTTATGTAACAGCCAGTAGATATGAGCCGTGTGGTAATCATTATATAGAAGGAGTAGCCTGTGGTTTGCCTCTTTTATATCATAGCGCCGGCGGCGGCGTCACGTCGATGAAAGACTTTGGCTTGGCGTATAAAGATTTTGATGATTTTAAGGTACAGTTAGAAAACATTTCCTTAAATCACCAACAATATTATGATATTATTAGAAATGAGTTTAATTTTTATCACAATCTCATTTTTGAAAAATATTATAAATTAATAACTGAAATAATTTAATTCGATCTAATTTGATAAAGGAAAAAAAATAGTGAATAGAATATTTTTAGATGTAGGAGCAAATGATGGTGTGTCTATAGATACATGCAGACAAGAGTGGTGGCCACACTCTGAAAAATATAAAATATATAGTTGGGAACCAAATCCGAAATTTGCAAATATTCTTAAAAGTAAAAACATAGAACGCACTGGCGGCGAATTATTTATGAAAGCTGCATGGGTAGACAATAAAAATAGAAAGCTTTATACAGACCCGACGCGCAGCGCGTCCAACCCAAGCCGTGGCAGCAGTATGTATCCTGAAAAAAAAACTGGAGGTATTACTCCTACCAGATTTATAGAAGTTGAATGTATGGATTTTTCACAATTTATAATAGATAGTTTTTCCAAAGATGACTTTATTGTAATGAAATTTAATACAGAAGGTGCTGAGTTTGATATATTTCCGCATATGATTTCTACTGGTGCCATGGAATATATCAATGTTTTATTTGGCGAGTGGCATCATGCTAAAGTTCCAATATTGTCTGATGAAGAATTTAATACATTAGTAAGTAATACCGAAAAACTCACAGGAAAATTAAGACCATGGGGTTATGTTAGGGATAGATTGGACCTATCCGATTTAATATAATTTTTGAAAAGTATCACAATTTGATAAAAGGAGTAGGAAATTTTAATGGATAATTTTAGAAAGGTTCCATGGCTGGTGGATGAAGCAGTTGAATTTCTTCGTACTGAAATAGAAAAAGGCAATATTGAAACAGTACTTGAATTCGGATCCGGCGCCAGCACGCTTTGGCTGGCTGACCGTGTTGATACCATCGTATCGGTTGAGCACGACCCTGGATGGTATAATAAAATTTCAACTCGGATAGGGACAAAATCGGGTGCTGATTACCGCCTTAGAGAACGTCCTTACAATAGTGTATGTGATGAAAATTTGCCGGTCGATAAATTTGACCTAGTGATTATCGATGGCAAAGATAGAATAGAATGTGTTAAGTCTTCCCATGATATGGTGCGGAAAGGAGGATATCTCCTCGTTGACAATTCAGATATGGATGCTCCGTGGTCTCCTGAAATATTCGATTTTTTGAAGTCATGGAAAAGAAGAACTTGGGTACAAAGTGGCCCCGACCAAGAAGGTCATGTCGCTCCTGATGGAATAAAATGGGAAACTACTGTGTTCTTTAAGGAAAAAAAATGAAAGTAGCCCAGTTTGAGCCATATATAGGGGAGGAAGAATATGAAGCAATTAAAGATTGTTTTGATACTAAATGGCTGACGGAAGGGCCAAAAGCAAAAGAATTTAACACTGCTTTATGTAAGTTGTTGGGTGTAGAATATGGTGTTTTTGCCCCTAATGGAACCTTAGCATTATATTTAGGTCTGCGCGCATTGGGCCTAGGCCCCGGCGACGAGGTAATCGTACCAGATTTTACTTTTATTGCTTCTGCGAATGCTGTAGAAATGGCCGGGGCAACCCCGGTCTTTGTAGACATCAACTTAGAAGACCTTCAAATTAATATTAATGGGTGTAAAAATGCTTTAACTGAACGCACTAAAGCTATAATGCCGGTACATATGTACGGTATGGCAACTAATATGGATGAAGTAACATCTTTTGCGGCAGAAAATAATTTATTTATTATTGAAGATGCAGCGCAAGCTTTGGGAGTTAAATGGAAAGGGAAGAGTTGTGGAAGTTTTGGAGATGTAGCATGCTTTTCGTTTTTTGCCGACAAGACACTTACTACCGGAGAAGGAGGCTTCGTTACTACTAATAATGAGAAAATATATGACCGACTTTGTTATCTCAGGAATCAGGGAAGGAAGCATCGAGGAACATTTCAACACCCTGAGATAGGTTACAACTTTCGAATGACTGATATTCAAATGGCAATAGGTTTGACTCAGTTAAAAAAATTAGATACCATTATTACTCTTAAAAATAAGATTTTTAATATGTATGTAGAACAATTATCCGGCTTAGAAGAAATCAGCATTATCCAGCCTAAAAAAGAGGTTAGTCCCTTTATACCTTTTCGAGTAGTCGCACTTACTGAGGATAAATCTGATAGCTTGATAAAATATATGTATGAGAAGGGGGTGGAAACACGTACTTTTTTCTTTCCCCTCCATCTCCAGACATGTTATAAAAATAAATATTCAGGCAATAAGATTGTTAACTCGATTCGCGCTTATGAACATGGAGTTTGTCTTCCTTCTTATCCTCTGTTGAGCGAAGAGGCAGTAATATATGTATGTGATATCATAAAGGAATATTATAATAAAGAAAGAGAAAAACAATTATGAAAGTCCATATTGGATGTGGAAACGTGATATTACCAAATTGGATTAACTTGGATATACAATCAGGCCCGGGGGTAGATTTGGTGGGGGATGCGCGAGAATTGGTGCATATAAAAAATAATTCATGTGATATAATTTATGCGTGTCATGTTCTAGAACATTTTAGCCGAAATGAAATTGAAAATGTTTTAAAATTATGGAATAAGAAGTTAAGACGAGGCGGTATTTTGAGGCTTGCTGTTCCAAATTTTGGTAATATAGTCAAATGTTATCTTGAAGGTGAAGACCTTGAAAGAATGTTGGGCCTCCTTATTGGAGGCCATAAAGATTCTTTTGATAAACACGGAATGATTTTTGATGAAAAATTATTGAAAAATATGTTAAAAGGGGCAGGTTTCACGGATATTAGATATTGGGATCATAAGAAGGTCGATCATGGCCATGTTGACGATTTCAGTCAGGCATATTTACCACATATGGATAAAGAAAGTGGTATTTTAATGAGCTTGAATATGGAGGCAGAAAAGCAATATGATTAATGATAAAATAGAGAAAAAAATAAACATTAGAAAAATAAAATGTGCAGAAGATTATGATGCTATATATGAAATAACATCACAATCATGGAAGCCTATATATGATTATCGTAATAGTATCCTGGATGAAAAAATATTTATTTCCATTTATAAAGACGGGCCAATAAACAAAGCCGAACAAGTTAAAAAGTGGTGCACTGAAAATACTGAAAATGTTAGAGTGGCAGAAATTGGAAAAAAAATAGTCGGATTTATAACTTGGATTTATGATAATCCAGCGAAAGGTCATGTAGAATTATCTAACAACGCCGTAACTCCTTCTATGCAACGTATGGGAATTGGGCTAAGTATGTATAATTGGTTTTTTAAATTTATAAAAAAACGTGGCTATTTGTATGTAAATGTTTTTACAGGGCTGGACCCCGCTCACAAAGGAGCTAGAAAAGCGTATGAAAAGTTAGGATTTGGAATGTCTGTAGGCTATGTTAAATATTACAAAGAATTATAAAAATGAAAAAAGTACATTCTAAAATAAATCCAGATCTTCTTTTGGCGATTATTAGTAAAAAAGCAGATATAGAGAAAGAGAGAAATAATTTGTGTCCCGATGAAGAATATTTACAAGTTTCAAGTAAAAAATTATTTAAAGGAACGTCTTTTCCCCCTCATAAGCATAATGAGTGTCATAGAATATCGACCATAACTCAAGAAGCTTGGATATTTTTATCAGGCAAAGTAAATGTTAAAATTTGGGATATAGATGATTCTATTATATATGAGACAGAACTTGGTGCCGGTGATTGTGCAGTAGCATTTCGAGGAGGACATAGTTTTGATGTTTTAGAAGATAATACTGTTTTGTATGAAGTAAAAACAGGGCCTTATTTTGGTTCTGCGGAAGATAAAACCTTTATAAAAAAAGAGAGTAAATCATGACCAAAAAAAGAGCCCTTGTTACCGGCATTGGAGGTCAAGACGGTAGTTATTTGGCTGAATATTTATTAGAGAATAATTATGAAGTATATGGAATATTAAGGCGCCATTCTGTAGCTGAAAATCAAAATGATCGCATTAAACATTTATATGAATTGTCTAAAGATATTAATGGATTTTATGGAGATCTTTTGGATATTCCTAGTCTATATAGGATTTTTAACGAAGTAAAACCGCATGAAATATATAATTTAGCTGCTATGAGCCATGTTCGGATTAGTTTTGATATGCCTTCTTTTACTATTCAGACGAATGCCCTAGGGGTACTTAACATGTTAGAAGCTTATAAAACTATAGTACCAAAAGCTAAATTTTATCAAGCAAGTTCTTCTGAGATGTTCGGCAATTCTATAGATGAAGACGGATATCAGCGCTTGACAACGCCTATGAACCCTGTGAGCCCATATGGGTGCGCAAAGGTGCTTGGATATAATTTAGTAAGGCATTATCGACATGCTTATGGACTATTTGCGTGTAATGGTATTTTATTTAATCATGAGTCCCCTCGTAGGGGGACAAATTTTGTCACTAACAAGGTGGTTAAAACAGCCGTACAAATTAAAAAGGGGGTAAAAAATAAATTAGAATTAGGCAATTTGGACTCTTATAGGGATTGGGGACATTCTAAAGATTATGTACGTGCTATGAATATGATTTTAAATCACGATTCTGCTGATGACTTTGTTGTTGCAACTGGAGAAGCTCACTCCGTCAGAGATCTGTGTGAAATTGTATTTTCAAAATTAGAAATGGATTATAGAGATTATGTTGTTCAGAACAAGAAATATATGAGACCAGAAGAATTAAAGTATTTGAAGGGAGATTCTTCAAGAGTACGAAAGATTTTAGGATGGCAACCCGACTATACTTTTGAATCAATGATAGATGAGATGATATCATATTGGTGGGAAAGGAGAATAATGTGAAAATGAAAGATAAGTTTACTATTGTACAAAACTTTATATGTACAAAACCCCTCCGGTTGCGTAGAATACTAGAAGAGGTGCCTAAATTAGCAAAAATATTTAAAGGAGTTAAATTCATTGTTAATTACAATACTCTCACAAATTCTAAAATTATTGAAGAATGTTATAGAAAACACGTTGATAATTTAGATTTTAGAATTACTGTAGAAAAAGGTTGGCTGACACAAGAGCTTCATTTAGTTCAAAGTGTTATTACTCCCTATATAATACATTTTGCTGAAGATATTGTGATTGGTGGTTCGTCCGAAGAATGGAAGGAACTCTGGCAAGAGATAGAAGAGCAGAAAGTGGATTTTCTAAATCTTACTAAACTGTTTAAATATTCTTCAATGCGGCGCGGATATACATCTGGTAAAAATTTAAATTTTTATAATGCCCGAAACGCACCAGGCCATGTATTATCAATTCAGGCTGCTATAAGAAAAGAACTTTTTGTTGAAAGGCTACTCGAATGTTTGGAAGGGGGAGATCATCGAACCCCAGTGGGATATGAAAAATTTTATTTTGAAAATAATGGGATAAGAAAATTTAATTTTCGATGTGCTGTACCTAAAAACCCTAATATAGTTACACACGCCCATCCTGGCGGCCAAAATGAACCCGGGTGACTATAATGGCTAGATGTTTAGTTACGGGACATAAAGGGTATATTGGTTCTAAATTATTTGACAGATTAAGAAAATTAGGTCATGAAGTAATTGGAATTGATTTAAAAGAGGGCGTGGATATTATAAGCTATAGTGGTTTAAAAGAGCGTGATGATGGTGGTTTTCATCCTCATTACTGGAATTTTAAACCTGAATATATTTTTCATTTGGCTTGTATCCCTCGCGTAGCCTATAGTGTTGAAGAGCCGGTAAAAACAATGGCTAATAATGTTTTGGCTACAACTATAGTTTTAAATTTTGCACGCAAAGCGGGCGCTAAAAGAGTAATTTATGCCGGATCATCTTCTGTCGCTGGAAACGGGGATGGCCCCACGAGCCCTTATGGGCTTCAAAAATTGATATCTGAAATGGAATGTAAGCTTTATTCTGACCTTTATGATGTAGACACAGTTACTTTGAGATATTTTAATGTTTATTCTCCGGACCAAAAGGCGGAAGGCCCTTACGCTACGGCTGTATCTAATTTTATGCAGCATATTCGTGAGGGTAATTCTCCTTTCATTACTGGAGATGGAGAACAACGTCGTGATATGGCGCATGTAGAAGATGTGGTTTCGGCAAATATTTTTGCCATGGAATATAACGGAAAATTTTGTGGCCAAAGCTTTGATGTGGGAACTGGTGTCAATATTTCCCTTAACGAAATAAGGGGAATAGTACAAGAGTATTTTCCCGACGTTGTTTTCGATTATGTCGAAAATAGGATGGGAGATGTTCTTCGCACCCAGGCTGATCTATCAAACTTGAACGCGATTGGGTGGCATGCACAAATTAGTATAAAAGAGGGCGTGCAAGATTGTTTTAAAAAATTAAAAGAGGAAATAGCATGAAGGATGTTATTGGTGTTGTAGGCCAGGGTTTTGTTGGGACTGCTGTTAGGGAAGGGTTTGAGGGGAAGTTTGTCGTTGAGACTTACGATAAATATCAAGAAAAAAAATCTTCATGCTCGTCCTTGGAAGAGTTAGTTGACAAGGCAAGAATCATTTTTGTTTGTGTTCCAACACCTATGAAGAAGGATGGTTCTTGCGATTTATCTGTTGTATATGATGTTGTACAACACTTGGATCAAATAAGTACCAAAGCGCATGTTGCGGTTTTGAAATCTACAGTCCCCCCAGGTACTACAATTTTTTTGAATAATTCGTGTGAAAATATACAAATTGTTTTTAATCCTGAATTTCTTACGGAGGCCAATTACATTGATGATTTTAAAAATCAAAATCGTATTATAATTGGAGGACCCAGACCCGGATCAACTAAGGTCAAGAATTTGTATAGAAAAGCTTTCTATAAGACACCTATTATTAAGACTGGATCTTCTACAGCCGAGATGACTAAATATTTTATTAATTGTTTTTTGGCAACAAAGGTGTCATTTGCAAACGAATTTAGGCAAATTTGTAATAAATCAAATGTTGATTACGACAAAGTGTTGGAATATGCTTTATACGATGATCGCCTCGGAGGCACACATTTTTCGACTCCAGGACCAGATGGCAAATCGGGTTTTGGTGGATCGTGCTTCCCAAAAGACATCAATGCGCTTTTGACGGTCGCAAAAGAAAAGGGCGTTGATCCAAAAATATTACAAGCGACGTGGGATAAAAATTTAGAAGTGCGCCCAGAAAAAGATTGGGAAAAATTGATTGGTCGAGCTATTATAAGAGAAAAGATAGAATAAACTGAATTTATTTTACACAATGTGGTATGATGATACACATAGAATAAAACAAATATAAGAGGGAGATAAAGATGAATAAAGATATGCACTTAACTGACCAAGCAGTCGGGGCCGTAATGATGGCGCTTCAAAAAAGCTTGTTGGAGCAAAGCGATATTGTGCCGGTAATGAAAGGGTTCAAATTTAAACTTTCAGAGGATGGACTCGTGGTATTAAATCCGCCGCTCGTTAAGCTTAACGAAGAAGTCATTGAAACAGCCGCCGATGGTTATGATAGTGACGCATCTTCCAACGATTGTGATGCCTAAATACACTTACTGTTGTGACAAGTGCGAAAATTTGTTTGAAATTGTTCACTCAATCAATAATAAGCTTGAAATATGCGAAGAATGTAGCGGCTCTTTAAACAGACTGCCGTCAGCAACCTTTGTAAAATTTAAGCAGCCGATAAAAGACAGAGGGTATAAAGTTGGAGAGCTTGTCAAGGACCATATTGAAGAAACAAAAAGAGAACTTCAAAAAGAAAAAAAGAGAATAGGCTCTGAGGAATACAAATGATTATTTCATTATCAATTTTATTGGCTTTAAGCATAGCGGCAAACGTATTGCTGGTTTGGTATATTAAGAGGATGTTGAAAGAACTACTTTTTAGTTCCGATAACATTGTGCAACTACAACTATCTTTATCAGATTTTAGTGTCCATTTAGAGGGGATTTATAATCAAGAGACATATTATGGGGATCCCACTATAGAGGGGCTGATTAAACATGCAAAAGAAATAGTAACAGAGATCAATGATTTTCAGGATATTTATTCTTCTGCTCGTGATGAAACTCATAAAGATTTCCCAGGCGAAGAGGAAGATGGCGAAGAAAACTAAAAAGAATTATTACTTTACACAAGTGCATGAGGACGCAATAGTCCAATATGCTTCAACTGACGACAGAGATGTAAGAACTAAATTATACATTGAATTTATCGGCCCCGCTTTCAGCGAGATGGTTGACAAGATAATTTATACTTATAAATTTACTAATCTCCCCAATATTGATGTTTTAAAGGATGAATGTAAAATCTGGCTTACAACAATATTAGAAAAATATGATCCAAATCGAGGTTCTAAAGCCTTCTCATATTTCAGCGTAATTACAAAGAACTGGTTTATTCACAAGGTCAAAAAGAATTCTCAACAAACTCGTAGAGAAGTCAAGTATGATGATATTACAAAAGATTTAGAACAAGAGCATTTATCTACTCACAATTCATACGAAAAGGATCGAGAGGAAAAAGAATTTTGGCTTTATCTGTGGAGGGAGATTGATAAATGGGAAGGAGAAAAATTAAAGCCTAATGAAGATAGAGTCTTGAAGGCAGTTAGAATTCTTTTGACACATTCGGATGAAATTGAAATTTTTAATAAAAAAGCTGTTTATCTTTATCTTCGCGAACTTACCGGTTTGAATACTAAACAGGTTGTCAATAATCTAAATAAATTGCGCATTAAATACCGCAGCTTCAAAAGCAATTGGTTGAACGGAAAGATATAAAAAAAGTTTCTTTTTTCTATTTATCATATGAAGAAAGAACTTAAAAATCTTGATGCTTATATCCAAGATGCAATACAAAATATAGAAGAAGATCGAGAAGTCACTAAAACACTGCTTCTTGACGTTGTTCAATACATAAAAAATTCCAAAGATAATCATAAAGATATTGGCCACATAGCGGCAAAATATGTTGAAACACTTCAGCGCTCTAACGAACAATTGGTGAAAATTGCTTCGTTAATACAAAAGAAAACAATAGAAACGGCAGAATTGTCCGATAAAGATAAAGACAATTTATTTGATATGATCAAGGAAAGATAAAGAGATGGCGACACCTCCAACCGGACCTCAAGACAATTTAAATAATGTGGGATTTGGCACTCTCAACGATATGTCCAAACCAATTGGTGGAAACCGTGAACGGAAGTCTGGCGGCGAATCATTTATGGATGCGGTGGTCAATGCCACCCAAAATCAATTCAGTCTTAATGCTATTGACAACACAGGTCCATATAAGGCCGTGGTGCTTCGAGTGGACGCTGGTGCTGGCAGTGGAGCAGACCCGGCGCCAGAGGCGGGTGGTTGGTTAGATGCTTTGGTGGGGGCCATTGGAAATCTTTTGCCCGCCCCTCCCGTTTTGGTTCGCGTAAAAGCTCGCATACCAGAAATTCACGCCGCATTGCCCATTCCAATGGGCCGTGGAGACACCGAGGGGCCACATCAACAAGTCATTGATATGTATCCAACTTTTGTAGCCCAGAGTGCTGATATGATTGCCCCTGAAATTGGGGAAATCATTTATGTTGATTTCGGCAACAAAAATAAATGGACTGACCCTGTAATAGTAACAAACATTGTATCCAAGAAGCCACCTCCCGGATCCGGCGGCCCCGGATCGGGAGATTGCTTTAAACCCTCTTCTGGCGGCGGCGGATTATCACCTCCCTCTGGGGATGCTCTTCCTGGCGCCAATAAAGCTGCAACTAATTCAGGGCTTCCCCTCCTTCAGAGGAAAGCATCTGAAGTGGAATCTGGGGAGCACAAAACCATCAAGGGTGAAAAAGGCGGATATGTTAACACCGTCAGTGCTTGGGAAAAGTCGATTCAAGCCGCCAAATTTCCTGGCAAATCCTGGATAGGATATGTGGACGGTAATGATACAAAGACAATGACAAGCTGGGGTGGTGATTCAGAGCACAAATCGGAAGATGAAGTGCGAGATACCATCATCTTTGTGCCTAACGTGACAGACCTTACTTTTAAAGAATCTGAAGTGGAGATAATGGTTTATTTTCATGATTTTAATGAATACGATTTACAATCTTTTACAGAAATTGCCAATACCATTAAAAAAATGGCACTCGACGGCAGAAATTTTGTTTTGATAATGCCCGAGTTGCCATGGAGTTCAAATACCAATACCCCCAACAGCAGAACGGATGATGGGATGGATGATTATGACGATTGGTGGGATGAGGTATTAGAAGCATTATCCAGCGCCAGCGGCGCCAAATTCGAAGACGGTGCTAAAGGTATAGTCCTATCTATATTTGCAAAAGGCGCCGGGAACTATATTATACGAAACGCAGCGCAGGAGGATGAATTCCACGGAACTTGCGTCGCTGGGTGTCCAGACCCTGCTCATAGAATGGTCATGTCCTTTCCAGCCGGCTCGATCCCCGGGGACGCTTTGGATGAATTAATTGATGAATGGCAAGCGGAGATTAATCCAAACGACACTGAATGTGCGTTTTTGTGCAACTATGGAATAGTTGATCAGATCGAAGCAGAGATACAGGATTTAAAAAATGATTTAGATAGTGGTCACCCCTATAATGTCATTGTTGAGAAATATGACGATAGTGTGCCCCTCACAGCGAGTGCCTTATTGAGGTGGGTGAATTTTGATAAAGCAAAAGCCAAAGAAGAGGAAGAGGCCGAGGCAGCTAAAAAAGCAGAGGGCACTCCTGTCAACGACGAAACATCAGCCGATGCGGATATGGCTGAAAAAAACATTCCACCAGAAGAACCTCCGAAACAACCCGATGCGCAAGCTCCCCCTCCGCAGGATCCTCCCACCCCACCATCGGAAACACCCAAGAAATCTGCCACAGGAGGTGGGTCGTCTAGTGCAAAGTTGGGTGAAGCGGTGGTGTGGCAAGAAAATAGAGTAAAAGTGAAAGATTTTGGTTCTTTGGTGGGTGCAGCCGCCGATGCACTACTCGTATCTGTTCCCAAGGATTGGACCACCGGCAGCAAAACAAGAAAATTGCATAAGCTTGCGATGGACAGGGTTAAAGCCATTCACGACAAAGCAAAAGAGAGTGGTATTAATTTGTTTGTGGCAAGTGCTTGGCGTGAACACAAATGGAAAAGTTATGATGATTACGTAAAAAAAGTTACTGCTGAATACGGCACTCTTAAAGAGGGTAAAAAGAAGAGGGCTTTTAATTCTCCTCATGAAACTGGGTTGGCTGTAGACTGGGGTAAACCATCTGGATTAGAGCCAGTAAGTGCGACCATCAGCGCGCAGAAAAAAACAATTGCATATGCTTGGCTTCAACAAAACGCACACTTGTTTGGTTTGACCCCGTACAAAGAGGAGCCATGGCACTGGGAAATAAAGTTAACCAAAGAGGCTTGGGTTACAGGAGAAGAATTTGTAAATACTGGTGAGGCTCCGGCCTCATATGCAGTTAGAGTGGGAGACCTTGGAGCGACTGACGCTCAATTGCCGTCAGGGCCTTCTTCGGGCGGCACCGGAGGAGGTGGTGGCGGTGGAGGAGCCTCGTGTCGCCGCCGCTCCGGAGGCGGAGGCGGAGGTGGTCCTTATGGTCCCGCTGGTCCCGGGGTTGCTTTTAGCGGTGTGGGTTCTCCTGGTGCCGTAAAGCTAGTTGCCGGTCCAGCCATGCCAGCCGCAAGATATGCCCCCGGGGGGAAAGGAATGCCAAAGCGTAAAGGGCAAATAAAAATTTATATTATTCACGAAACCGCTGGGTGGCCAACAGAAACTGGGGAAAAATATGCTAAGAAGTTGGCTGGGACGTATTATCCCGGTGGCGAGAAACAAAATAGTTTAGTAACTTATTGGACTGCCCACAATGGAGATATAGTTCAGACTGCCCCCTTTGCATCGCAATGTTGGTCTGCAACCCCTGTCAATAAATTTTCTCAAGGAAATGAAATGGGGAACAGGGTTCGGATTAATGCTAACCCGAAAAAGAATTATGTGCCCACTCGCGCCAGTTCAACAATAATTAAAAAAGGTCAGATAATCATTCGCCAAGATAATCTGGGTCATGTGCGCACCCTGGCTGGTTACGAAGGCGCTGGAACTTATCGCGGCGGCGCAAATGGGGCTTTTATGTTAAACAGCCAAGCGCAAGTCGAAGCGGTATGGAAACACATTGTTTGGATGTCAAGCGGCGCGGACGGCATGGAAGGGTCAGAATGGATTTCATTACCAATAGCTTTTCCTGCCGTGATGAGCGATGATTATTTCTGCTGGTCTCGGACACCTATGGGCATGGGAAAACATACTGGGGAATGGTGGAAAGAACAATCCGCCAAAGAAGATTGGGCAGGGGGAATCGCTGCCCACAACAATTGGCACCATGGCGATGGTGCTTTTGGTGAATATTACTGTTTGGGAAGAGCTAAGGGTTTGTCTTCGGATGACGCTTATTATACTGCTGTTGGCGCTCTTTGTTCGATGGCCGGTAAAGGCCACGACCACACAGGACATGGGAAAAAAACTACCCGTCACCCTGACAGCGAGTATACTCAGATGGGTCGGGACATTATGCGAGAAGCACCACTCACTCATAAGTGGGGGTCTTTAACGGCAGATAGTTATTGGGGCTGGGGTTGATATAATGAGCAATCTTTTTAAAAAAGCAGTGTCTAAAGCCGGATCTAATCCTGACATAACAAAAATATTAAATTCTCATTCCACCGCTGACAAAGCTAATATTAGCGGAATCGGAGGAGACGCAATATATGAGCCAGTAGCTGAGTTTCTCGAAACGTCTTCGGAAAAAGTTATATCGAATAAGCATAATTCGTGGATTGTTTTGGGACGCGACAGAGTGGCCAGCAAAATGAGCGGTTATGGGGGTAAGGGTGACACTCAGGCTGCCTCTATTGATATTGTGGCTGGAAGAATGGGAAGCGATGTAAGAGCCGCCACTCCAGAAGGAGATAAGCTGTGGGTTAATCCTAATTTTAAAAAAGATGCAGCTCGTATTTATATGAGTCAAAAATCAGATATCGATAAATATTTTGACTTGGCCGATGGAGTTGTTGGAAACGCGATCACAAAATCGGGCATTGCTTTAAAGGCCGATGGAGTGAGGATAATTGGTCGAGAGGGAATTAAACTCGTTACAAAAACTGATATTAAGAATTCCCAGGGAAGTGAGATAAGAAATATTACTGGCATTGACCTTATTGCAGGAAATGATGATGAGGATATGCAGCCTCTCACAAAGGGAATGAACTTGGTTGAGGCATTAAGTGCTTTGGTTGAGCACGTTAATAATTTAAATGGAATTGTGGACAGTCTTCTAATGGCTCAGAATGAATTAAATGATGCTGTCACCACACATTATCACACTTCTCCTTTTTATGCAGCACCAACACTTCCTTCAGAAACGGTTATGTCGGCAGGGATGAAAACTATGGCGCAGCATTTGACAAAAACGAAAACCACGTTGCTCCAAAATAAGGTAAACTTAGAACTGTTTAAGAATAATTTTCTCAATCAGTCAGGTGGCAAATACATTAATAGTAGATATAATCATACAAATTAGTGCAAATAGGATGATAATATGGGTTATATAATAGGCGAAAAGGCGACATGGTATCAAACCTCTGAAGAGGGTTATAATACTCTGGATGCTGCCACTCTTGATGCAAATAAAGGGTATGCATTAGACTTTAAAGACAAAGGAAATCTCTTTAGTTTGACGGGCTACGGAAGTGGTGACCCGCAAGACAAGTGGGATCAGTCGGCTGATAAAAATCCTACTACAACTGCTGCTCGCAATGCCGTAACAAATGCTATTATGGGTATTCTGGCAAATAAAGAGTTTTATTTTTACTTGTTGGGAGCGGGCTATCATTATCACCCCTCTCCTCCTTGGGATATAAACATTCCAAGCGTTACTTCAACAAACGGGATCGATTTCCCGCAAAACGTGCGTGATAAAATAAGAGCTGCCATATGGGGTGCTGATCCCATTTTTCCAATTTACGGGCAACCCGACCTTCCTCACATGGGAGAAAGCCCGAAGCCCGATCTTATAGGGGCTGCATACGGCGCCCCCCCCGACGAGAAACCTAATTACGGAACAGAATACCACCCATATGATGAACACATACTTGGTGATCTGATTGACCCCAACGCCACTGACAAAGAATGGAAAAAAATACCCACACCCGCCCAGGGAAACGACGACATTCCTTCATGGGCCAATTGGATAGCTTCGGGTAAGGGTATGACTTGGGAGGCCCACACCCACCTCGGGAAGATACTGGATGATACAAGTTATGTTTATATGGCATCGTTTTATGTGGATGCATCTTTATTTATAGATTTTTTAAA
>Ga0098033_1000632_pt1 | contig 15436 bp, 12 predicted proteins | sample 1_EtaG_FD_75049 | JGI IMG/M metagenome (GOLD analysis project Ga0098033, IMG submission 75049) | Marine viral communities from the Subarctic Pacific Ocean - 1_ETSP_OMZ_AT15124 metaG | ecosystem: Environmental > Aquatic > Marine > Oceanic | place: Pacific Ocean | collected 2015-01-07
CAAAGTAGGTGTTAACCAGCCATCGGGAAGTGGTCAAATTGTGCGAGTAGTGGGGTACTGCACTACGACCGCAAATGTAATTTATTTTAATCCTAGCTCTGACTATATCGAGCTAGCTTAGTTAAACTTATTATAAATGGATTTTGCGTTGTGATAATACTATTTATTTTGAATTACTATCATAATTACTATCATTTTAGGAGTTAATTTATGTCCAACTTGCTCAAAGAAGCAATTGTCGATGCAGAAGCATTACGCTCTGCAGCGCTCAAGAGCGCAGAAAACATTGTTATAGAAAAGTATTCGCGCGAAGTAAGAAACACGCTCGAACAAATTCTAGAACAAGAAGAAATGCCGCCAGTTCCGGAGATGCCGGCCCCAGATTTAGGCATGGAGGCTGAAGCCGGCCCCGAATCAGAAGAAGTGGTTGAGCACGACAAGGTTCCACTAGCTGCTACTGATAATTTATCGGATATGGAAGGCAAGAACCTATCTCAATTGCCACGAGAGGGAGAAGAGGTAGAGGTTACTATCGATCTTGGCGCTCTTCAAGAGGCGCTCCGCGAGCTTCAGGATGCCGAAGAGGTTGAAATTGACCTAGGCGAAGCCACAGACGCCGGCTCCTTTGCTGGTGAAGAGGCCGACGAAGAAGAGGGCGAGGACGACAGTGCCGCGGCCCTTGCTGGATCGGCCGCAGCAGAAGAGGCCGACTCCGATGCAATGAAAAACGCTGGTCTCGAAGAAGTTGATCGCAATAAACCGCCCGGGCGGAAGACACCCGATACCGCGGCCGAGAGACAAAAAGGGATCGAAAGAGCCGCTCAGGCTAAGAAAGATCGCGCAGCCTACGAGAAGGAAAATGAGGATCCATGGCGCGATTATTTTAAGAAGACTGACGGTACCAACGAAAACCTCGACTCCATGGTCGACGCCATCGCAGAGAAGCTTACTGTTGATTTAGGCGCAGAGATATCTGGCTGGGCAGGACGCCCCACATCACAACTCAAGCACGAGCAAGAAAGAGAACTTGCCGGCATGCAGAGTGACGATGTAAAAGAAGAATTAGAAGATTTGAACAAGGCTCAAGAAAAGCTGGTTGCAGAAAATAACCAGCTAAAAGAGCAAAATGATCAATATAAGCAAGCAATTCAAGAGTTGCGAGAAGGTTTACATGATGTGAACCTTTCCAATGCTCGTTTGCTTTATACGAACCGTGTATTGAGAAATACCTCCCTAAATGAGCGACAAAAAGATAAAATTGTCGAAGCTATTTCCAGCGCCGGTTCCGTTGCAGAAGCGAGAATGATACATGAAACACTTCAAAGCACAGTGGAGGTCGCTCCCAAGAGAGGCTCACAATCACTAAGCGAAGCTATCAATCGTAATCGTACATCTGTTATTCGTGCGACTCGTCAAGAGTCCACGGCGTCTGATCCATTCCAAGATCGGATGAAAAAACTAGCTGGAATAAAATAATCATAAAAATATAAGGAGGTGATTTTAAAATGTCTAGTATTGTAGAAAGGTTGACAGAAGGTATTGTCAATCGTGATATGCGCGCCGAGAGCCACGCTCTTCTTTCCAAGTGGGAGAAGACGGGTCTTCTAGAAGGCCTTGATAGTGAATCAGGTCGTCAGACAATGGCGCGTCTGCTTGAAAACCAAGCAAAAGAATTACTCCGCGAGGCCAGCACAATGGTTGGTGGTTCAGTCGAGGGCTTTGCAGCTGTCGCGTTCCCCATCGTCCGTCGTGTTTTCGCGGGTCTAATTGCTAACGATCTTGTTAGCGTACAACCAATGAGTCTACCGAGTGGTCTCATTTTCTTCCTTGACTTCACAGTTTCCACTGATGGAGCAGGGCTTCCTCGCCTGGGTTATGGTAACCCCAATGGCGATGAAGAGTCACTATTTGGTGGCGGCCGAGTAGCGGCGCAAGTTACTGGAGGTGTTCTAATTGGAACAACCAACGCAGAAGAAGGTGCATATAACCTTAATAACGCATATGCCTCTCCGACTGCATCAGTTGGTATGGCAATTGCGTTCATTACTTCTAGTACCTATAGCGCTTCTGCTGGTGACATTCCGAAGCTTTGTCAGTACGATCCTGAGCTTGAGTCTCAGTCTGGCACCGCAACGGTTGCTATTGGTCGCATTTTGTTGAGTAGCCTTACGGATTTCGACAGCGCCCAAGGTAATAGAAACCTTGTATCATGCGTTCTTACGAGTTCTGCTGGTTTCGGTCGCACTTTTTCAAGTGGTTCCACCAAGACTGGTGTACACCTGAAACGTCTGAACCGTATTACCGGTTCTGATGGTCGTGCCGATCACGCTATCGTCGTAGTTGCTAGCTATGATGGTGGCGCGTCCGCTGCACAGCTTTCACACGGTCTTACTGGTACCACAGCAGGTACTACCGCTGGCAATATGGGTATGACCTACCCCATCGTTGATGACTTTGTCGCTGGTGGTGCTATAGGTTCCGTAGTCGGTGATTCACCGTGGGGCTTGGAGAACAACGAGAAGATCCCCGAGATCGACATCAAGGTCGATTCCGTGGCTGTGACCGCTGTTACCAAGAAGCTCAAGGCTAAGTGGACACCGGAGTTGGGTCAAGACCTCAACGCCTACCACAACCTTGATGCCGAGGTTGAGCTTACTTCAATTCTCTCCGAGCAAATTGCTCTTGAGATTGATCGCGAGATTCTTACCGATCTCGTTAAAGGCGCAACCGCTGGTCTCCAGTATTGGTCCCGCTCCCCGGGACTCTTTGTGAACCGCTCAACTGGTGCTGAGATTGGAGCTAGCTCTGCTGCTCCGGACTTCACCGGTACAGTCAGTGAATGGTATGAGACTCTTGTCGAGACCATTAACGACGTGTCTGCACAAATTCACCGTAAGACTCTACGGGGTGGTGCTAACTTCATCGTCTGCGGACCTGAAGTTGCCAACATTCTTGAGTTCACCGCTGGATTCCGTGCTTCCGTCACTGGTGACGATGAGCGTGGTTCCATTGGTGCGGTCAAGGTTGGTTCACTAACCAAGAAGTGGGACGTTTATGTCGATCCTTACTTCTTGCGCAACGTGGTCCTCGTTGGTCGCCGTGGTTCCTCTTTCCTTGAAAGCGGATATGTGTATGCACCGTATGTGCCACTACAGACCACACCCACTATCTTCGGCCCGGAAGACTTCGTGCCCCGTAAGGGAGTCATGACTCGTTACGCGAAGAAGATGGTACGTCCTGATATGTATGGCCTAGTTGTCGTACGAGGACTAGTCGGTGAGGCTGGAGCTACATCCTAATAGATAAACATTTGTTACATATTAGGTAAAAAGCACGGCTAAACGTGATACAGAAAGCCCTCGCCTTGAAAAAGGCGGGGGTCTTCTTTATGTGAAGAACTATTTATGTGTGAGGCAGGAGTATATCTTTTGTCTCACCTAAATTATAAACACATAAATGGAGGGTTTTAAATTATGGGAAGTAAAAGAGTAGGCTTGGCGAGAACCCAAGCACTAATTCAAAACTTAAAAAGAGAGATTAACTTAAATTCGTCAATTGGCAAATCCGCAGGCGCCGCCGGCGATCAAGGACCAACGAAGCTTATTTTCGGCAAAAATGGCACCGGAGAAGCAGTTGCTGATCCTTTCCAGGAGTCTTCAACACAGCTTTTTGACTTCGGGACGTTGCTGTTCTATGGCGATAGGGTGTTTCGCTATGCAGGAATCGGTGCGAGCGGCGTTACTGCCGGCAAGACTTTACAAGCCGCAGCGCTTTATAACGCTAATCACCGCGACATGGCTGTGCAAGCTGCTGCTGCCGCTGGTGCAACGTCGGTTGCTGTGACATTTGGTGGTGACACTGATGCTGCAGAGGATCTGTATGCAGAAGGTTATATTCATATTAATGATGTCGCAGGCCAGGGTCAGCTTTTGAGGATCAAGGGTCACGATGCCGTAGATGCCGGCGTATCCACCACTTGCACGCTTAATCTATATGATAAGGTAGTAACTGCATTAACCACATCCAGTAAGGCTGATCTAATCACAGCTACATATAATGACCTTGTTGTGGGACCTACCACATTTACTGGTCCTGTCATTGGTATTACCGTTATGGATATGACAGCGGATTATTACGGCTGGGTTCAGATTGCTGGTCCTTGTTCGGTACTGCTAGATATTAACCCCACCGGCGCCACCGAAGAATTGGGCGGTCTTGTTATCCGTTCAGATGATAACGCGGGTGCATGCATGGGTATCGGTGTTGTCACAGGCGATGCTGACTTGGCTCATCAGGTAATTGGCACATTGATGGTCAATAATGGTGATACAGACAATGTCGTTGTTTGGCTAAGTATTGATTAAATTCAGAGTCATTAAATTATAAAATAAACCTTTAAAGTTTTGCCCCCTCTTCGGAGGGGGCTTTTCTTTTGGAGATCAAAACTCAAAAATGTCGATCTGCCAAATTTTTTTCGCCTACAATTTTTGAGATTTTCGTTTTTGGTATTATGAAACTACTTACTTTAAAGGAGAATGTATCATGCACCCAAGAAGAAGACTAATGCTCAGAAGGCGTGACGCTGCCAAGAAAGCCAGCACAACCCCCCCTATCGTAGCTCCCGTCGTGGAACCAAATTTGGAAGAGATTGTTCAGAAAGTTGCAAAGAAAGTTGCTGTTGAAGAAACAGTATCCGTTCCGCCCAAGAAGAATAGCAAGAAAAGAAGCACACGAAAAACAGCCACCACTAAGAAAAAGTAATAAATTTATTGATTAATCAAAACGAAGCTCAACATATGATTGAGCTTTGTGTTTTTTAAACTATTTACTTAGCAGGAGGGTCATCTGTGTGCCAACGAACTTAAGTCCAAAATCACAAACCAGCGCAATTGTGCTCACATCAACTGGAAGCACGGATTTAGTCACAGGTTCGTTGCCTTTTGGAATATATACTGGATCCGCCGGCTTTATTAGCGGCGCCTCGTCGCAGGTTGCTTATGTATACAAGAAGCTCGGCGGCGATGTCGTTGACATCGAGATTACAGCGAATCAGGTCTATGCAGCCTATGAAGAGGCAGTTTTAGAATATTCCTACATAGTTAATTTACATCAAGGAAAGAATGTCCTATCAAGTGTCTTGGGAAACACCACAGGCACATTTGATCACAAAGGTCTCATAACAGGCCCCGATAGCGTTAATCTTAGATATCCAAGATTTCAGGTCGGCTATGGCAAGAAAGTTGGCGATTCAATGATAGCGTCTACAGGCCTAGGTGGCACTATTCCGCAATATTCGGCTTCCTTTAAACCTACATCAAATAAACAAGATTATGATGTACAGCAAATAATCGAGGATGCATCTTCTTCTGGCCTCGACGATTCCGGCGCTGCCGTGCCTTTTGCCGGTAAAGTTGACAGCAAGCGAGTCGTTATTACACAGGTGTTTTATAGGACACCCCGTGCCGTATGGAGATTTTATGGATATTATGGCGGCGTCGGCGTTGTTGGAAACATGTCGACATATGGACAATTTGCAGATGATTCATCATTTGAAATTATTCCCACGTGGCAGAACAAAATGCAAGCGATCATGTACGAAGATTCGCTATATACGCGAACCTCACACTGGTCGTATGAACTAATAGATAACAAGCTCAGATTATACCCAGATCCTGGTTATTGGAACTTTAGCGATCTTGATCGAATGTGGATACGATTTTATGTTGATGATCAAAATGCGTGGGAGCAAAATACGGGATACACGGATGGCACACAGGGAATAAATAACCTAAACACAATTCCATTTGATAATATACCATATAAAAATATAAATTCTATGGGCAAACAGTGGATTAGAAAGTATGCCTTAGCTCTTTGTAAGGAGATGTTAGGCCAGATTCGTGGAAAATTTACCACAATCCCAATTCCCGGAGAAAGTGTCACACTAAACCACTCGGAGCTTCTATCGCAAGCAAAAGAAGAACAAACACAGCTTAAAGACAAGCTAGTAGAGATGTTGAAAGAAGTGGAATACAAAGAACTTGTTAAATACGATTCAGAGACGACAGAGGCGGTTGAAAAGACATACAAGGGTTCTCCTTTACCAATATTTGTAGGATGATGAGTTATGGCAAATGAATGGAATAGACCCGCCAAAGCCCCGCCACCACTTTTTCTAGGAAAGAAAGAAAGAGACCTAGTAAAACAGGTAAATGACGAATTAATTGAAAAAGTTATTGGTCAACAAATTCTTTACTACCCTATTGACATGGAAACAACCGATTTTCACGACCTTTATGGCGAAGCAATAGAAAAAACGTATTTGCCTCCCATTCGCGTTTACGCAATGGTCGAATTTACTGACTTTGCTACCGATTACCTTGATAATGTGGGTATTGATAAAACTTGGGAAATTAATGTACATTTCCACGAAAGACGACTGCAAGAAGATCAAGACATGTATGTTCGTGAGGGAGATTTTGTTCTTTATGGTAGTTATTATTACGAGATAGTTAAATTGACGGAAGCAAGAAAGCTTTTTGGTCAAGTTGACTACGGTTTTGAAATTTCTGCAAGATGCAGAAGAGCAAGAAAGGGACTATTCGATGCTACCTGATGATTTTGACTTTGCAATGTTGCCTACCAACGCGGATCCGGACACCCTTAAAGAATTGGGTATCCTGGCATCAACAATTGAAACAATAGATTATGCTATGGTTTCTTGGTTAAAAGAAGATTTGAATTTAAGTGCTAAAACAAACGAAGGATTTATCAAAGTTCCGGTTTTGTGGCAAACTCCTGAGCGTGCATATCAAATTAAAAACGATAAATCGCTAAGAGATGAAGCCGGCGCCCTTAAGCTGCCTTTACTGAGTATTGAGAGAACTAGCATTGCCAAGGACCCCGCACGCAAGGGAGCTTACCAGGCACAGACCTATTCAACGGACAAAAACGGCAGAACAGGACGAATTGTGCTAGCCAAGAGAATAAAACCAGACAAAACTAGAAACTTTGCAGTCGCCGCTGGTACGCGCACGAATAATAGTGGAAAACTTCAACGATATTTTCCAAGAACAAACAGAAAGATCGTTATTCAGTCGTTGTCAATACCTATCCCCATATATATTAATGTAGAATATAAAATAGTCATTAAAACAGAATATCAGCAACAAATGAACCAGCTAATGACCCCCTTTATAGCCAGAACCGGCCAAATAAATTCGTTTGTTATGCGAAGAAACAGGCACATGTATGAAGCCTTTATCGATCAGAACTTCACTCACGGCAACAATGTTAATAACTTAGACGAGGACACTCGTATGTTTAGCACCGAACTTACCATCAGGGTTTTGGGCTATTTAATAGGAGAAGGCGAAAACGATGATCGCCCCATAGTTAGGATAGACGAAAACTTTGTTGAGATATCATACCCCGTAGAGAGCACGGTCGACCCAGACGCTATTTTTGGGGGAGCAGTATTTGACGACGAATCCTTGTTCTAATGAAGCCACATCGGCAGTTCCTGAAGTAAATGGACAATATTCGTTTTACTTCAGGACTTTTAGAGACTTTTGAGTTGCCAAATACTATTTAAGTGTGAATGACAGAAACAATTTAATCCGTTTGTTTTAAGAAGGAAGGGCCAACAATATGTCAGTAAAAGATTTTAAGTTTGTATCTCCGGGGGTTTTTATTAATGAAATTGATAATTCTTTCATACCAAAATCCGCCGAGGCAATCGGACCAGTGGTTATCGGGCGCGCCAAGCGCGGCCTTGGACTACAGCCAGTAAAAGTACAATCATACTCGGAATTTGTGGAAGTTTTTGGCGACACAGTTCCCGGCGGTGCCGGCGGCGATGTATATCGTAATGGCAATGAGCTACAAGCTCCAATGTATGGTACGTACGCGGCCAAGGCGTTCCTAAACGCCAACGTGGCGCCCTTAACATATGTTAGATTGCTGGGGACACAAAGCCCAGAGCAAGATGGTTCTACCGCCGCGAAAGCAGGCTGGAAGACGGACAATCAGATGGGCGACTCAAAGGGTGGCACATTCGGCCTGTGGATTGCAGAATCCGGCAGTGCCGCACCGACCGGCTCAACAACGCCTATGAGCTTTCAATTAGCAGCAATTTGGTACAATGACGACGGTGGTGTAGAGCTTTCAGGAACAGTGTGGGGCCCCGGCAACGACACCTTCGGTGGCACCGGTGCAAAAACCGTCGGCACAAAGCCAAACGATGGAACAACTGGGACATCCCAGGGTACGTGCACGCTCATAACTTCAGACGCAACGGGTAATTTCACGGCAGTTATTAGTGGCTCTACGTCAGCTAGCGAGAAAGTTACGTTTAACTTTAGCGACGACTCAGAAAACTTTATTCGCAAAGTGTTCAACACAAACCCCCAATTAAGAACTGCCGGCAGTTTTTATCCCACCAGCGCCGAAAAGGATTGGTGGCTTGGTGAGACATTTGAACAAGAGGTACAAGATGATTCGCTTGTTGGCAAGCCACTAGTGGGTCTCATCGTCGGCATTCAGCTGGATACCACCAATGATTATGGGCCCGGAATGATGCTTGGCTCCTCAACCCGCGAAGCGGTGGCAGGCTGGTTTATCGGCCAGGATAGCAAGACCTATAGCGATTATGTCCCCGAAAGTGCACAGAAGCTATTCCGTCTGCATGGCCGCGGCCACGGCGAATGGTTGCACAAAAACTGTAAGGTATCAATTGAAAGAATTCGCCAATCAAACAGCACAGTAAGTGATTACGGCACATTCTCGGTTGTAATTCGCTCACTAAAAGATACCGATAACAACGTACAGGTTATGGAGAGGTTCGACAACCTTGATCTTAATCCTGCATCACCAAATTATATTGCCAAGCAAATCGGCACAGAGTATTATACTTGGAATGAATCCGAAAGAAGGCTTACAACTCCGCCATCCTCATATCCGAACAAATCGAAGTTTATTCGCGTTGAGATGGATGAGTCCGTCGATAACGGCGCGTCCGGAATGGAAATATTTCTACCGTTTGGGTACTATGGGCCCCCAAAGTTTACAAATGTGAATTTGGCGTGTATGCCGATGCCCGCCGGCACAGACACTGCTGGGTATATCCAGCAGGATAGTTTTTACATCGTTACAGGCTCTTCTGTTCCGGGTCACCACGTGGGCACTTCGGGGCTGGCGGCACTCGCCGGCCAGTTCCTTTCTGGCGGTGTTCCTAACTTAACCGCTTCTTGCGCCTTCCCGGTAGCACGTCTAAGAAACTCATCTTCAGACGGTGGTCTGACTAAGTTTACTGATGCGTATTTCGGACTGCAAACAACAAGAACTTCTGGAAGCTCAGTAACAGATCAGAGCATAGCAGATATACACAGATGGTGGTCGACCGCAATTGCCGCAGATCCAGTCAGCAGCATTGCCACTGGAACGGACGGATGGGCATATGTATTCACCTTGGACAATGTGGTTTCCGCTAGTTCGACGTCATACTACTATCGCTCTGGATCCCGCGTCGACGGTTCTTCCGCTACTGCGATTACTGGCGCAAACACTTATAAAGACCTATTGGACGCCGGCGTTAACAAGTTTACTGCACCATTCTGGGGCGGTTTTGATGGCCTTAACATTAGAGTCCCGGATCCGGTGTATAACAAGGGGATGTCTTCTGCCGCCACAAATACAAATAATAGCATTTATTATACATGGCGCAGAGCAATCGACACCATCGCCGATCCAGAATTCGTTGATATGAACATGCTATCAGCCCCAGGCTTGGGTACTCCCGCACTTACCACACACATGATTAATGTATGTGAAGATCGTGCCGATGCATTGGCGCTAATTGACCTTGAGGACGCTTACAAGCCAACTCACGAGGTTCGCGTGTCGACTCTTGCTGATCGCGTCACATACACGCCCACCCAGTTGGCCAACAACCTTAAGACAAGAAGAATCGACTCTAGCTACGGCGCCACATTCTATCCGTGGGTACAAACTAGAGACGCAAATACCGGCCAGCTATTATGGGTACCGCCAACCGTTGCAATGATGGGTGTATTGGCTAGCTCAGAGAGAAAGTCAAAGATTTGGTTTGCTCCGGCTGGATTTAACCGCGGCGGCCTATCTGACGGCGCCGCCGGCATCCCAATTACAAATGTTACGACGAGATTAACATCCGACAACAGAGATGAGCTATATCTGGCGAGAATTAATCCGATTGCTTCATTCCCATCAACGGGAATCGTAGTATTCGGTCAGAAGACTCTGCAAGAGCGCCAATCTGCACTGGATAGAATCAACGTCAGAAGAATGGTTATCTATCTTAAGAAGCAAATTTCCATTCTTTCAACCCAAGTATTGTTTGAGCAGAATGTTCAGGCAACATGGAACCGCTTTAAGGGCTTAATCGAGCCGTTCTTGTCAAATGTCAAGACTGAGTTTGGTATTACCGACTATCGATTGATCCTTGACGAGTCCACCACTACTGCTGACTTAATTGATCAGAACGTTTTATATGCGAAGATTATGGTTAAGCCGGCTCGTGCCATTGAATTCATTGCGATAGACTTCGTAATTGCCTCAACTGGCGCATCTTTTGATGATTAATATTAATATTAGACACTATTTAAAGTAAGACACAAAAAGGAGTACACAACAAATGCCATTCTGGTCAACAAATTTTGGGGAAGAGGGAGCTGAATACCGAGATCCTAAAAGAAAGTTTAGGTTTACAGTAGAGTTTCAAGGAATTACCGCCGGCATTGGAGGTGCTTCATTGTGGTACGTAAAGACAGTAAATAAGCCGTCTTTCACGATTAATACCGCAGAGCACAAGTATCTAAATCATACGTTCTTCTATCCGGGATCCGTTAGTTGGCAAGATGTTTCCTTAACTTTGGTAGATCCGGTTGAGCCAGATATGGCAGCGACATTGTCCGATATCATTCAACTATCAGGCTATAAGCCGCCCACGAGCCCGGGCGTTGAAGATAGCATGGGCACCATGTCTAAAGCAAAGTCCGCAGGAGCCTTGGGTCAGGTCACAATTACCCAAATCGATTCCAACGGAGCGCAAGTTGAACAGTGGACTCTTATGAACGCATTTATTACAGAAGTTAAGTATGGCGATTTGGCCTACGGCGAAGACGATCTAACAGAACTTTCACTTACGTTGAAGTACGACTGGGCGCGCGTCGATACTTCCGGTGCTGGAGTCGGTTCTTCGGCCGCCGGCGGTGGAAACGAATTCTTCAACATATAAGATAATTTAAAGAACAATTAGAGGTGTATATTGTCACGAAATAAAAACCGGGTAGGATCAAGTCAATCAGACAACAGTTCCCCCCCACAGCCTGCTGCACAGAGCAACAGTAACGAGAACGTTGGATTTTCCTTTGTCGTTCCGACAGAGTTTGTCGATCTCCCTTCCGGGGGTCGGTATTACCCAGAGGGACACCCCCTGCACGGGGAAGAGTGCATAGAAATCAAGCAAATGACCGCAAAAGAAGAAGATATGCTAACTTCGCGCACATTGCTTAAAAAGGGTGTTGCGTTAGATCGGGTTATTGAGAGCCTAATTACCAACAAGTCAGTAGATCCCCACAATCTTTTGATTGGTGATCGAAATGCTATAATTGTAGCAACCCGAGTATCTGGCTACGGTAACGAATATCTGACCACTGTAGCATGTCCAAGTTGTGGTCAAAATCAAAAATATTCTTTTGACTTAAATGATAGCAAAGTATACCACGGCGAAGACATCGACAACATGGATGTCACAGACAACCAAGATGGAACTTTTTCGGTGGAGTTGCCGAGAACTCGGTTGATGGTGCAATTCAGACTATTGACAGGGCGAGATGAGAAGAAGATGGTTAAAAGTGTGGAGCAGGCCCGAAAAGGCCGCGGCCAAGAGAAAAACGTCACCACTCAACTGACAAATATGATTGTTTCTATAAACGATGAAACCGATAGAAAGATTATCACACACATGGTCGATAACATTCCATCACTAGATTCCAGACACTTAAGAATGGCATATAAGCTAGCTGCTCCGAATATTGACCTTACACAGCAGTTTGAGTGTCAGGAGTGTGATCACGAAAGTGAAATGGAGGTCCCGCTGACCGCGGACTTTTTTTGGCCTGAGCGGTGAGTATATGGAGAACGTGTATGAGCAGTTCTTCTTTTTAAAATACTCCGGCGGCTGGTCATTCATAGAAGCATACAATTTGCCTGTCGGCCTTAGAAAATGGTTTGTCGAAAGATTGGTTAAACAAATAGAGGCTGAAAATGAAGCCATGGAAAGAGCATCCAAGGGTGGCGGCAGCGCACAAACGTTAAACGCGCATAATCAGCCCCCGCCGCCCCCTAATTATTCTAAGAAATACTGAGAAGACCACTAGCTGGTCTTTTTTGTTGTCAAACTAATTACTCTAGAGTAAGAAAAGAGGGATTTCTCTGTGGCTGAAGATAATGGCAAAAAGATCGAAGAACAGAAGAGATTAATCGATCTAGCAAGAGAATATCTCGGCATTGTCGGAGAGATCGATGAGGCCGAAGAAAAAAGATTTGCCAAAGTTGGCAAATGGGTCGATGCACAGAAGAAGCGCTCAGAAAACCTTGAGGCTGAAGTTGGCGCGCTAGATAAACAAATCGAGCGCTATAAGGACTTAGGAAGCTCTCAAGAGGCCCGGGCCATACAGGCTCAAGCAATATTAGATCGCGAAAACAAAATGCTGGCGCTGATCAAGCAAGAAATTGCGGATGGCAAGCGCTCCGGCGACCAAGCCATCAAAGATTTAAAAACCCAAGAAAAACGAACAGAGCAGGCAGAGAAACAACTTAACAAAGTTAAAGGAGCAACCGAAGCTCTGAAAGAAGGCGTCAAGGCCGGAAAAGAGCTAGGCAAATCACTAGGAGCCGCTTTTGCTCAATATGGCAAGCACCAGTTCTTTAATGCTGATAAGTTGGTTGGGCTCGGAAAAGCTTTGTGGTCCTTAAAGGATGGCATGGCCGGAGTCAATGCATTTATGGGCAGCCTTGTTACGGGCGCCCTCTCGGCCATCACAAATTCCTTCATTAATTTGATCTTTCAACTCGATGAATCTCAAAGCGCCTTCCTTCGCGCCACCGGTGCTGGTGATGAATATGCGGTACAATTATCAGGCATTTACGAAAAAACTCGTGAATATGGTGCTGAGTTGAAAGAAGTTCAAGGGACAATGCAAGAGCTTTATACCACGTATACTGATTTTACGATGATATCCGGGGAGCAGAGAGACGATCTAATTGAAACAGGCGTCCTATTAAATGAGCTTGGTGTTTCAAATAAAGATTATGCGAAAAGTCTGCAAATATCTACAAAGTCCCTCGGCTTGAGCAGCACGGCCGCCGCCGCAAACGCAAGAGAACTAGCCAGTTTGGCCAAAGAAATTGGAGTAGCACCAGCAAAGATGGGTGCTGACTTTGCCGCAGCCGGCGCCGGAATTGCCAAACTTGGCTCAGAAGGTGTCCGCGCATTTAAAGACTTGGCAATTGTATCTAAGACCACCGGTCTAGAAATAAACAAATTATTGATGATCACCGACAAATTCGACACATTTGAAGGCGCAGCCACTCAAGCCGGCAAGTTAAATGCGGCCCTCGGCGGCAACTTTGTAAATGCCATGGATTTAATGACTGCCACTGATCCAGTTGAGCGGTTTAACATGATTCGAGATTCAATTCTCAACACTGGCCTAACTTTTGACGATATGTCTTATTATCAAAGAATCTTCTATAAAGATGCCCTGGGCCTCTCAGATGTAAGTGATCTTGCGCTCATGCTTTCTGGCGATATGAGCACTTTGGCTGGCGCCAACCAAAAAACAACCAAAGACTATAAAAAGCTAAGAGACGAAACAGAACGAGTACAGAACATAACAGAGCAATTTAGAGCAATAATGATGAGCCTCATTCCTGTTGTCCAGCCTCTCGTTAAAGACATCCAAGACTGGGTGCAAAAACTTAAAGACGGCAGCCCAGAACTTGAAAGACTCAAAGCCGGCGTGGCGAAGTTTACAGAAGTTCTTATAGCGGTGGGCCATGGCATAGCATTCGCAGCAAAACATTGGAAATGGTTAGTTGCCGCGTGGGCGGCTTTTAATATCCGCGGATGGCTCGTCTCGCTGGCGCGCCCAGTGCTTACATTCTTTTCGACCCAATTCCCAGCATCCGCCGCAGCCTCCGGCGCCGCCATCGAGGAAACCGGGAAGAAGGTTGCTGATGCTGTAGACGAGGTTGGATCCTCGGCCCAGAAAAACTCGGCCGGCCTCTTCGCACTTGCCACAGCAATCGTATCAATCGGGGCCTCGGTCGCACTAGCGGCGATTGGTTTGGCCATCTTGGTTAACTCATTTGCGGAAGTTGGCGATAATGCAGGATGGGCTGTCCTCTCGATTTTCCTTGTTTTGGCAGCGATCACCGCCATGGTGTTCGGGCTTTTGCTTCTGGCTCCATCGGGCGCTGCAGCCGCAGCCGGCCTGGCGCCTCTTGCCGGTATTATCTTGGCAATTGGAGTCGCCGTGGCTATTGCAGCAATAGGGGTAGGCTATATGTCCAAGATGATGACCGGGATGTTTGATAGTCTTGATCCGGTAAAGGTGCTGGCATTTACAGCATTCCTTCTTTCTGTTTCCCTGTTTGGTGCCATGGCGGTCTTTGCCACCGCAGGTCTTCTCCTGTTTACTGCTGCCATGGCGGCTTTCGGATTTTCGCTAAGATTCTTTCCATCAAAAAAATTGAACCCAATTACTGGATTTTTTGCCTCATTGGCAATGGTCGGCGCCGTCGCCACAGACTTGCATAAGGTTGCACTAGCCATTGCAGAGATCAATAGTAGAATCAGAGAATTACCCGATAAAAAGGCGATAGATTTTACAACAACAATGGATTCTTTAACAAATGCGCAAGCAGCCGCTAAGAATATTGTTGCAACTGCCCCGGCCCGCGCAGGAGCAGCAGGAACAGGAACAGAACGCCCATATGAGGTTAAAATGGAATTAACGCTAGATGGCACCAAAATAGGGGACAAATTCTTCACCCTCATGGCCGGTAAACTAATGGAAGAAGCACTGTCGTAAAAAAGGAGACACACAATGTCAGGCACACCCCCAAATTATTTTAGTACTTTCAAATATTATCGAGATCCAAACTCCACGTCCTATATGGACCTTGAAGGGAGATTAGCAGAGTGGGAGCAAATGGTGGTTTCGTTCATGCACGAACCAACAGGCCACTCAGTCTTTTTTAAGGCATATATAACAGCATTTAATGAATCATATGCCAGCGATTGGGTGTCTGAGACCGTATTTGGTCGAACAGACCCGATTCAGCATTTTAAGCAAACCACGAGAAGAATCTCTTTAGCCTTAAAGGTGCC
>Ga0098033_1000636_pt1 | contig 15397 bp, 21 predicted proteins | sample 1_EtaG_FD_75049 | JGI IMG/M metagenome (GOLD analysis project Ga0098033, IMG submission 75049) | Marine viral communities from the Subarctic Pacific Ocean - 1_ETSP_OMZ_AT15124 metaG | ecosystem: Environmental > Aquatic > Marine > Oceanic | place: Pacific Ocean | collected 2015-01-07
CGACGGGTCGATAGACCGCGAACACGGGCTTGCCCTTCGGATCGAACATGCTCTCGATTTTGACGTTTCGGGATCGGTTTTTAGTGCCGAAGCCTACGCAGGAATAGGCCCGGAGATTCTCCAAGACGAATTCACCGAATGCTCGCGAGGTATCGGGGGAGGTCATCACTTGATCTCCAATCCGAGCCTCATTGCCTCGCTTGTAAGGCGGGCGATTGCATTCCAGGCGATCGCGTTGTCGGGATTCTCAGCAAGGCGTTGGGCCCAATACTTGATCGCGTCGATGTAGACCAAGCGGAGGGTTTCGTTGTGTGCTCGCATCGTGTGTTCCTAACTAAAGTGGAGGGTTAGAGTTGTCGCGATCGTGGAAGCTACACAAGCCACAATGATTGCTTCGATCAGACGTACCAGGATCTCGATCGTGTCTCGTTGTTTTCGACTCAAGAGTCCTCCCCTGCGATCCACGCCTTAAATGCTTCGCGCTGTTCAGAGGACATCTTGCGATAGGCGTTTTTTCCATCAGACATTCGGCGGGGAGCACCATCAGGGAGCACCTTGCACGCCTTACCTTTGCGGATGATCGGGGTTGCGGTCTTGTCGGTCTTGTTGGTCATTTCGGATCCTTTCTAGTTCAGGCGATTGACGATCGAGAAGATCGCGATCAGGGAAGATAGGAAGCTGATAGTGAGAGCTGTGATCATTGTGTGCCTAGGCTCCGCGCTCAGTGAAGCGGACGTCGCGGTACATGCCGCGTGAGTTGATAAGGGTTACCCAATCGCCTGTGGTACGGCTTACCTCCTTAGCGGCTTTCATGGCGCCAAAGAAGTTACCCGTGTAGGTGGAGACGACTACGCGCCCGATCTTAATCCGATAGAGGTTAGTTGCGGGCATCGTATTAGCCCGCGACCGTAGCGATTAGGGCGAAGAGAATTGACAGGATGGTGATCGAGAGCATCAGAGGATCACGTGTGCGATCAGGATGATCGCGGTTGCGAATTGAGCAGCGAGGGTAAGAGCGGTGATCGTGTCAGAGCTGATACGCGGGCTGCTTTGCTTGCGCTGGATCCGAATGGTGATGGGTTGGTTCATTGTGTGTCCGGGTTAGTGGCCGCTTGATTGCGACCGTGGATTTATTGTCCCACGGATCGGTCCTCCTGTGTAGAAAATCGACACTATCCGCGAAGATAGATCGGGCTGATATCAGGGGCTCGCGAGGTGGTGGTGGTGGTGGTGAGTTGTTGTGGTGGGGCTATCGCGCTGGGCCCGCAAGCAAGAGAGCTGCTAGCTAGCCTGCTATCAGGGCTAGACCACCTGGAAACCCTAATCGATTCAACTACTTAGCTCGGATCGGTCCAGATAAGTTTACATAATACATATTATCGGACGTTGATTGAGCTAAGTACCTGGAAAGGCTAGACTTTCTCGTTTCCAGGCGTCGCCCGATCGGGCCCATCCTGGACGACTTGACACAGAATTTACAAATCGATCTGGAGATCCCACGCGGTATCCCCCCAGAGATTTTTGACCGTTTTACCTCTCGGGAAAATCCGCGTAGGAGGCTCTCACTACGTCCTCGATGTCGATGACATGGGTGATGGCTGTTCGCAGCTCGTCGTTACCGTCTACCGAGCTTGTCCTCACCCAGTATCGGTCGGCCCATTGCTGGGCCAGATCCTCCCACCCTTGGGACCTGGCTCTCGAGGCGAGGGCTCCGCAGATCAAGCGGGTCCATCGGACGGAGTGATCCTTGTACCAGGACTCTGCCGGCGACTGGAGTGAAGCCAGCGGGTTGAGCCGTCTCGATTCAGCCATGACGCAATTGCGGTAGAGACTGGCAGCTACTCTCTGCCAGCGGCTCCTGGTCAGCTTGGGTAGAGAGTCTCTACTGCGACTCCACAGGATCAGCTTCATTGCAACGCTCTCAGGGACGTCTCCAGGGCTTTTCATTGTGTGCTCCATGTCAGGGGGTGGGGTTAGGGGTGATAATCGATCCTCGTCGGTCTGAGGGGGCTTCTAGACCCTTCCTAAAGCCCACGATGCGATGGACTCTGCATCCTTCAGCGTCGGAGCGGGTACTCCTTCCAGTCTGGCCGATGCGATGAGCCCTTGTCCGTCGAGGTCTCCAGTTGTGATGCGGGTCCTCTCGGCAAGGCGGACTGCCCATTCACCGAATTGTTCCTTCCAGCTCGACTCGTCCTTGAGATCGTGAATGAGCCCGGCACGCTTGACCTGGATGCGGAGTCGAGGGAACTGCTTCCTCACCGACGAGGCCGACAGGAGGTTGCCCTGCCAGAACCCGGTCTTGTCATCGACGTGTGCCCAGTGAATGACGGTGCGGACCTCGTCGGGATCGGCCTTGTCCAGCCGGAGCAGGTAATCGAAGTGGAGAGCCCAGGTCTTGACGGCTGTCTGCCTCTTGCCCTCGGCGTAGTCCGGGCTGTGGGTCGCAATCTGAGTCAGGAGGTACTCGGCAAGACCGGCTGCGTCAGGTGACGGTTCTGTCTTCGGTCTGCCCACCTTTCTGGGGGTCCTGAGTTTCGCTCTGACGCTCTTATTTATAAGTTCTTGTTCTTGGTCTTGATTTCGCATACCGTTTGCGGAACCGTTTAATTTGGCCTTTTTTTCGGGCGTCGGCTTCGCTGCGATCCGCGTTGTTGCTTGCTTTGCTGCACTTGCAAAGATTTTGTCAAACGCGGGCAATAATGATGGCTTCAACCCCTCTCGGAGGAGGGTTAGAGCATCCCCTCTCAGAACGCACTCGGGTAGGTTATCGAAACCGTTTCGCCAACCCTTGATCATGTTCGGGTTTGCGGGTTGGTTGTGGTGGATGGCTCTCGGGAGAAAGATCAGAGCTGGACGACGGCAGATCATGATCATCTCTGCCTCTTCCAACTCCGCAAGGTGCGTTCGCACGTCGGAGGTGTCCCACCCGAGATCGTCTGCTATTGCTCCTGGGCCTAGGGGCAGCAGTCCGGGGATCGGGATCTGGTAGGGAGTGGTGAGGAGGTAGAGCCAGAGGGTCTGGGCATTCGGTTGGGGGCTGGTCAGGTTCAGGAATCGCTCATCGGTCCACATGGCGCGTGTCACCGCGCTCCACCGCTTCGTCATTTGAGATCCCCTGTCTACTGGTATCGGACTTTGGCGCGTTGGTCGATCCAGATCTCCACGTCCTTGGCCCGAGCCCTCCAGGACCCCCCGACGCGGAACATGAAGCTGAGACCCTTTGGATTGCTGGGCTCGTCGCCGGCGAGCTTGGCAAGATCATAGACCGTCCGGGTCTTGACGTTCAGCATCGTCGCGATCTGATGTACGGTGAGGAGTGGTTGGGGGGCGGCTGTGCTCATGTGGGGAACCCTTCAGAATTTGAGGTAAGATGATCATCACCCTAAACGGTCCCGCAAAGGACTACAAGATCCGCGATGTCGAAAGTTGAGAAGATCACCGCCGCCTCGGCAACCAAGGAGGTCCGTCGGGCCGAGGTGTCCGACCTCCTCGCGAAGAGGGTGTCCTACGGTGACGTCAAGAAGAACCTGTCCGTCAAGTACGGGGTGACCCAGACGACTGTCCAGAAGGACATCAAGGTGGTCTATGAGCAGTGGGCAGAGCAGGGTCGGGAGCAGCAGGCAGGGAACCTCTCCCTCGCAGTCGAGAACTGTATGGAAGAGATCCGCAGGATCCGGTGGAACATCGCTGGAAGGCCCGACTCGAGGGGCAACCCGACCTACGATCTGCATCCTCGGGACGAGTTTCGGTACTCGATGGCTCTCCTGAAGTGGGAGTCCCACTTAGCGAAGCTACAGGGGCTCCTGATCGGTCGCGTGGACGTCACCAGCCAGGGTGAGCCCATGCAGGTGGCAATGAACCTTCCAGCGGGACCGTTTGCTGCCTTTGAGTCCGCTTGATGGACCTCACCCTCAACTACAAGCCCTTCGACAAGCAATTAGAGGCCCATGCCCGCCCAGAGCCGATTGTTGGCTACTTCGGGGGCTGGGGATCGGGAAAGACGACCTGGGCTATCGCTGAAGCGTTCAGAAACACCTGTTTCCTCCCCGGAGTCCCCGGAATCTTGTGCTCTCCCACCTTCCCGGTGCAGAGAAAGACCCTCTATCCCACCATTGTCTCCCTGTTTCCGGGGGCTAGCCGCTGGCCCCGAGGACGAGAGAAGGCGCGAGATTGCCTAGGACCCCTGGCTCGGGAGTGGAACGCGCAGGATCGGGTCCTGACTTTGGACATCGGATCCCAGAAAAGCCCCGCCAGTCGAGGCGGGACGGACTGGTATTTCGGATCGGTGGACGATCCGGGCTCCATCGAGGGCGGAACCTACGGGTGGGGGATCATGGACGAGGCTCGTTTGTCCACCCACGATGCGTGGAGAGTGTTCAACGCTCGTATCCGAGACCCCCGAGCACCGATCCACCGCAGATCCATCTCCTCGGTCCCCTCGATGAACTGGATGTACGACGAGTTCGCCAAGGGTCTGCCTGGTCGCGCCTACGTCCGCGCCAGCTCGCGTGACAATCCCTACCTCCCGAAGGACTACGTCGATTCCCTCAACCTCTCGGACAGGATGGCTCGCGCCTATCTCCACGGGGAGTTCGTCGTTCTCCAGGGTGTCGTCTACTTCACCTATGAGCCCCGGCTCGGGGAGAGCCTGGTGGACATGGTCCCCGATGAGGAGGCGGCGAGCTGGGGAGCCCTCGACTTCGGGGGCAGACGTCCATACTTCGCACTCATTCAGGATCGGATGCTCGACGAGAGGGAGGTTGAGGTCATCGTCGAGGAGGTGGTCGGGGCAGACACCCTTGAGACCACCCACGCCTACGAATGCACCCAGATGCTCAAGTCCTACGGGGTGACCCTCAACGACGTGTTCTGCGATCCCGCCGGCACCAGCAGGAACGCCCAGACCGGGATGAGTTCGCTACAGGTCTACGAAGCCATCTTCCGGCAGGAGGGCGTGATGTCGGGCGGAATGAGGTTCACCACAGCCAAGGCCGACCGGCACATCCCTGCGGGCGTCGAGGTGGTCCGGTCCAGGTTCAAGAACCATACTGGAGAGCGCAGACTCTTTGTCGCCCAGTACCTGACCGAGAACGACCGGACGTCTACCTATCCCGACGGGGCTGTTGGGGTCCACGGCGCCCTGATGGGCTACTCCTACCCCAAGAACAAGGCCAACGATTCCATGCCCCAGAAGGACAATCGAACAGACCATGCGATGGACGCGCTTCGGTACTATGCAATCAATCGCCATGGGGTTACTCAGGCTCCGAGCGTTCTGGACTTGAATCCTCCTCCGATGTCAACGATTATCGGGGCACACGCGTGGGTGGACACAGCAGACCACCCCGATAACTGGTAAGGGGCTTCCGCCGTGAGCGAATTCACCACCGAGGACTACGCCAAGGTCGGCAAGGACTGGCCTATCACTGTCTCCGAGGAGGACGTTGCCAGAGCTGCCACCAGTGGAGTGGCAGCCACAGTCTATCCCTCCACCTTCGATCCCACGATCTTGGCCGAGGCCGGGATGCGTCGGGACGCAGGCTACGTCGGTGTCCCCCTGATCGGCGGGACCATCGACCTGGATCACAACAGGAACCTCGACAGCCACGACTGGCGCGGGAGCTACGACGAGATCGGCATCGTCGATCAGATGGTCCGGGAGGATCCAGTAGCCCAAGCCATCCGTCTGGCGTGGACTCTCCCCCTGTTGTCGGTCCAGTGGTCCGTTCAGCCAGCCTCTGACGACCCCAAGAGCATTGAGATCGCAGAGTTCGTCCAGAACTGCCTGTTTGAGCACATGCGGGGAGGTTGGGCGACCTTCCTTGAGCAGGCTGTCCAGTTCACCTGGCGCGGTCTCTCCGCATTTGAGATCGTCGCCCGGTACGACAAGGAACTCGGGGCAACGGTCATCGACCGGCTCGCACCTCGCCTGCCGTGGACGATCCTGGAGTGGCAACAGTACCCCGACGGGAGGTACGGGTTCACGCAGTGCCCCAACCCCGCAGATCCGCCCAAGGGCAAGCGGGTGAGGGTAGAGCAGGACGGGGCAACCCTCCCACCAGACAAGCTGTTGCTGTTCAGGTTCCAGCCCGAGGGCGACAACCCCGAGCCCATGGGCGTCTTGCGCCCTGCCTACTCCTCGTGGAGGCAGCGTCGGACCTACCTGATCCTGGAGGCGACGGGCTATGAGCGCAGCGCCTACGGGATCCCAACCTGCACCGTCGAGCCGGGAGCCAACCCTGGCGATGTCGAACAGGTCAACATCATCCTCCGCGAACTCCGAGCTGGGATCCGAGCCTTTGCAATGTTCCCCAAGGGCTTCACCCTGGAGTGGACCGAATGCCCGATGAAGGCTGACGCCATCCGAGAGGCCCGGAAGGCCGCTGGGCAGGACATGGCACGAGCCGCGCTCTGCCAGTTCCTCTTCACGGGCGAGTCTGCGGGCGCGTACTCTCTGATTCAGGGACAACTCGACCACTACACGATGGCTTTGCAGCATGCGGCGAACGCGATTGCGACGACGATGTCGCAGGGTCCGCACGCGATCATCAAACGGCTTGTCAACTGGAACTACACGGGGGTCACCGAGTACCCATACGTCCAGGCTGGCGAGATCCGAGTTGGAGATCCCAAACAGTTGGTCGAAGCGGTCAAGACCGCCGTCGATGCGGGAGTGGTCACCCCAGACGACCAGATTGAGGCGAAGATCCGCGACGTCCTCTCTCTCCCCCAGAGAGTAGACAATGCTGCGCGGCCCATCGACGTAGACCCTTCGGTGGGTCCTGGGCAGAACGCCCCCGTTCAGCCCGGCGACGATGAGCCCGACGAAGGCTCCCCATCCGACGATCCCATCCCCGAGGGTGGGGAGCCTTCCGCCTCTAGCCGAGGAGAGGAGCAAGCTCGACGGGAAGAGGAGACCCTCCACGAGCACGGGGAGGACTGCGGCTGCCGGCCGGTCTCCCTGGCAGAGGGTCGCGTGGAGATGGACGTCTACACCGAAGGCCCCCGTGGGCGCGAGGTTCGGGCCGCAGAGAGAAGCGTTCGGTTCTCCGAGGTCAGCGGAGTGAAGGATCAGGCCAACGAAGCCATGGCAGAAACGATCACAGACTGGCGGAACAGTGTGATCCCTGACTACGTCCAGCGGCTTGCGAACTTCCGCACAGTGGACGAGATGCTTCAGGTCGAAGTCCCTAGGACACGCGAACTCGAGGCCAGCCTTATCGACGAGCTGCGCGAGGTCTACAACGACGGCAAGGAGTCCATTGATCGGGAGATAGAGCGGCAGGAGAAGGACCCCAACCTCCGGTCTGAGATCGAAATTCAAGAGGTGCGCCCTCGCCAGGAAGGGGGTCAGGTCGATTTGTTTGAGCCCCCTTTCGCTCTAGCCCGCAGGGGCGCTAGGAAGAAGGTCAAGGCACCGAAGCCACTCCCAGGCGAGCCCGAGAACATCATCGACGAGATATCCCCGGAGGAGGCTATCCGCTCCACCGCAGCTAGCGCGGCGAGGGAAGCCGCAGAGCGGGTTCAGAGGGTCGCAATCAATCAGGTCCAGTCCTCGGGGGTCGGCGGAATGCCCCCGTCTGCCTCCGTCCTGGTCGAGGCGGTGGGGACTGCCCTCTTCGGGATGTCTGTCGGGACGGACTATCGAGCTGCCCAGATGGTCTCAAACCTGACCTACGGTCTCGGGAGAGCACAGGAGTTGAGAGCCTCCCCGGTGAGGAGGTATCTCTACTCCAACCTTGCCGAGTCTCAGAGCTGCGGACCCTGCGAGGAGCGCGACGGAGATATGTTCGGTGCGGATCAGTTCGTAGCCTACTCGACCCCCGCTGGCTGGTGCGTCGCTGGACCCATGTGCAACTGCTTGATCATCGGCCTTGTCGAGTAATGGCCGGCGGGCGCCCAAAGAGGACGGCACTCCCCGAGGGGATCGGGGTCTACCCCGACTACGTCGTCTCAGTCATCGCCAAGGAGCAGGGTGAGACCATCTCGACTCAGGGGGTGAGGTACTTGCGCGAGGCCAACAACATCCCCCCCGCCTCGGAACCGTATCGGAGCCAGTGGTTATCGAGGCGGGAGTCCTCCCAGGAAGACCTCTAGTTTTCTTACCCTGAGAGTGGTTGCAGACAAGGCCAGCCTCCCAGCATGCTAGGCGCATGATCGACGAAGAGGCATACGCGGAGTGGACAACTGCGTACATGAACGATCTCCCCGACTCTGCCTTCCTTTACATTGCCCCTGGCGGTGAGAAGGACGAGGACGACAGGACTACGCCTCGATCGCTACGGTACTTCCCGTACCGGGACGACACCGGGAAGGTGGACCTTCCCCACCTCCGCAATGCAATCGCCCAGGCGCCCAAGGCGGATCTCTCCTCGGAGATCGTCGCCTCGGTCCAGGCGAAGGGTCGGAAGATCCTTGAAGCCCAGCGCGAGGAAGCAGCCGAGGAGGGCGACGCCCCCATCGACGAGGAGGTCGCCCCCGACCGGCCCGACGCCTACCCGCCAGCCGAGCAGATGTCTGACTGGTCCGCTGTTGTTCACCTCGACGAGGACTACGGCAACAAGAACGTGGAACTCGCTCGATCGGGGACGCACTACGGCAGAGCCTCCGACAGGCAGGTTGTCCTTTCGCCCGAAGACATCACCTCGATGGCTCGGGGCTACCAGATCATCCAGTCGGAAGGCTGGTACAGCACCGGAGCCCCGGTCGGATACAACCATGCGTCCCTCTCGGGTGCCCTCGACGCAGAGAGCACCAAGGCGGCGGGTAGGATCCTGGAGGTCTACACCCGCGCCAACGACGATGGCAGCGTGAGCCTGATGGGTCGCGTCCAGTGGACCGCAGAGGCAACCCGCAGAATCCGAGCTGGAGAGTTCGACGGATTCAGCATCGAAGCGGTGCCCCCGTCCTCGGCTCGCAGCAAGAAGAATGGAGAGTCCCTCGGTGAGTGGGCTCTCATCGGAGGAACACTCACCAACGAACCCTTCGTCGCCGGCATGGAGCCTGTGGCGGCATCTGAGAAGAGGAGCACCGACATGGCGCTGATCAAGCTTGTTACCGATACTCTCGCCCTGCGCGAGGGTGCGACGGAGGCCGAGGTTCTCGCTGAGATCCAGACCCTTCGCGTCCGAGCCGAAAAGGCCGACACCCTGTCAGAGGCCCTCGACACGGTCACCACCGACCGGGACGCCATCAAGGCCAAGTTCGACGAGCTTGAGGCCAAGGAAGTCGAGCGCATGCTGGACCGGGCTTGCACCGACGGGCGGATCGCCGCCTCGGAGCGCGACGACTATCTCGACATCTACACCCAGTGCGGTGAGGAGCGAGCCAACCGAGCCTACTTCGCGGAGCGCATCAGCGTCACAGCGGTTGGGAAGGCCGGGACGGACGCAGAGCGAGCCCCCGCCCAGAATGTTGTGGCTGAGTGCAATGCCCTCGCAGAGCAGCTTGCCAAGGACGAGGGGCTTGATGTCGCCGCTGCCTACGCCAGAGCCATGCAGATCGTACTCGATGACCCCACCAAGCGAGCAGCCTACGAAGCTGCCGCTCTCGACGCCTAGGAGTTTCCGATGAGCACCCCTTTCAATCCCGACATCCTTACTCGGCGCACCGAGGCCGACCTGTCCTCCAGTGCCTGGATGCTGGTCATCGCGGTTGGCGACGACGAGACAGACCTCGCTGGCGCGACCTCTAGCGCAACCGGCGACCTCTGCATTGGTGCTCTGACCAACGACGTTGCCGACGGCTCCTCCACGGCAGCCTATGTCCCCGTCCAGGTCGGCGGCATCATCAAGGTGAGTGTCGGCGGAACCATTGGCGCGGGAGCCCTCGCGATGGCAGACGCTTCGGGCGAAGCTATCGCAGTCGCAACCGGAAAGTACGCTTTCGGCGTTTCCCTCGGGGCTTACGTCGATGGCGAAATCGGCGCATTCCTTTGGGCACCTTCATACTACGAGGAAGGCTAGGCTAGCGCCTAGTTAGGAGACACAGATGGCAAATACACAAGGCTTTGTTCAGGATGTGATGTTGCAGCGTTATGCGCGGCTTCTCGGACCCTCTCTCGGCAGCTTCATTGCCGACGACATCTTCCCTTCGGTCGATGTTCCCACCAAGACGGGACAGTTTTACGACGTAGACGGTGGCTTTGCTTCCGCCCACTCGACGGCATCCCCCTATCTCGGTCACAACATGGTGATCGCTGATGGTCAGGACTCCCCCCTGAAGATCAGCACCTCGATCAGCAAGGTGACCGGGTGGGACGTCAACCAGAACGGTCTGGGTGTTCAGATCAGCAAGAGTTCCGAGGGCTATGCCCAGGGGAATGGGCTGAACCTGCGCCAGGCGAACGTGGCTGTCCTGGCTCGCGAGTGTGCGATCAACCGGGAGCGTAATGCTGCCGCGCTCGCCTTCTCGACGACCACCTTCTCTGGCAAGACGACCGCACTCTCTGGTTCCGACCAGTGGGACAATGCGGCCTCGGATCCGATCAGCATCGCGCAGACTGCGCGGGACACGATCATCCAGGCTTCCGGCGAAGCTCCCAACATGGCAATCATGGGCTACGAGGTCTACAAGGCGCTCCGTCAGCACCCGCTGATTTTGGAGTACTGCTCGCGCACCCAGAGCCGTGTCGGGATCCTGACCAACGACGACCTGGCGCGTGCCCTGGACGTCGAGACCATCTTCGTCGGCAAGGCTGTCGCCAACAATGTCGTCGAGGGTCTCACAGCCAGTACGGGGTATATTTTCGGGAAGTTCGTCCTGTTCGCCCACATCAAGCAGAGCCCCGCTCCGATGACCCCCGGCTCCTGCCTCCAGAGGTGGCGATTCCAGGGTTCCTCGGATGGCGCGGTTCGTCGCTGGGATCCGACCCCCTACGTCGAGCAGATTGACATGACCTGGAACGATCAGTTCGCCGCACCGACTACGGAGCTGGGCTACCTGTACAGCACCGTCGTCAGCTAGGAGTAACTCATGGCAGAAACACTGCTCTACCAGGGTGTCGCAGTAAACCCGGCGAATGGTCTTCGCGTGCGCCTCGGGCATAACGTCGAGACGATGAGCGGTACGAAGAAGCTCACCCCGCAAGACGCTCAGTTCCAGTTGCTCGATCCGAATGGCGGCAATGATCTCATGCTCCCTGCGGAGGAGGCGTCCCAGGGACTGTTCTTTATCGTTAAGAATACGACCGCTGCCGCAGAGAACATCGAAGTCAAGAACGATGCGGGCGGCGGCAAAGAGACCCTCGGTAGCGGCAAGTGGGGCGTCTTCATGTGTGACGGAACCTCCTGGGAAACCATGGGCGTCCTGTCCTTCGCCTAACCTGAAGAGGAGCACCCCTCATGACGTATGAAGTAACCCCCGGCCAGAGCCTTCTCCACAGCGGGGTCAAGTACCCCTCTGGAGCCATCGTCCCCGGTGGCGTGGAGGTAGACCTCCTCTGCGCGGCTGGAGTCATCCGGCTCGTGGAAGAGAAGGTGGTTGTGCGCCCCGAGCCCGAGCCCCAAGGGCGCAGCACCGCTGTGGACGGGTTTGATGCCTCGGATGCGTCGAGTGTGACGAACGTCCCGCTTCGCCTCCTTCCCAACGTCCTCAAGGACATTGATGACGCCGAGGTTCTCCTGGAGATGCACGAGGCCGACAGCCGCAAGGGCGGCAAGGACTTGATCGAGGAGCGCCTTGGCGAGCTGGAGACTGAAGGTGCCTAGGTTGACCCTGAAGTGTTCCTGTGAGATCGCAGGGGTCGAGCACAGCCCAGGCGACTCGGTCGAGGTCGATGACGACAACGCTGTCCGCATGCTCCGCAAGGGGATGGCGGTGAAGGCGCCCAAGCCGAAGTCCGCGCCGAAAAAGAAGGCGAAGGAATCCGCCGACAAGGAGTAGGGAGTCGCAGTGGCCTATAACGCAGACCTAGCCACAGCGACCGTCATGGCTCCCCAGCTTGGGACACTCTCGTCCAGCACAACCCCGACGCTTGCCCAGGGGAACACGATCTGGGCGAACTCCTACAGCCAGGTCAGAGCTGCGTTTCTTCGGGCCGGCCTGTCCGACACGGTCACCGCGTCGAGCCGAGCAGAGGAACTTGCCCAGCAGGCTGAGATATTCCTGGCAAGCGGGAACATCCTCCTCGCCAAGGGGAGTATCGGGGCTGACGGAAAGGCTACTGCCGACGAGCTTATCGACCATGGCCGCGCCCTCCTGGACTCCCTCTGGGATCGGCGCGACTACCTCCTCGCAAACGGTGCGTCCGCTTCCCTCTCTGGACCCTCCATCTTCGCCAAGTCCAACTGGACCGAGGACAGCGATCCTGACTTCGACTACACGCCAGGAACCGGCGACCGTCAGTACGCGATTCCCCCTGAGTTCCAGGACGGCGACAACCTCTGATGGCTGCTCCCCAGACCCAGATGTTCTCGTTCTCCTTCACCCCGGAGGCGCGGAAGTTCCAGGTTGCATTTGAGGGGTGGGCAAAAGAGGTGAAGGACTGGCGTAGGGCTTGGAAAGACGTGAGATCGCTGTTCCAGAGTCACGAGAGAAGGCACTTCGGGAGCGAGGGGACTACGACCGGAGCGAAGTTCGCCCCGCTTCTCGGTCGCCCCCACTGGCGGCGAGACAACCTCTCTTACGCTGCGTGGAAAGCGAGAAACTACTCTGGCCTCCCGATCATGCAGCGGGATAGGGTGCTCTATACCGCGCTTGTTGAGGGGGGCCAGGGTTCTCTCTTCCGCAGCGGAAAGACGAAGATGGAGATCGGGATCGCTCCTGGGATCCACCTTCGCAAGATCGCAGAGGCCCACCAGGCTGGGCAGGGCAACGCCTACGCTGGCGACAACAAAGAGCCCCGACCCCCCGTCAGGTTCGACCCCAGCGTCTCAGACAAGGGAGCGTTCGGCTATGCCCTCTCTCAGGTCATGCAGGCGCACATCGTCCTTGCCCGCCGGCGAGCCTTCAAGAAAGAGATCGAGGACGCCTTCGGAAAGGCCCACGCTGAGAGCCAGTCGGGCGCAAAGTCGACCATCCGGTCGATGATCAACGGCACCTGGAAGTAGGCCATGGCGTACTACGGTGCCGAGGCTGCCGTTGAGGCTATGGACGAGTTCCTCCAGGCGGCTACCTACGGTCTGAACGCGCAGCTCGGGACCATGAGGTCGGACTTGAGCCTGACGACAGCGGAACTCCCGGACGTCTCCCAGTTTGAGAAGTACTACCCCAAGGGGATGCAGGCCAGGCAGTTCCCCCACTTGTGCATCGTGTACCTCTCCGACACTGCGGAGCAGGAGCCCAACTCGAGGATGATCAACCTGGCGATCGAGACCCAACTCACCGTGCTCGATCTGAACGTGAGCGGGACCGAGGCCGAGGTGGGCCTCGCGATGTGCAGATACAGGGACGCTCTCACAAAAATCTACCTTCGACGAACTCCCGTGGGCAAGCAGGGCTGGACGCTATCAAACGGCGGAACGGTCGCCACAGGAAGAGTCATCCGTTGTACTATCGAGACGCATACGCTGGCGTTCGATCCTGAGATTCAGGCGAGCACGCCAAACATGATGCTGCGGACCACCTACTTGGTCAGAATGCAGGAGGATTACTAATGCCCGGCCCCTCAGTTGATATTGGACGAGACCTCGTCTTTTTTGCGGATCCGCAAACGACCTTCAAGACCGCAGCCTCGGACTTCCCGGTCGCCGCCGATGCTGTTCGGGCTATCACTGCGTCGATCAACGGGAAGTCTCCGTTCTCGATGTTTGAGGACAAGCGGGGAACCTCCACTCCGCTGGGCGTGATCAACCAGAAGAGGACCGCAGAGTTCTCAATGGAGTGTTACGCCTACGTGACCACTCGGGGCACCGCTCCCGACTGGGCTGACATGCTGACTTCCGGTGGATGGCAGGCAACGGTTGGTGGTGGGGACGCGACGACGGCTACCGGCGGGACGACCACTGTGATCACCACCGCCGACACCAACAATTGGGCTGTCGGTGACGCTGCGATCATTGAGACGGGCTTGGCGACGGGGGAGTACGAGATCCGGCGCATCACGGATCTGACCGCTAGCACCAACTTCACGGTCTCCCCAGCTCTCCAGAACACGCCGGCCTCTGGGGCCAACATCCTGGCTGGGATCATCTACAAGCCCTACGACGCTCGGGACACCACCCCGGACGCTCTCACGCTGTGGGCATTCAACAACAACAGCGTGGACCGGATCATCGGTGGCGTCGTTGGGACCGACAGCATCACCATGGGCGGTGACGAGGCGGCTCGGATCACCTTCAGCGGCACGGGTCGCCAGGACAACCGGATGGGGCGGGCGACGCTCGACGACTCTGGCGGCATCGACGACGCTGTCACGAGCTTCACTGTGGCGGATGGCTCTGTGATCCCCGCAGATGCGTCGAGCGACCTTCCCTTCTACTATCAGATGGAGGACGAGGTCTTCAAGGTCATCGGGGTCAGCGGTAACACCGTGACGGTGGACACCCGGGACGTCTATGCTGGGGGAGGGGCTGCGGCAGCCCACGCCGACGGGCTTGAGTTCTACCCCTATCAGCCCGACGGCACCTACTCCGGCACTCCCATCCCCGCGACCTCCGGGCAACTCCTGGTGGAGGGCGCAGCCCTTCAGGCCGGCTCCATTTCGGTTGACGTCGATCTGGGCATCATCTACCGAGAAGGCGTCCATGGAGACGCTTACAACGTCGATGGCTACGTGGACGGGAAGCGGGCTGTCACCGCGACCCTCGACGGCTGGTCCTTCTTCGACTCGACCATGGTTCAGGCGCTCAAGGCCCGAGCCCGAAGGTCTGCTTCGGTCCACTGTCAGCAGGGAGTGGGAGAGGGCGCGATCCTCGCCATCGAGATGCCGACGTTCAAGTTTGAGGAGCCCGACATGGACCGGGGCGGCGACGAGGTCACTGTGAGTCTGACGGGGCAGGCTGTCGGGACCGCTGCGGAGACCGAGATTTACCTGATGGTCGGATGACCAACAACTAACCACTAACACGGGAGCACCTCCGTGGATCTGAACACATGGAACGTCCGGGAATACAAGGTGGAGAGCGACGACGAAGTCGGCTTCATCTTGTATCGACCAATCACTCACGGTCTTCGTACCAAGCACCTGGAGTTGTCGCTTCGGTTGCAGGGCGCAGTCTCAACCTTGGCCGAGGCAGACCTCACTGGCGAGACCCCCACGGAGGAGAGGATAGTTGCAGTCCTGGCCTCCCAGACAGAGGCGGCAGAGATCATGGCTCGGTTCCGGGAGGAGCTCCTGTCCGGGCTGGTTGTGGGTTGTCGGGATCTGACCCTCAACGACGAAGTGCCAACCCTCAAGGAGTTGCTGGTGGCGCTTCTCTCCTTAGAAGACCTGGCGTCGGAGCTGTCCTCTCAC
>Ga0098033_1000640_pt1 | contig 15370 bp, 23 predicted proteins | sample 1_EtaG_FD_75049 | JGI IMG/M metagenome (GOLD analysis project Ga0098033, IMG submission 75049) | Marine viral communities from the Subarctic Pacific Ocean - 1_ETSP_OMZ_AT15124 metaG | ecosystem: Environmental > Aquatic > Marine > Oceanic | place: Pacific Ocean | collected 2015-01-07
CTTCCATTCGTAATCAATTAAACCATAATTTTTTGAATTGGGAAATTTACTTTTTAGGTCCCTCGTCAATTTTTTACCACGATTTAATGCGTCAATAGAGAGAGCCATAGTTTCGCCATTATGCGATACTTCTATGCCACCCTCTTTAATACCTTGTTCAACGACATAATCCCTAATGGAAATTAAATGCCCTTGCCAAAGTTTCTTAATTAGGACTTTTTTCATAATCCTCCTTACAAGTTCTTTGATAATTCCCTTTCATTAACGACTTTAGTTCGTAAGTCATTTCTAAAAGCTTTATAGGTTTCGTACCGAACTTTAGCACGATTCCTTTCTTTAAGAACATTCGCATATTGTATGTCGAACTCCTTAAACCTGTCATCTGCATAAATATATGCATTTAATTCTGTTATATTTTTGTATTGTTTAAATTTATATTTTGCGGTTAATTCACCAATAAGAGTTTTTTCAGTTCGTTTTAAAATTTCCAACGCAGTATCTGAATCTGCAAACTCCAAACCTAATTCTTCCTCTTTAACGGATAAAATATTAGGATCAAATTGCACTTGATAAATACCTGTCATTTTCTTTTCCTCTCTTTTTTAATTCTATATTTTTTAAAATTACTCCCAATGGGTATTTTTTTTGTCTTGCCTTTGTATTTAATAAAATTTTCTTCGTAAGGTATGTTAAAAAACTCCTTAAAATTTCGTAATTCTCCTTGTAATTTCCTTATGGATTTTTGTTTTAAAGAAATTTTTTCTTTTAATTTATCCAATTCATCAGTTAATTTATTATAATTTTCTTTGGATATGATTTTAAATTTTGGAATTTTCATTAATCCTCCTTTTTAAAAATTCTTTTAATTTATTATTAAATTCCTTATCTTTATCTGTTTTTATATGACAATCCCTGCATAGTGGGATTAAGTTATAAATGTTATCTTTGATCTTTTTAGGATCGCCACCTAGACCACGACCACTTATATGATGAATATCTACTGCTGGGCGCATAAAACACCCCCAACATTCAGGTAAATCCTGTCCTCCATATTTCCAATATTTAAAAAAAATTTTAGTGTGTCTTTTCATTAAATATTAGAAATAAGGGGGGTAATTAACCCCCCATATCTTTATTTTAATTTGTTCCAAGCAATAACTGCATTGGCAGTCAATTTTTCAATTTCTTCAACTGTAAAATGACCACTACCCATAGAACGACCAACCACACCTGTTACGAAAATATCTCGCCTAGATTGATCTGGTCTATCCATACCATTGCTGGTAGATTGGATATTATTACTTGATTGGGTATTATTACTTGTTTGATTATCAACTTTTACATTTTTAACATTGACATAGGGATTACCCTTTGCACTAGTTTTATGATTTATTTCCTCATAAGAAATATTATCGCCAATATTTGCAGAGATTTGCTCTCTAACATATAATTGTTGACCATTAACAAGTATTATAGAAAAATTAGGATTTCCATTTTCGGAATTATCCCAAAGTTTATCTATTTTTCCATTTGTCATAAACCCTCCTTAAGATTTATTATTATTATTAACCGAGGACACTATATCCTCTACCCTCCAAACATTTATCAACCATATCTTTATCGGTTTTTAGTTTGGGGGATATCCATAGCACACGCCATCTAAAGGCATTATATACCTTTTTTGAGGCATTTAATACTTCATTTGTATTATCATCTGCTATGTCTTTGCAAGTATAGAGGTCATCGTGGAATCTCTCCATATCGCCATCTATATTCGCAGAACTTTTACCCCTAGAGTCAACGACAGGAGTATAAGAGCAACCAACCAAGAACAAACTAACAAAACAGGCAACAACAATAGCAATAAATAATATTGTATTACTGTGATCCTTTTTCTTGTATCCTTTGGATCTAATCGGCTGTTTTGTTCTAGGACACCACCCAATAATGGGAGGTGTCACAAGTTTTCCATAAGGAAAGTATTTATGCTTTTTTCCATATTTGAATCGAAACATAATTACCTCGACATAAATTTTTGCCATTGTGGACTACGCATAAATATTAAAACCTTATCCTTGTTCTTTTCAGCAAGGTTATGGTATTTAGTATTTTCCTTGTAATCATACAATTCTGGGTGTGTAGCCCAATGAGTTAAAGTATTATAGAACGCCCATAAGGTCGTTCCTAATTCATTACTTTCAACATCAAATTGTTCCAACAACCAACCAAGCAATTTTTGATTATGGTTTCGTTCATTTTTTTTAGTAGGTTTTCTTTTGCAAATGGTTTCTCTCAAAGCCATTTCAATTTCAGATTTGGAAATGGATTTATTTCCCATAGAATTAAAATAAGGTTCCATTTCAAAAAATCTTTCAGTAGATATTTTAAAAATATTTACCAGATTTTCAATCTCAAAACCAACTGTATGACGAAACTTAAATATTAATTGCCACATTGGAGACACCATACCATTCGCACAAGACAAACGACTTGGTGTTCCATCAGTTATAGTTGACCAACTTCCATTCAGAGAGGTTGAACAACTTTGACGAAAGTTAACAATGTCGCCAACTTTTGGCTCTATTGTTAGGTCTTTCCAAGTTACATCTCTTCTAAATTTCCTTACTCCTTCGAAAAAATAGTCCTTAACTTCAAAATCGCCTTTATTTAAAAGTCCAGATTGCTCTAAACCTTCGGCTTGTTTTTCTGCTAATTCCCAATAATTCACAGGGTAATATCGACCACCCACAGTAGAGATATATTCTTTCGTATCTTCACGAACTAACATTACTCGATCTTCTGATGGAACGTCGATAATATTATCATTAACTAGACCATTTGATGTGTCTAGAATGCCTAATAAATCAATTTTTTCCACATTAAATTTCAAATGCTCTACCGATAGGTTATTTTCTTGAGTTTTGACTAACATAATAGTCCTCCTTTTATATATTTCTGTTTCGTTCTTCTTTGAACTCATCAGGCAAGTAAATAACTTGCGACAGGGGGGATAAACCCCCCATATTTTATTTTTTTACTATTTTGCTTTTTAGGACTATATCGCCTTTATAATCATAAACGGCGGTTGTTTTATCTAAAAAGAATATTTTGATATTCAAATTAAAAATATCTATTTTAAAATTTTTAATAGCTTTTTTTTCTACTAAATGTTTTAATATATTTTTTATCATTCAATACTCCTTACAATATAATTTGGCGCCTATTTCACAAAGACCATTGTAATATTGTTCACTTAAATGGTCGCTTGAATACCAATGACCAAATTCGTGAATAATAAGTTCAATGATTTTTTGCTTATTGCCTAATAAATTAAACCACTTTTTACCCAATGCTTTATAAGAAAATTGTAAGTCTCCTTTTCCATAGGTGGCTAATACACCATTACCATTATGAATTTTTACTGAACATTCAGTATTAAAAAGATATAAATGCAATTCTTTAGCTAATTTAATTATCTCTTTCATACCAGCAGTTAATTCATCATCAGTTAATGATATAGCTCCACTTTTCAAATCAGGTGATTTATATTTTCCTATTTGTCCACTTGGTAAAGCCAAATTATTATATGTAGTTCGTGCTTCACGAATATTTTCCCAAGCATTTTTATTAAAAGCACCGCCTGTGACAACATTAATATCATCGGCAAATGCCTTTTTATTTGCTTCGGAATCACTCATATCAAACACGACTGCATCTTCGCCATAACGACCATCAAGAACATCCTTAACAGCTTTATGGGTTGATTTTTCCATACCTTCAGATACCCAATTAGCTTTTAACTGCTCTTTGGATAATTCTGAGGATACTTGGTCAAGGACAACTGTATTTAATTTTTTCAAATATGCTGGTTTGACATTATCCCTATCTTTATTTAATGGAATTTTTTGATTCACATTAACAAGATAAGGAATATCAAGTTCAACTACAGGAATCCCTAATTCATAGATACAACCCACGCCATTAGTGGATTTAAACAACTCAATGTTGGTTTTCCTAGAAGTATTAACTAGGTTGCCCTCATTATCTGTTGTTATGCTCGGCAAAGTTTCTTCAAAATTGTGCAATAGCTGGGGTCTTTCAACCTTTATGCTATTAACTAAATAATTTATTCCGATAGGTGGAATTATTTTACGAGAATGTATTCTTATAAATTTCCAATCATTTCGTTTTAATTTTTTAGTGAAACCAGAAAAGATTGTTCCTCGTTCAATTTTTTCACTGCTTTTCTTACGAGTTCCATCTTTTAAGAATTTCACACAACCTTTAGTTGAAGTGATCTTTGCGTGGTCAAACATTGATAAAACAAATTTCTCGCCAATGTTGAATCTGCCTCTTAAATTAGGATTTGATTTTTTATAAGAGGGTGCAAACATAGTGTAGGCATCTCTTAAATCTTTAAATCCCTCTTCTGAATCATCATAAATACTAATATTGTAGCCCTTTATATTTCGGCTAAAAATAATATTAATTCTTGATGTTTTTTCATCAAAAGCGTTAGAGACAAGCTCATTAACAATAAATGTCTTATCTTTGTTATTCTGTATTTGTTGCAGACCTTTTTTGTCTACCTCAAACCACGAGTTTTTCATAAACTCCTCCTTTTTTATTATTATAGGCTAACTTCATCAGTATAACTTGCCTAAGGTTATAGACTAGGGAGTAAATCCCTAGTTTCGTATTTATTTAATTGGTAATTCTTTTTTCAACAGAGGATAAAATTTCATTTTCCTTTGCTTGAGTTTCTTTTTTAATAATTTCATCAATTATTTGAAGAATTTTATTAATTTTCCAATTGATAAATTTATCATCGTGAATAGAACTCCCAATTAGTTCCCAAGAGCCATATTCATTTGTGCAATTACTCCAACAAATTTTTTCGGATTTATAATCAAGTGTTATAGTCCAATTTCTATAATGTGTTGTTGAATTAAAAGTATTTTTATTAGTCATTATTCCTCCTTAAGGAATTATTATTATTAGCTGTTTCGTCTTAATTTTCAAAGACTCATTCAGAGCGATTTACTTTATCGCTGACAGTTAGTTAAAATAGGAAAGGGGGGATATTGTTATCCCCCATTAATTTATTTAGTTACTTCTTGTTCAACTATTTCATCAGCTATTTCACGAATTGGATTCGCCAATGCTTTATGAATTGATATAGCAAATTTTTTAAAATCTTTATCTTTTTGAAAAGGTGTAAATTTACTACGATACATAAGCCAAGAACGATTAAAATATGTTTTGAATGTTTTATGTGAATGTCTTTGTACCCAAAAACCAAATAAAGTTTTTACAAAATCGTGTCTTGTTAGTTTGTTTAAATAATTATCTAATTCATCAGGTAAAAAAGGAGTTGAAATTTCTGCAAAAGATTTTGTTTTTTCATTGTTATCAAAATATTTTTGCAATGTTTTTTCAATTTCTTTTCTGTGTTTTACAGGAAGTTTTAGATTTTTTATTAATGGTACTTGTGTAGTCATAATGTCCTCCTTAAGGATTATTATTATTATTATTCTGTTTCATACTTTTGTAATCATCAGTAGCGACACACATCGCTAAACAGAGGGGGTATTTCTACCCCCATATAATTATTCGGAATGTAATTGATCAAACTCTATTTTTTGGATACATTCATTCGCAAATTCGATCCAAAGATGTTTTTTACTATATTCTTTCCAAATAGTTTTTTTATTTAAAATATCGGAAACAATTTTAGTTTGTTTTTCATAAAGAAAATGAATTACAACAACTGTAATAGAGTTTTCCATAGATTCTTTTAAATTATTACTCATTAAATTTAGTAAATTTATAATATGTTTAGAATCAGACATTTTTTCTCCTTATTATTATTATTATTTGTTTCGACCAAGTAGGTCTCGTCAGTTTAGCTTAATTGCTAAAAACAAAAGGAGGAGGATTAAACAAGCAAACCTTATAAAAAGGATTTTAATTGCCTTGCCACTTACGATAAATTTATATTTATTTACCAAGAGGTGAGTGGATTATTTATCCTCCCTAAATGAATTTTGGACACCCATTTATTAGCCGACTGGGAAGTTGGAAATCAAATCAGGTAGAAAATATCTAGACTAAATTTGTAACCCAAACCCGAGAACCTAATATTACGGTAGTAAAAAAGAAATTTGCCAAAGGTAACTGACCCAACATTACAATGCTTGCGCCAACCCAAAAAGTGGGATTGGATATTCCCCTTTGGATTTCTAATTTTTCCCTATAATCTGGGGTTCTTGGATTTTTTATCATTATTTATATTAAAAGAATGGGAGGTAAATTAAACAACTATCTATATAAAGAAAGCAAGGGAACCCAACGGTTTCCAATGAATTTTGTTGTGTTCCTAATGGATTCCGAATCTATATAAATTTACCTATGTTATTTTTAAATCTGTAAACTGAAACAAAAAAAACTCGGTTTACATATTGCCTTGATATTTTTTAATTTAAGATTAATATTCAATTTTTATATAGTAGCAATCCTCCTTCATAAATAAATTGCTACATTGGGCAGGGGATTTGATCTGGGAATTTTTATCATAATAATCTATTCTCTGCCCATTTATGCACAAAGAGATAGATATACAGATCGCCTGTAATAGTCTTTTAGATGATTTAAGTTCTCAGTATAAATTTAGGCATTTCCATTGTCCTAATGAGGGTAAAAGAAGCCCACAGTATCAAATTAAGCTACGAAAAATGGGGTTAAAAAAGGGGTGTCCTGATTTTATTATTGAATATCCAGAGGGTAGGTTAATTTATGTGGAATTAAAAACATCAAAGGGTAAATTAAGTGAATCCCAAAAATTATGGAAAGTTAAAAGTACTATTTTTAAAACCCCTCATTTTGTTATACAAGGGAATTTAAAAGAATGTTTGGAACATCTAGCAAAAGTAATTGTGCAATATGCCCCAAGTCGTAACTGTAAGTAGCCATCCTATTTCAATCCCAGATAATTCTTTTGAACAGGATATATTTATAGGTTTGTGGCGCAAGGCACAAGATTTGGCAGTCCATTATATTGTTTCCACCGAAAAGGATCGGAAGAGAAATATAAATTATGTGATTGATGATTCAACTATTTATTTTTTTTATAAATTAAGGAGGCAAAATGCCACAACTAAAAAACGGATATATAAAAATCAATAGAGCATTATTATATCATCCCTCTTTGACAAAACATAATAGGAGTTTCTGTGAAATAGGTGCTTTTATTTGGCTATTATTAGAGGCTAGTTTTGCAGATAGGGAATATCGAATTAATAATATTATAATAAAATTAAAACGAGGACAAATTTGTTGTTCTTTAAGCTATATCGCCGAAGCTTGGAATTGGAATAAAAGTAAGGTACAGCGATTTTTTGATAAATTAATCGAAAATCAAACCATAACTACCGATACACCGACCGATACACCAGCCAATACGCCAAATGTTATTACTATCTGTAATTATGATATATACCAAGATATACCGAACAATACATCGAACAATACTAAACATAATAAATTAGATATAATTAATTATAATAAATTTAATGATTTGCTTTGGAACAAGGTAAAAATAAAAAGAGGTAGTAAAGAAAAAGCATTCAAGGCTTGGGACAAATTAAATAATAAAATAGACAATAATTTATTGGTAAATAAATTTAATGAATTAATAAATAATACAGAAGATAAAAAGTTCGTTCCTCATTTATCAACTTGGCTTAATGATAAAAGGTGGGAGGAAAATTTAGAATTTAATAAAACCAATGATAATGAATTTGGTCTTATTCAAAGAGATCCATTTCGTAATTTATCATTTTGGAAAAAAGGTCGTAAAATGCCAAATGATATAGATTCAGATATTGAAATAATGCATAAAAAAGGAGAAATATCTAACGAAGCTATGAAACAAATGGGATTTTCAATATAATTATAATTAGCCACTAGTTTTTTAGTTTTTTTTCGCTGGTGGCTTTTTTTCTTTTGTTATAAGGTAAATTTATGGAAATTGAAAAAGATAATTTAATGAAAATGTTTTTTACTGTGCAAGAGCAAGAGGGAAAATATTCTGCCTTTATTCAAATATCAGGATTTGAAACAGAAGACGAGGCGAAAATGTATTTGGCAAAGATAACGAAAAATGATAATGAACCAATATATACAGAAATACCAACGATTCATTAATGCAAATAGAATTAATAGAAACTAATAAATTAATACCCTACATTAATAATCCGAGAAAAAATCAAAATATAGACAAGGTCGCTGGTTCCATTAAGGAATTTGGTTTTCAACAGCCAATCGTTGTTGATAAGGAAATGGTCATTATTGTTGGTCATACTCGTTTCGAAGCTAGTAAAAAATTAAAAATTAAAAAAGTTCCTGTTATCATAGCCGATTTACCAGAAACAAAGGCAAAAGCATATAGGATAGCCGATAACAGATTAAATGAGGACAGTGATTGGGATTTAACTTTATTGAATTTGGAATTTAAGGAGTTAATGAATGGAAATTATGATCTTGAAAGTTTGGGATTTGATTCACGTGAAATGAAAAACCTTTTAGATGAGGAGCCAAGCGAATTTAAGGATTTAGCCGATACCCAAGAGGAATATTTTAAAAGTATTATATTCGCCTTTGATGATTTGGTGGTTTTTAATGAAACAAACAAAAAAATCGAGGAATATAGGGAAAAAAACAACCTTAATACGAAAGAGGATGCCCTTGTTAACCTATTGAAATGATAATTTATGTCAATCCAATGTGGTCAATGCAAACCATTAACTCCGACAGCAATTATGTTTTTTTAACAGAGGTAATACGAAAATTCATAGATAAATATCCTAATTATTATTTTATAATGCCATTCCCTGTTTCAACAGGATTTCGTTATTATGATGATGGCTTCTTTAGATCACAGAATGTATTGCGAATACCGATAAAATTACCACAAGGCAAAAGGCAAAATAATATGCATTTCGACAGTAATTTCGTCAGTAAAATATATGAAAACTTTGGTGTGTTTGTTGTGTGGAATCAAATACCAGAGATAGCCCCCCAATTAAAATATTTATTATCCAATTATCAATTACAACCAGCCATAATAAATCAACATCATTATATAATACATAAAACATTACCCTATCCCATTAAAACAGATTTACATTTCATTTATATGCAACTGATCGGCGACCATTTGGCGAATATTAATGTCTTTAATTCCGAATATTGCTGGAAAATGACATTGGATAACATTAAGGAATACCTACCCAACCTAGAGGATTCAATAAGCAAAAAAAAATTAATACTTAAATTTGGCTTTTTTGATGATACCTATAAAATGGGAAATGTTGAAAAATACGATAAATTTACTTTCCTATTTAACCATAGATTTCAACATTATAAGAATTGGAGGATAACATTTGAATTGTTTGATGAATTGCACAAGGAATATGATTTTCAAGTGCTGGTAACGAAAGCTGGTGGTGATAAAATAAATGTAATTAATGGCAAACCCTATGTAAGAATAAAAGATTTGCCCACACGCAAACAATATTTTGAAGAAATACAGAAATGCCATTGTAATACCTTTAATTCCCAGCACGAAACATTTTGTATTTCATTATTGGATAGTATGCATTTTGGATTATCGGTTATGGTGCCCAATAAAACAACAATGCCTGAATTATTAGGAAAGAATAATTGGCAGATATTCAACAGTGTTGAGGAACAAAAGGAGAAAATAATACAATTAATTAAAAACAAGGATTTATTAGAGAAACACGGACAAGCGAATATTATACAAGCCAACCAATTCAATGTGACGGATTATGTTGAGGAATTAAAAAAGGTGTTTGAAAAGGAAATGCCCACCCATATGTTTGATGCTATGCGAAAACATAATCAAGAGAATTTAATAAAAAAAATAGGCAATAAGAAGGAATTGAAACCTGAGGAATTAAAAAAAATGAGAGCGGAAATGGGTTTAGCCTCTCAATCAATGCCATTATTTAAGATGAATGTAATCCTACACAACCTAGGGTGGGAACAGATAATAAAAGATAATTCTAGTTTTTGGATTAAATAAAATATAACTCCTATATTTAGTAGAGGTTTAGATGGCACGACCAAAAAAATATAACATTAACATTAAGCAACTTAAAAATTTAGCGAGGTTTGGTTGCACAAATAAAGAAATGGGGGAGTTCTTTGGATGCAGTCCTGATTTAATTGGGAAGAGTTATTCCGATATTATTACAAAAGGAAGAGCCGAGATGAAATTACGATTAAGACAGCTACAATGGAAGTCAGCCGAAAGAGGAAATGTTACTATGCAAATATGGTTGGGTAAACAGATGCTGGGTCAAACAGATAGGATTGAAACAACAGAAGTGGAAAAACCATTGCCTTGGTTACACGAATGAGTTTATCAACACCCCAAAAGGAAGTCATAAATAATAAAAAAAGGTTTAGGGTATTAATATCTGGTAGGCGATTTGGTAAAACATTCGTAGCCATAAATGAATTGGCACGATTTGCTAGATATCCTAATAAAAAGGTTTGGTATGTAGCCCCCACTTATAGACAAGCCAAAAGTATTTGCTGGATGGATTTAACAGCTAAATTAAGGAAATATCATTGGGTTAAACACGTTAATAATAGTGATTTAACTGTGACATTACGCAATAATTCATTAATTTCATTACGAGGCGCTGATAACGAACAATCATTAAGGGGGGTTGGTTTAGATTTTTTAGTAATGGATGAATTTGCCGACATAGATAAGATGGCTTGGTATGAGGTATTGAGACCGACCTTATCCGATACGCAAGGACACGCATTATTCTGTGGCACTCCCAGAGGCTTTGGTAATTGGGCTTATGAATTATATAGTCAAAAGCAAAACAATTCCGAATGGGAAAGTTTTAAATATACCACAGTAGAGGGAGGACAAGTTCCTAAACAGGAAATAGATCAAGCTGAATTGGATTTAGATGAACGCACATTCCAACAGGAATATTTGGCAAGTTTTGTTAATTATGCTGGAATGATTTATTATAGTTTTGATAGAAAATTACACTTGATAGATGAATATAAAAAACAATATAGTGTATTACACATAGGTTTAGATTTTAATGTCGATCCAATGTGTGCTATTGTTTGTGTAATAGAAGATAATAAAATATTTATAATAGATGAAATACAAATATGGAGTTCCAATACGAATGAGGTTGTTGAGGAAATACAAAGGCGATATAAAATGAAAGTTAAAATTTATCCTGATCCAAGTGCAAGACAAAGAAAAACTTCTGCTGGTGGTATGACCGATTTAGCGATATTAAAAAATGCTGGGTTGGAAGTTTTCTGTCGAAACTCTGCACCACTTGTAAGAGATAGAATTAATGCAGTTAATTCAAAATTAAAAAATGCAAAAGGACAAGTCTCGTTGTATATTGTTAATTCTTGTAAGAATATGATTAAGAGTATAGAAAGACAGATATACAAAGAGGGAACACATATACCAGATAAGGACTCTGGGTATGATCATTTTAATGATGCCTTAGGCTATTTTATCGAATATTGTTTTCCTCTGCGTAGAGAGTTTAAACCAAACAAGCCTCGTAGGTGGAGTTAATGGCAATATACGATAGAGATTTTTTAACCACAAAGCACGAACTATATAAAGCTCATTTGGTTAATTGGGAATTTTATATTAGATCTTATCTTGGTGGCAGAGATTATAAAAATGGATATTACCTCCACAAATATATTCTGGAAACACCAGAGGAATACGACCAACGAGTACGATTTACTCCTGTTGATAATCATTGCCGAAATGTTGTTCAAATATATTCCAGCTTTTTATGGCGAGTTCCACCAAGTAGGGATTTTGGCTCATTAAAAGGCGATCCTCAATTAGATGAATTTATAAAGGATGCAGATTTAGATGGTAGAGAATTTAATAATATTATGCGTGAAATGCAAGTAAATGCGAGTATTTATGGCAATTGTTGGGCAATCGTGGATAAGCCACAAGTTAATACAAAAACAAGGGCAGATGAATTACAACAAGGCATACGACCTTATGTTTCAATTTATACACCAGAGAATATTGTTAATTGGCATTACTCAAGGGCATTAAGTGGAAGATTTTATTTGGATTTATTGGTTGTCGTTGAAGATATTAATATGGAAAGGGCAATAATAAAAGTATTTACACCAGAGGAAATTTCAACCTATGAAGTAAAGGATTATCATATCGCTTATGGCAAAAAAGAGGCAAAATTAATTGATGAAATAATCAATCCCATTAAGAAAATTCCAGCAGTTAATTTATATAACCAACGATCAAGTAAAAGACCAATAGGCATTAGTGATTTATCTGATGTCGCTGAACTGCAAAAATCAATTTATAATGATTATTCAGAAAAGGAACAACTGATACGATTATCCAATCACCCTAGCTTAGTTAAAACTCCCAATGTTGAGGCAAGTGCTGGCGCTGGTAGTGTCATTGAAATACCAGAGGATATGGATAGTAATTTAAAACCCTATATTATTCAACCTAGTGGACAGAATTTAGATGGCATAATGAAATGTATTCATAATAAAATTGAGGCGATTGATAGGATTGCACATATGGGTAGCGTAAGGGCAACCGAAAGCAAAGTTGCTAGTGGCATTGCCTTACAAACAGAGTTTCAACTGCTCAATGCTCGATTAAGTGAAAAGGCAGATTATTTGGAAAATGCCGAAGAGGGAATATGGTCATTATTCGCATTATGGCAAAATAAAACTTGGGATGGTGAAATAAATTATCCAGATACATTTGATATAAGGGATTGGGCTAGTGATTTACAATTCCTACAACAAGCTAAAGCAAGTGGAATTAAATCTGATACCTTTACAAAGGAAATAGATAAACAGATTGTATCGGCAGTTATAGATGATGATGAAACTATTTCTGTTATTAATAATGAAATAGATGTAGATACAACCTCCATAGGTCAATTCTCTACACCAGCAATCGAGGGTCAAGAGTTGGCAGAAGAATAGGATAATGTCTAATGACAAGACAAGAACTATTAGAAAGTTTAGCTGATAATCACGAAGCACAAATAAAAAAAACTTTAGAAAATCTTGAAGAGGAAATTATTAGCACCATTTCACGTGCAACAGAGGGCGAATTAATATCAACACGAATAGCGATTGAATTACGAAAAGATATTAAACGACATATTCAAGAAACTTATTTATTCGAAGCTGATACCATTATTAGGGAATACGATAAAATAGTTAATGAATTTTTAAATGAATTTGGAACTTTGAATATTCCTGATAAGTTTAAATCACTAACAAAAATAGATTTGGAAACCATTAATGCCTTAAAATACCAATCATTTAGTGGTTTTGAGGATTTAGCGAATAGATATTTAACCGACATATCAAGCAATGTGTATCAAAACGCAATCGCTGGTCGTTCCTTTAGGGATATGGTTAAGGATATAAAAGGAAAGGTAACAGGATTGGAAGATAGGGCTGGAAAACCAATGTCAAGCCACGCAGGACAATTAGCACACGATTCCATTATGCAATTTGATGGTCAATTTACAATTCATAAGGCAAAGGAAGCTGGATTAAAACATTTTAAATACACAGGAACTTTAGTTTCTACTACCAGAGATTTTTGTAGGCGACATATTGGAAATACTTATAACGAAAAACAAATACGAGCAATATGGACAGGAAATTGGGCTGGTAAATCTAGTGGCGATCCTTTTATTGTAAGGGGTGGTTATCGCTGTCGGCATACTTGGTTGCCTGTTGACAAAGATTGGGATATAAGAGATATAACTTAAAAGGAGTAATGTAATGGCTGACGAAGTTGTTAAAACAGAAGAAAAAATGGAACAAGTAAAAGAAGAAGTAAAGGACACACCACAAGAAGAACAAAAAGAGGATGCTGTAAGCTATTCCCAAGAACAAGTTGAGGATTTAATTTCAAGACGAATATCAAAGGAAAAGGAAAAACTATATAAACAGTTGGGAACAAATGACTTGAAAATAGCCAAATCTGCATTGGAGGAAAAAAAGGAATTAGAGAAACAAAAACAAATTCAAAAGGGCGATTTTGAAAAAATATTAAAACAACAAGCAGAGGAATCAACTTCAAAGATTAATGATTTATCAAGACAATTACAGCAACTAAAAATCAATGACGCATTAATCGGTAGTGCTTCAAAGCACAAGGCAGTTAATGTTGATCAAGTTGTTAAATTATTAAAATCAGATATATCTTTAAATGATGATGGGGTTGTTGAAGTTCTTGCAAATAATGGAACGCCTCGCTATAATGGAACTGGGGAACTTTTAACTGTTGATGAATATGTCAACGAATTTCTTACTTTAAATCCTCACTTTGTAAATGCTACCCCTGCAGGTAGTGGAAGTGTGGGAAATACTGCTCGGCCATCTCCTTCAAAGCCGTTAAACTTGGGTGATCTGGATATGACAAAACAATCGGATAAAGAAATTTATGCGAAATATCGTAAGGAAAGGGATTCCAAACCGACTGTCATAACTTTAAACAAATAGCTTTAAGGAGAAAACAAAATGGCTAACGAAACGACCAGTTCGACGATAAGCGAACTATACACGGAAATCGTAGCCGAAGCTTTATTTGTCGCTAGTGAAAAATCACTAATGCGTGGATTGGTAAAAAACTATCAGATTGTCGGACAAGGACTTTCTGTTGAAGTGCCAATTTATGCTGTTGTGAGTGCCGCTGGTGTAAATGAAGCAACTGATTTATCCAATACTGCAATTAATCCATCTTCTGTTACTATAACAGCATCGGAAATTGGAATAATGACAACTCTCACAGATTTGGGACGCAACGCGGCTTCAAGGAATGTGGCGGCAGATATTGGTAAATTATTCGGTGAAGCAATCGCTAAAAAAATTGATGTTGATTTAATCGCATTATTTGATGGCTTTAGTAAAATCGTAGGTGGGGCAGATGTTGCCTTTTCTGCGGCTAAACTATTCGAAGCGACTGCAGAATTAAGGAATTTAGGTGTTCCAACACAGGATTTAGCTTGTGTGGTACACCCATATATTGCTTATGACTTAAAAGGTGCTTTAACAAATACCTTTGCTAACCCTAATCCAAGTGATGTTGCTAACGAAGCAATGAACACAGGATTTGTTGGCAGGGTTGCTGGAGTTCCTGTTTATGAATCTTCAAACATTTCTAACACAGGTACAACAGGCGATTATAAGGGCGCTTTATTCCACAGAGATGCTATGGGCCTTGCTATGATGCAAGACCTTAAAATCGAAACTCAAA
>Ga0098033_1000641_pt1 | contig 15353 bp, 14 predicted proteins | sample 1_EtaG_FD_75049 | JGI IMG/M metagenome (GOLD analysis project Ga0098033, IMG submission 75049) | Marine viral communities from the Subarctic Pacific Ocean - 1_ETSP_OMZ_AT15124 metaG | ecosystem: Environmental > Aquatic > Marine > Oceanic | place: Pacific Ocean | collected 2015-01-07
ACCGACCACGGCCACATGAACGGTTTTGCTCATGCGTATCTTCATGCTGAAAAACTCAATAAGGCCGGTGCCAATTTTAAATTTATTCCAGGGTGTGAAATGTATGTCCATCCAAACTTGGAGACTTGGCAGCTAGATTATGAAATCAGGAAGGCCGCTAAAAAAGGCGATAAAGAGGCTGTGGCTCACTTACGAATGTTAAGAGAGAAGATAGCGACTCCTCTAACCGCGGTTATCGATGGGAATGATGAAATTTTAGATATTTCAGCTGACGAAGGATCACTGACTATTGAAAACGAAGAAGAAACTAAATCAAGCAAGTTTTTTGACCCCATTAAACGGCGTCATCACATGGTGGTTCTGCCTAAAACATCAGAAGGTCTTGAGCGACTTTTTGGGCTAGTATCTAAAGGTTACCTCGAAGGTTTTTATAGGTTTCCTCGAGTGGATTACGGGATGATCAGAGAGGCTGCACAGGGTGGCCACCTTATGATAACCACCGCTTGCATTGGCGGCCCTCTAGCTTTTGATGCGTTTAAACACCTTCAAGAGCATGAATTTGAAGCTTTGCTACCGTCTCTTCTTGATGATGAATCGATTATGAAAAAGGTTCAAACCGGAATCGGCAACACGATTGACCAACTAGTTCATGCTGTAGGGGAAGAAAATGTTCTCTTAGAATTACAGTTTAACAAGCTATCGGCACAGCACTTAGTAAATCGCGCAATTATTGAATTTGCTAAATCCAACGGTATGACTGATCAGCTTATTGTTACTTGCGATTCTCATTATTCTAATCCCAACCACTGGAGAGAGCGAGAGCTTTATAAAAAGTTGGGTTGGTTGAATTACAAGGAATTTAATCCTGAAAGCCTGCCAAAGTCTAGGCAAGATTTGAAATGCGAGCTTTATCCTAAAAATGCAGAGCAAGTTTGGGAAACGTACAGAGAAGTAAGTTCTGGTTTATCGTTTTATGACGACAAAATGATGGCGGATGCTGTAGAAAGGACGCACCATATTGCACACGACGTTATTGGAAATATTCACCCTGACCGCTCTATGAAACTTCCTTCGTACGTTATTCCTAAAGATATGACGGCTAATAAAGCGTTACTCGAAGCTTGCAAAGCTGGATTGAAGGATCGAAACCTAGCTAATAATCCAGATTATATCACACGTCTCCACTGGGAACTTAAAGTTATTAAGGAAAAGAAATTTGCAGAATATTTCTTAACAATGAAAGCCATTATGGATTTGGCCAGAGAGAACATGATGGTCGGGCCTGCTCGTGGTTCCGGCGCCGGTTCCTTAGTGAATTATGTATTGCGCATTACTGATATTGATCCAATAGAGTATGGGCTGTTATTTGAGAGATTTTTAGCTATTGACAGATCCGACGCTCCGGACATCGATAGTGACGTTTCGGATAGAGACGAATTAATGAGGCTTCTTAGGGAAAAATTCGGTGAGATGAATATCATCCCAATTTCAAATTATAACACTTTTAAAATCAAAAGCTTGATTAAGGATGTTTCTAGATTTTACAGCGTCCCCTTTGAAGAAGTTAACAAAGCTCTTGGCCCCCTTGAAAGAGACGTTAAACGAGGTAGAAAAAAGGATATAGATGCTGAAGATAGTTTTGATATTAAGCTGCATGAGGCAATCAAATACTCGGATTCACTAAGAGCTTATCTTGAAAAATATCCAAAAGTGGTAGAGCCAATTGCGGTGTTGTTTAAGCAAAATAAAGCGCTCGGCCGGCATGCTGGTGGTGTGATTATTTCAGAGAATATTGCCAAGAGAATGCCAGTTATTTTAGCCCGCGGCGAGCCCCAAACTCCTTGGGTTGAAGGGATGAACTACAAGCACCTTGAAGAATTTGGCTGGATTAAATTTGATTTACTTGGACTTGAAGTACTACGCATCATTGAAAGGGCAATCTCTCTTCTTCTTCTAAAAGAAGGCAATCCCAATCCTAACTTTAATGATGTTAAAACTTGGTTTGAAGAAAAAATGTCCCCAAAAATGATTGATTTCAATGACCAAAAAGTCTATAAGAACGTTTATCATAAAGGGAAGTGGGCCGCCATTTTTCAATGTACACAACGCGGAACTCAAGCGCTTTTTAAGAGGGCAAAGCCTGAATCAGTGGTAGACATTGCAACTTTGACAGCCATTTATCGCCCCGGGCCGCTTAGCGCAAAAGTCGATAAGCTTTATATTACTAACAAAAAGAATCCGAATGAAATTGATTATGGCCACCCTTTAATTAAAGACGTTTTGGAAGAAACTTACGGATGTATTATCTTCCAGGAACAAGTAATGGCTCTCTGTAACATCGTGGCCGGCATTCCGAAAATAGAATGCAACGCAATGAGAAAAATGATGAAGCCTGTTGGCTCTGGGAACGAAAACATTAAAAAGGCTCGGGCTTTAAAGAAAAAGTTTATGGCTGGCGCAATTGCCAATGGAGTAAAGGAAGAAATTGCGGAAGATTTGTATGAAAAGATTCTGTATTTTGCTGGATATGGATTTAATAAGTCTCACGCCGTTGCATATGCCATAAATTCCTATTATTGTGCCTGGTTATTGACTTATTATGAGCAAGAGTGGATTCAAGCCTATCTAGAAGCAGTTTCACAAAATCCGAAGAAGCTTTCTAAGGCAATGAGTGAAGTTAAAGGCCTCGGTTACAAAATTACAAAAATTGACATCAACTCGGCGGATAAATATTGGGCTTGCGTTGGTGATAAAACCCTAATGCCATCATTTTTATCTTGTAAGGGTGTTGGTACCTCGGCAATTGATGAAATATTGGAAAATCGGCCCTATAATTCAATCGATGATCTTTTGTACAACGAAGATGGGTCTTGGAAGCATTCTAACTTCAATAAGAGGGCAATGGATTCCCTAATTAAAATCAAAGCCTTTGATTCGCTTAACTTGATTGGAGAAGAAGGTGTTTTTAAGTCACATAAGCAAATGTCGAGGATTTTGATGGAAAATTGGGGAATTATTAAAGGCCACACCAAAAAAGATCCATTTAGAGGCAAAAATAAGCTAAAAGAGCTTTTATTAGAGGATCCAGACACTTCTGGGTGGTCGCACCAAGAAATTATGGGTTTTGAACAAAGCTTGCTTGGAACCATCAACCTTGAGGCCTTAATTCCTCAAAATTTGTTGAATAAGTTGCTAGAAAAAAATATTTTGTCCTTAGATGATTGGAACAATAAAGATTTATATTGGTTTATGATTATTGATGCAATGCCTAAGCTTACTAAGAATAGAAGGCCATATTTACTCCTTCGCGGCACAGGTAGCAATGGAAAAATGAACAGAATTTTTTGCTGGAATGTCCCGAAAGATTGTAACCTTAATCCATACACTTTTTGCATTGCAGAGGTCGATAAAAATGATTTTGGAATGTCCACTAATTGGAATAAAATTAAGACATTTAATCTCTAAACATTGCCCAGCTGAATATTAAGATTTAATAAGATTTAATATGAACTTTAAAAATATCACGTGTAAAAATGCTAACCAAGCTTTTGTAGAAGGATTAGCTTCGTTATATTTTCACGGGGGAGATATTAAGAGCCGTGGTTTTACTGCCAAGGAAAATTTATTTGTTTCATTTGAAATAGATGATCCAACTCAACTTGACATCGAAGTTCCTGCTAGAAAATTTAATGAAGATTATGCGATTTTAGAGTGGTTATGGTATCTCAATGCAGATCCCTCTGTGGAGAATATTGGCAAATTTGCTCAAATATGGAACGATATTGCAGATACCCGCGGCAACGTGGAATCTAATTATGGCTATTATTTAAGGTCTCAATGGGATTGGATAATTGCCGAATTAATTAATGATCCGGATTCTCGAAGGGCAACAGTTGTTATCAACAATTCATCTCATAAGTATAAAAACGAAAAAGATTATCCGTGCACTCAATATTTGCATTTTTTCATCAGAGAAAACGAACTGCACATGCTGACTTCCATGAGGTCTAACGACGCTGTTTTTGGTTTTTGCAACGATGTTTTTACCTTTTGTTTATTTCAACAATTAATGAAAAATGAGCTAAACTCTCGTGGTTTAAACGTTAAAATTGGAAAGTATTATCATTTTGCCGGCAGCTTTCACGTGTACGAACGTCACTATAACATGATGGAAAAAATTTGCAAGAATTATTATGCGAAGTGTTTAGAAAATGGCTATCCCCAGCATCTTAAGAGATTCGAGCTGAAGCCTGAATTTACTTGGAGTTCATTCCAAAAACATGTCAGATTTTTATCTGCTCCCCAAGAAAAAAGTGATATAGAAGATATTGTGAAGTCTTATAAGCGGTGGATTTTTAAATGAATATCCTTAAAAAAGCTAATGAAATAATCAATGAACGCTCTGAAGAAAAAGAGCGGCAATATGGACCAATTAGCGAGGGTTTTGAGCGCGCTGCAATGATTATGAGTGGTATGACTGGAAAAAACATAACTGCAGAAGATATGTTTGCCGCAATGCTTGCTCTTAAATTTTCAAGACACTCGTATAACTACAAAGAAGACAATTTTCTTGATGCAGTCGCATATCTCGGCGCATGGAACAATTATGTGCAAGGAAAGATGAAAAATGAAGATAAGTAAAGTTAAACCAGTAAAAACTCCAGTCAGGGGAACTGAAAATTCAGCCGGAATTGATTTTTTTATACCCGATGGAATCCACGCTCATATCCCGCCTCAAACTTCATCCTGTATCCCAAGCGGGATTAAAGTTGATGTGCCAGAAGGTTATGCCTTGATCGCTTTTAACAAAAGCGGCATTGCTTTGAGGCATAATTTGATTGTTGGTGCCTGTGTAGTGGATGAAGACTATCAAGGAGAAATTCATCTGCACGTAATTAATGTGGGCGATCAAGATGTTCTTTTCGAGGGCGGGGAAAAATTAATTCAATTTATTTTACTTCCTGTATTTTACGACAAAATAGAAGAAGTTCATTTAGACAATTTATATGAGTCGCTCTCCGAAAGGGGAGAAGGCGGCTTTGGGAGCACTGGAACATGACACCTAATTTTTTTGTAGATTCTAAAATTTCTTTTGATGCCAAAATTGGAATAGATGGATTAGAGAGAAATATACCAGCAAGAAAACACAGTCACAACGCCGCTTGGGTTCGTCTTTATCGAAATATGCTACAATCTGCTGGATGGAAAAACGTAACCATTTTGGGAAATCACGATACATACGAGGGTTATGATGTCATGATTTTTTATCCAGGTATTTCTTATAATGGCACCATTAATTTCTTTTTTGGCATTGATGATAATGTTGTTCGTCGTTTTGCTCGTATCCAAGATTTTGAAGGCCGTACGTTTGTTTTAAATCATGATATGCCCACTATTGGAGCTACGGTTAGAAAAAGGCTAGCTAATAAATCTACTAGCTTAAATGTGGGCCAATTAAATTTAAATCCTTTAGATGAAATCTGTTCAGCAACTGAAAGAATTGATTACGTGGAAAGATCGTCTAAGCTCTGCTTTGGAGACAGCCATTGTTTTTCTGCGTACTTACCAGGATATTCAGTGTGTAGAAATGATGGCCTGACTCTCTATTCAATTTTACGAGATGGTTTAGAGAAAGTAATTGAAGAAAAATCAGGATTGAGTGTAGATTATTTAACCCATCTAACTTTTTATGTTGGAAATATTGATATTAGGCATCATTTGTGTAGACAGGAAAACCCGCAAGAAAAAGTGCACGCAATGATTATTGAATTAGCCCACCAGCTTAAAGTTCTAAAGATTCCCAACGTAGAAATAGTTCAAGTTTTACCGATTGAAGATGTTTCAAGAAAACTTCCAAAGTCTGGTTACTATAAGGGGACTCCTTATTTTGGGAGTTGGGAAGAAAGAGCAAGGCTTGTTAATACATTCAATATGTCGGTAGATAAAATAGCTGTAGAGAATAATTGGTCAGTTTTTAGGTGGCCACCAACGTTTTTAAGCAAAACAGGTGAGTTAGAATTTGATTACATGGAACGTCCAAAGAGTGTTCACTTAAGTCCGTTAGCCTATAGGTGGGACTTATTTGAAAATGAATTAAATTTTTTACACGACAATGATTAAAGGAGAGATAAATTATGGTGAATAAAAATATTAGAGTGGCAATTGTTGGAGTTGGCAATTGTGCCAATTCTCTTTACCAAGGATTAACATATTATGCCGGCTATACGGCAGGCCAAGAACGAGATGGAGTGATGAAGAGCCGCATCGGTGGCTATTCAGTTGCTAATATTGAAGTAGCTGCTGCTTTTGATGTAGATAAACGAAAGGTTGGAAAGTGTTTTAGAGAAGCCATGCGCGCAAAGCCTAACTGCACTCCAACTTATGAGAGAAATGTGCCAGATGGCCCAATAGTTCAGATGGGCCCAGTATTAGATGGCGTGCCGGCACTGATGGAAGACTATCCAGACGACGAAGCCTTCCGAGTGGCCGATCTAGAGCCCGTTGATGTGGTACAGGTACTTCTTGACGAACAGGTTGATATTCTAATCAACTACTTACCAGTAGGCTCTCAGAAGGCCACAGAGTATTATGCCGAGGCGTGTCTGGAAGCTGGAGTTTCTCTCTTGAATTGCATTCCCGTTTTTATTGCGTCTAACCCTAAGTGGGAGCAACGCTTTATTGATGCAGGGTTGCCACTTGTTGGAGATGATATGAAATCTCAATTTGGAGCCTCTATTCTTTCTCAAATGCTGCAAGAGCTAGCATTTGCTCGCGGCCTAAACGTCAACGCTCACATTCAAAGAAATGTCGGCGGTAACACTGATTTTCTAAATATGGTTGATCAGTCTCGCCTTAAGTACAAGAAAGTTTCTAAGGAGAATGTTATCCGTTCGCAGCATATAATTCGAGGAGTAGATCCATCGGAATCGTTCTTGCATGCAGGGCCATCTGAATATATCCGTTTTTATGGAGATAATAAGGTTGCTAATTTTCGAGCAGAGATGTGAGGTTTTGTTCGCGCTCCAGTAATTTTAGATGCGCAGCTTTCTGTTATTGATTCTCCCAACTCGGGCGGAGTTGTGATTGATGCAGTCCGTTATCTTAAGGTTGCGCGCGAGATGGGAATCGTTGGCGCTCTGAGAGGTCCAAGCGCATCCACTCAAAAGACACCGCCTCAGCAGCTAATGTTTGCTGAAACGCTTTACGAATGCGACGCGCTTTCTGAACGGAAGTTAACTAGATTCACTAAGAGACAAACTCAATCTTATGACGCTGCAGAACTTTATAAGTCATGTCCCGCAGGCAACAAGGAAATAGACTGATGATCTCTCCCATTGTTGGCACAATGTGGGATGCTGATTCCAAGCATTTTAGAGAGTGCGATATAACTTTTAACTCTAGAAATGGATATTGGTGTCGTAACGAGACTTTTGACAAAGCAATGATTAGAGATTCTTTAAAAAACTATAAAGGGTTTACTAATCTGAAAGGCAGCACAGTTCTTGATTTAGGCGCTAACTGCGGCGGTTTTACTAAAATGGCGCTTGACGCTGGAGCTACGTCTGTTATTGCTATCGAGCCGTGCCCCCACAATTTTCAAGTTTTGTGTCTTAATGCCCCAGCCGCAGTGTGTTTAAACGCCGCTGTTTCTGATGCCCCAGATGGAGAAGTTACATTTTATTATTCAGATTCTAAAAGAAGCTCTAGCTCTAGCTCTACTATAGAGCGCAGAAATTTTTCTGGAGTTTCTATTACAGTTCCAGCTTATGATATTTTAGGTTTGCTAGAAAAGCATAAGCCAAATATTGTTAAAATGGATATTGAAAGCAAAGAATATGATATTTTAGACCGAATGAAAACAATTCCTTCATACGTGGATGAGTTCGCTTTAGAGGTTCACAGATTTTCTCAAAAACACACTGCTTATCTGGATAAATTTTTTCCTGAAAATGAATGGTGTAGAGAATCTAAGGGTTTTAAGTTTTTTGGGAACCTGCGCCATAACGATTGGCTTTTTAGGAGAAAGTAATGAGTTATATGAAAATTAATGCTTTTGATATTGATGGAGTAATTCATTTAGGAGACGGGATCTGTGGTATTCGCCCTGGCCCGGGAGACGTAATTATTACTGGTAGGAGCTTTGAAGAAGAGGAAGAAACTCTCGCTTTTCTTCGAAGAAACGGAATTCACAATCCGGTAATTTTTAATCAGTGTCACTATGAAGATAAGACTAGAACTGGATCTGGATGGCACAAAGGGCAGACAATTTTAATGCTTCACCGAACAGGATTGAGCATTCAATATTTTTTTGAAGACGATGAAGTTCAAAAAGCTGAAATTGAAAAAATTTTAGCAGAAAAGGAAATTTGGAATATGCCCACTAAGGTTATTCACGTTAATAACCCTCATGTTGCAAAAGAAAATCGTCGTCATTTAGAGGATTTAGATGACTAGCGCTTACATTCCGCCTTATGGCCACCGTCATATTTTGCCGGGCAGTGCCAAAGATAAATTGCTGCAAAAATATATTGACTTAGCTATTTTGAAAGATTACGAATATTTTGTTAATAAAGTCAATGAGCGGACTCTTTATCAACAGGGAATTCTTTCTAATTATAACGATGGCGGAAATCCAGCTTTAGGTTTAGAAGTAGAATATTTCCACCCTTCAATTACCGCAGATGATCGCATGGTTTATATCATGGAGAACATAGTTTCTCTGTCTCATTTAGACTGGCGGAATGTAATAGGCAACACTGTTCTCTCTCACTTCTATGGCGCGAGAGGAGTTCACTCTGTTTTAACTAACGAAAAGGATGAAAAGAAGGCTCATATAGACTTTTTAACCTTGGCTGAAGAGCAGCAAACCTTTAAGAATACTGGACAAATTGGTCCATACACTCTTCGCCATCGAACCATTGCAGTTTTGGCTAAGAAAAACAAACAAAGGGTTTGGGGAACTACTGAACTTCATACAAGCCTTCAGACAGCTGGAAGAAGATTCGTTAACGGTTGGTATAAGGGAGAGCCCCGGCATGCCGATAAAGGCACCTGGTTAAATATTTGTGAGTGGCTTGCGTCTTGGGTTCACCTTCCTTCTAAGTTCAATCCCGCTAAAACTGTTATGGAAGGAATTGCTGGAGCCAATACTCTCAAGGAGGCCTACCAATATTTGACGGGCGAAACTATGATTGGCGAATATTACGGTTATCACTGTTCTACTAGTAATTCAGTTAACCCCAATTTAAATTTTACTCACGATGATACATTTGTAGCTCCTGGGCCAGGCGCTAGAGAAACGCTAGATTTAATGTTTCCCAATCTGACTACTCGGCAAGTTTCCTATGGAGACCGAGTGGTGTGGATAAGAGAAAGCCAGCATCAAATTTTAAACATTAATTTTCATAAATCTCTCTGGAATTATACCACGTCTAACGGGATTACAATTTTTAATGATAAGCAAAATGAATTGAAATCTTATGGAACTGAGGTGAGCTTATGCCAGTATTCAGTTTACTGTAGGCTTCGTTCAAATCCAGAATTAATTTCAAGAAGGAAGATAGCAAGGTCTGCTACGAAGCACGAAATTATTGTAAAAAACAAAACAAAGGAGAAGAGAGAAATGGGATCCAATTTTTTTAATGCAATTGTGGAGGCGTTTTCGAAAAAGAATTCCCCAGCCAAGGTTCCTGGAATGGAGCCAGAAAGCAAAAGTAAGCCTGATTTAGATTTTAGTGTTACTAGCAAAGAAGAAATAGTCTTAAGTACTATTAACTCAATGGGAACATCTTTTACGCATAAAGATATTTTAACCAGCATTAAGTCTAAAAATCTAGATCATTTATTTAAGCTAGACAGCAACTGGAAGGAAACTTGGGCAATTATGCAAGGCTTAGTTAAAAAGAAAGTTCTGCTTAAAGAAGGTAAAAATTATACCAAAGTAGGAGAGTAAAGTGAGAGACGTTCGGTGGGCTACCATCATTCCTTTAGTTGGCGGTAGTGCCACTGGGTGCTATGATGCAACAGGAGTTAAACCTAGCTATCACTTGAGTTATTCTGCTTTTGATAAAAACGAAAAACCGCTCGAGCAATATTGGCCAGATATTCCAAGAATTAAACTTGACGAAAAGCATGAATTGCCACGCCAACGCGTCGATTTTATTAATACCGTGTGCCCGTGTGCGGGATTGAGCCTTTTGAGCACGGCCAAAACTAAAGAAGTGCGCGATAAGAGCAACAAGTGGATGCTGGAATCAGCCGATGTAGTTTTGGGAAAAATCAAGCCTCGCGTATTTTGGGGAGAAAATGCTCCTGGACTCTTTACTAATATGGGAGGCTGGGTAAGAGAAATATTAATCGAAAAGGCAAAAAAATATGGATATTCTTTTTCTCTTTATCGCACTACTACTTCTAAACACGGCATCCCTCAAAACAGGCTGAGGACTTTTTATTTTTTCTGGGATTCTAAGACACCACCAATTTTAAATTATTATGATCGCCCTAAAAAAGATTTTGGTGATTATTTGGCAGAGGTCCCACCGTGGGCGACAGCTCAAGATGAATTCCAATTTGATGGCTCTATCGGTGATAATAGCAGAACCTATCTCTTTGTGCTAGAAAAATTAAAAATGTCCCACCGAGAATTCGTTCAAGTAAACGGCGATGGCGGATCAATCCATTCAGTTCAAACTTTCGTAGTTGAAAATGGAATGATAGATGAATGCATTGATTGGGTAGAGGGTAAATTTGGTTCTTCTAAAGAACTGCTTCGATTAAAGAAGATAAGGGAAAAGGTGGCTAGCGGCGGCAGGTTCATGGACGGTTCTCCAGCCTACTATAAGACTACCTGCAACGCCTTAGTGGGAAGGAATTTAGTATACATCACTCACCCTCGTAAAGCAAGATATTTATCAGTGCGTGAAATTATCCACATGATGGGAATGCCTCACGATTTTAATTTTTCGCTAAATGATTATAGCGTGAATTTATTAGCACAGAACGTGCCTTCTTGTTCAGCTAGAGACATGACTCTAGAAGTGTTGAAATTTTTAAATAATGAATTAAATTTTTATGAACACGATTTTCTAAAACAAGATAATATCAAACAGAGGATAGTTCAATGAGAGCTTTAGTTACAGGCGGATGCGGTTTTATCGGATCTAATTTAGTTCATAAATTGGTTGAAGATGGATGGATAGTCGACGTAGTAGATGATTTGTCAAATGGAGACGTTGGTTTATTTTCCAATTTGTCTATTCGTACAATTGCTTCGTTTTTAGTAGATGGATATGATAGAGAAAACGATCCACGCAAACCAGACGTCGTCATCATTGTAGACGATTTTGTGTGCGACGGTGTAGTTAGTAACATCATTAACCAAAAATATGATTACATTTTTCACATGGCGGCTTTGCCAAGAGTAGAATATTCCGTTCAAAATCCTATACAGACTAACGAAACAAACTCTTCAAAGACTTTAAAATTAATGACACACTGTTTGGGGAACATTAAAAGATTTATTTTCTCTTCCAGCTGTGCGGTGTATGGCGATGCACAATATCAGCCCACGCCTGAAAACGAAGAAAAAAATCCTGAAAGTCCTTACGCATTACAAAAACTTCATGTAGAGCAATATGCCAAGCTTTATAATAAGCTTTATGATTTAGATGTAGTTTCTCTTCGGTATTTCAATGTTTACGGTCCGGGTCAATACGGAGACTCACCATACGCCACTGCTATAGCCGCTTGGTGCGATAAGATAAACAGCAAAAATCCTCTTCGAAGCGACGGCGACGGAACTCAATCTAGAGATTTAGTTTATGTTGACGATGTAGTAGGCGCTAATATTGCAGTGGCCTTAAGAGAAGAAAAATTTAACGGGGAATGTTATAATATTGGAAGTGGCTATGCCTTTCCCAATAATTTTATTTTAGACATTTTTTGTAAGAAATTTCCTGAGGCTGAAATAGTTTCGGCCCCGCGTCGACCGGGAGACGTGATGAGCACGCTTGGCGATATAGTTGCAGCCAAAGAAGCTTTTGGCTATAATCCGCAGACTACTTTGATGACAGGCTTAAAACAGACGTGGAGCTGGTGGGGATTTTATGATAAAAAATGAATTTGTTTTATTTGTTGGGCCGATGTTTGGTGGAAAAACTACTAAATTATTAGGCGCAATCGATCGTTACAAATATCAAGGCAGAAAGATCTGTGCTTTCAAACCCGACGTGGATGAAAGATATTCCAAAGAAGAAATAGTAACTCACTGGGGTGGAAGATCAACAGCGAATAGAATTTCTCGGGGTTCTGAAATAAAGCAGTTTATTTCAAGCGATCCCACAGTAATTGCTGTCGATGAAGCCTTTATGATCAGCGGAGTTGGAGAATTATTAGTAAAACTATTTCAAGCAGGTCATACTATTTTAGTTTCGTCGCTCCAGCTTTCTTCTAATTTTACTCCGTATGAAGAAATTGCTACGATGATGCCCTTCGCTACCAAGATAGAAATTTGTCCTGCAGTTTGCGTAAAGTGCGGATTAGACGCTTTTTATACGTTAAAGAAGGGAGGGAGATCTGATCACGCGATTGAAGTTGGAGGAAGCGATATATACGAACCACGCTGTTTAAAGCATTTTTGTGCGTAAAACTTATAATTATATTGAAATTATTGGAAACAGTTGATATAATCTATATGCAGGAATAAGCTAAATGGGATCAGAAGCAGAGCACAAGACTTCATGGAAATCAAAGTCAACTTTTACACAAAAACCATGGGGATCTGAAATTCAATGGCATGCTATTGGATCAGTGGACGGGAAATGCTTAAAAATTAAAAAAGGAAGCAGAACTAGTCTGAAATATTACTCGTTAAAAGACGAAGTGCTGTTTGTGTATTCTGGAAAAATATTAGTGATTCATGGAGATGAGTTAACTATTGAAAGACCTGCGACTCACCCTTATAGAGAGAGCGTCCTATCACCCGGCGAAGTTGTAAATATTCAAAGCGGGTGTCCGTATAGGATCGAGGCGATAGAAGACTCTGAAGTTATTGAAATTGGTAGTCGCGGTGGCGCCATAGTCCCCGTGATGATTGAAGATGATTATGATAGAGTCGGAAATACGCCTGAAATAAAAACAAGTATCGAGGAAAAATAAAAATGGCAATTTTAGAACCGTCGGCAGTCGATTGCGTTATCTATCACGCTGAGTGCACCGATGGATTCGGTTCCGCCTATGCCGCGTGGAAGCTGCTGGGTAATAGGGCAGAATATCATGCTCGCAAGCATGGCACGCCTCCACCTGATGTTAAAGGAAAAAACGTTGTAATTCTTGATTTTTCTTTTGATAATGCCACTATTAAAAAAATGATTGAAGATGCTGAAGCTTTAGTAGTAATTGACCATCATAAAACTGCGATGGTAGAGTTACATGATATCAGCAACACTATTTTTGATATGAGCCATTCGGGCACAGTTCTCTCCTGGAATTTTTTCCACCCGGGCAAAGATCCGCCAAAATTTCTTCTCTATATTGAAGATAGGGATCTCTGGAAGTGGGAGCTCCCGTATTCGAAAGAGTTTTCTGCTGCGTTTGATATGATTCCGTTTGAATTTGAAGAATTTGAAAAATTTGAAGATGATTCAGTTTTTGACGACGCTGCCAAACGAGGATCTTATATTCTTGCGTATAGCAAGACCGTAGTTAAAAAGGTCTGTGAGCAGGCACAAAAAAGAAAAATGGATGACAAAGATGTGCTAGTCGTTAATTCCTCGCACTGGATGTCAGAAATTGGAGCGCGCCTTGCTCCAGACTGTGATTTTGCAATGATTTGGTACTGGGATCACGACGCTAAACACACTAAGGTTTCGTTAAGAGCTTTTCATGAAATGGTTGACGTCTCTGAAATTTCAAAAAAATTTGGAGGCGGTGGACATAAAAAAGCAGCCGGCTTTCAGCTTCCTAAGAGCAAGCACGTTGAAGATTTATTCGACCGGCCAAAGCCGACGCGTAAGAAGACCGTAAGGGTTAAGAGGACTGATAAAGAGTGAGACCATCGTGGGACAAAATTTGGATGGACTGTGCAAATTCAATTGCCACTAGATCTTATGACCCTAGATTTCAAGTTGGTTCGGTAGTCGTAACCGACGATAACACTCAGGTATTGGCTGTAGGCTATAATGGAAATTATGCCGGTGGACCAAATGCTGCCGAATCGGAAGTTCCAGGCCAGTCTGGGATGCTGCATGCAGAAATAAATGCGCTCCTCAAGATGGATTATAACAACCCAAAAAAGAAGAAACTTTATTTAACTCTCTCTCCATGCAGAATGTGCGCAAAAGCCATTGTTAACGCCGGCATTGATGAAGTTATTTTTAAGGAAGAGTATCGAGATTTATCGAGCCTTGAAATATTGAGTCACGCTGGGATTAAATGGCGTAAAGTTTAATGTTCGTAATAATAGTTATCTAATAATTGTGCACAGTTGCGATGGAGATTAGGATGCCATACGATAAAAACGCATCTTCGATGGAGTTACTAGAGGAAGCTCTTGCTGAAATTCTTGAGCTATCCAGGGAAGCTCAAGCCAACAATCCACTTCTGAGTGAGGGATTGGAGCTAACTCCATTTCAAAGAGTGATTTTAGAAAGAGATTTTTTAGTTGAGCAGGATGATAAAGCTTCCGGCGGCCAAGAAGAAGGTCCGGCTTTTTTAGAGAAAACAACAGCGGCTGTTGAGAAATTGAGAGACGCGGCTAAAAAAGCGTTGGGAGAAATTGATGCATACAATGCCAAACTAGATAAGGGCATATTTCTAAACATAACTGCTGCGCTAGATGGCGTAAAAGCTGACATTGAAGACAAAATGCCTGGAGAGAGTTTTCTTTCTAAAATTGGCGCGGGCGCTGGCATGGCACTTAAATCTCTCTTTGGAAAAGAGGATGATCCAGTAGAAGAAGTTACTAAGCTTATTGCTGATGTGAACATGTTTAAAGGCGTGATCGCAAAGGCTTTTAGCACCATTAATGACACAATTGGAAAACTAGAGTTTACAGATCCAGCAGACGAGACTGGTAAAACTAAATTAGAGGGCGACGCTCTTAAAGCTGCAAAACAGAAAATTTTACAGACGAAAATTGAAGAACTAGTCAATCCAGACGGTGAATATGTAGAAATTGGTTTTCCCGATACAGACGGATTTAAAAAGGCTGTAGCAAAGACGTTTAAAGAGCCAACAGGAATGTTTGGTGGTTTGAAAAAGCTCGGTGGATCCTTGGGGATTGGTCTGGGCGGTGATGTTCCTTTAGCAGATTATATTGACGCAGATAAAGTATTTGATGATTTAATGAGTGCTAC
>Ga0098033_1000645_pt1 | contig 15321 bp, 9 predicted proteins | sample 1_EtaG_FD_75049 | JGI IMG/M metagenome (GOLD analysis project Ga0098033, IMG submission 75049) | Marine viral communities from the Subarctic Pacific Ocean - 1_ETSP_OMZ_AT15124 metaG | ecosystem: Environmental > Aquatic > Marine > Oceanic | place: Pacific Ocean | collected 2015-01-07
AAGCGATAGTTATAGGTGTAAAGAGCTACACAGGAGATTACATAAATGGCCGAGCAGACATTCAGATCACCTGGGTTTTTTGAGAGAGAAATCGACCTTTCTCAAAGAGAAAGTGAAATCGTGGGGACACCAGCAGGAGTTGTTGGAACCGCAATGATGGGCCCAGCATTTGTACCTGTTACCGTGGGTTCCTTCGCAGACTTTGAGAGAAGGTTCGGATCATTAGATCCTAAGAAATTTGGACCCTATGCGGTAAGGGAATTCTTTAAACATAGAACTGCCCTGACGTATGTTAGGGTATTGGGGGCTGGTGCAAATGAGACCTCAACAGATATAGCAAATACACGAGCAGCAGGAATTGTAAAAAGCGCAGGATTTATTATCAAGGGAACCTCCGGAGAACCCGGTGGGGGAGACGACTCGAGATATCAAGGTGCTGTTCAGTTTATAGCTGCACGACACTGGGTGTCGGGTTCCGGTGAGGGAATAGGCTTCCCGGTATTTACAGATAATGATAGTTATAATCTTCCCGTGCCAACAATATCAACAAACGCTGAGGGTGGAACTGTAAACCTTGTCAGGGCCATGCTATTAACATCTACTGGATCAAGATTCCAAATAGTATGCATGCAAAGTGCGAGCTGGGGTGCATTCCCAACAGTTCAGAATGATCTAGCAACAGTAGATTCTCTTGGGCAGTTTAAGCTAGTTCTATCATCTGCTGCAGGGGCGGGCTTTGGAAATGATGACAATCTACCAGGCCTTAGAATATTTACTGCATCGCTAGATCCGGTATCAGATAGCTATATCGCAAAGATTCTCAATACAGATCCTGATAGATTTGAGACAGATCAGCATCTTCTTTATGCACACTTCCCGGTTGCTTCAGAGGTTGCAGTTGTATCAAATGTACCAGGAACCGATATACTGTCAGCATCTGTATGTCTAACATCTGGGTCAGACCTAACATCTTCAGACTCTGGTGTCGCAAGCCTATCGTTCATAGACGCATTTGGAAGATTCGATACGAGATACGCAGCTCCAAAGACAACTCCATTCATATCACAACCGTATGGTGAGACAGAATTTGATTTATTCCATTTTGAATGTATCTCTGACGGAACCATAGCAAATGAGAGCTTTAAGATATCGATTAGTAATGTTAAAAAATCATCTGATCCAACAGATCCTTACGGAACATTCCAGGTAGAGGTTAGAGCATTTGGTGACACTGATACAGCTCCTCAGATATTAGAACAGTATCCCCTATGTACTCTCAACCCTACAGATGATGACTACGTAGGAAGAAAGGTTGGAGATTACAAGGCATTTTATAACTTTGATGCAGAATCTGCAGATGAGAGAAAGGTTCTAGTTACAGGAAAGTATCCTAATAATTCATCTAGAGTTAGAATAGTGATGAGCACGGTACATCTTCAGGGAGAGGTTCCAAAGGATGCACTTCCGTTTGGATTTAGAGGATTTCCAGCCCTTAAGACCAATGACACACTCACTGATAGGCCTACCGGAGTGATGAGGGGCGGAATAGGAAACTCAACATCAAGAAGATTATCATTCTGCTCAGGGTCCCAGACCCCATCTAATCTTCGATCTGATCTCAGCGGATCAATTCTTCCCCCAGTTCCATTTAGATTTAAGGTGACTCGCGGTAAGGTTCTAGCATCTGGAAGCGCTGGAATGTATATTGGAAGACCAGGAGAGGATGAGAGAGTTGATTCAAGATTCTACTGGGGTTCGAAGTTCACAAGAGTTCCAAGAGAGAGCGAGCTTTCAAGTGCAGTTCTTGATGCAAATGTTTCAAGTGAGATAAACGATATCTTTAGAAACTATGCTAAACTGCTTGGTATTGTAAAACTAGACAATACAGTAACTGGCTCTGGAGCAGACTCATTTAATAATAATAAATTCACGCTAGCCAGGGTCGCTCTTGGAAATCAAATCAATGTCACATTAGCAGACACCGCTAACTCAGTGATAACTGGGTCAGCAAAAGAGCACATGCTAGAGACAGCATATATAAGAAACGGAATAGTGGATGCAAAAACATACACTGTAAGAGATGCTATGTCAGGACGAGATAGAGTGACACTAGCATCACTTGCCGCTCTAACATCTTCTGTATATTTCAATAGATTCTCATCGTTCACAAAGTTTACAAACTTTATGGCTGGCGGATTTGATGGAGTTAACATACTAGATCCGGACATGTCAAAGATGAACGATAGAGCTTCGTCTTCTGATCAGGGTGGGTATGCAGCAGGTACAGTGCTAGATATCGGCTTAAGTCAGGATAATGATTTTGGATCCGGCCCAACAAACAATATTGTCGCATCTTACAGAGTTGGTGCAAGAATTCTAACAGATCCCATGGCATCCAGGGTTAACATAATACTAATTCCGGGAATAAGGGATGGTGCACTAACAGACTATGTTCAAGAATTACTTCCTGGTTACAGCAAGGCATTCTTCGTGATGGATCTGCCTGCTTATGATGCAAGTCAAAATAGATTATTTGATGGTATGAAACAAGCACCAAATGTTGCTAAAACAGCAGAAGCTCTTGACGGAAGAGCGCTGAATAGCAATTATTCCGGAACATACTTCCCAGACGTCACAATTAATGATCCAATCAATAATCAGCCGGTAAAGGTTCCTGCATCGATTGCAGTAATTGGAGCCCTCGCCTATAATGATAACGTAGCATATCCGTGGTTCGCACCTGCAGGATTTAACAGAGCGGCTCTAGAATTTGTTACAAATGTCAAGGTTAGACTAAATCAGGCTGATAGAGATTCACTGTATGATGTAAGAATTAATCCAATAGCAACATTTCCAAATGCAGGATTTGTAATATTCGGACAGAAGACACTACAGCTAGGAAAAAGCGCGCTGGATAGAGTTAATGTTAGAAGAATGCTACTTGAAGTTAAGCGGCTTGTATCTAATATCGCTGAGAAGATAGTCTTCGAACAGAATACGCCAGAGACAAGGGCGAGATTTGTTTCACAGGTCACACCACTTCTTGCAACAGTTCAAAGTCAGCAGGGAATAGATCAATTTAAGGTCGTGATGGACGCTAGTAACAATTCTCAGGAGGATATTGAAAATAATATTCTAAGAGGGAGAATTGTTGTTGTTCCCACGAGAGCTGTTGAGTTTATCGCTATGGACTTTATTATTACGAATGCAGGCGTAAGCTTTGAGTAGGGAATAGATATTCATGAAATGGAGAAGAAATAAATGGCTGAAATAACCTATAGAAGCCCAGGTGTTTATACAACCGAGATCGACTTAACTGGTCCGGTATCAGCACAACCTGTAGGAACTCCTGCAGGCGTCATTGGTACCGCCAATGAAGGGCCGGCGTATGTCCCACTCACAGTCGGTAGCTATAGTGATTTTGCTGCTGTCTTCGGCGCGACAGATGGAGAGAAGTTTGGGCCTCTCGCTGTCAGCCAGTTTCTAAAGAATGCACAGGCGTTAACATATGTTAGAGTTCTTGGAATTGGAAATGGAAAGCAGAGAGACTCAGACAGCGGAAAGGTCACGAATGCTGGATTCGTCGTAGGAAGCCAGCAGGTCCAAGATAATGGTAATGTTGGAAGAAATGTTGATGGAGTTAATTTTGGTGATCTGGGAAGGACTCACTTTCTCGGATGCTACATGTCAGCTTCAGCAGGATCAGCAATATTCTCAGATGCTGGAATCTCTGGAGTAGGCATCCTAGCTGGATCAGGCTCCCATCCAATAATACGAGGTGTATTGATGACTCCATCTGGTGTCATACCAATGATGTCATCTTCTCTCTCATCCCTTAGAACATCAAATCAGCCATCCTCAGTTGTTGCAGCCACAGCCAATGCTGCCACGCTTCAGGGGCATATGACAGGAACTGTCAATATAGCATCTCAGCAGTTTGTACTATTGCTCAATGGAGTTATAGACCCACTAAACAATGTTGTTACAGCATCATTTGACATGGAAGATGCAAGCTACTTTGCCAATGTGCTGAATACTGATCCAACAAAAATAGAAGAGAAGGGTCACCTATTATATACACATTATGATATCCACCCAGCTCTTGCTGTAATTACAGGATCCGGACTTGTCGGTGCCACCCTCGTGCTCCCGTCAGCAGGACTAGAGCCTGTTGGGTTCATTACAAGCGGATCACTAGCTAGAAATACTGGTGATGCATCAGCTCCAAACTATGAGTCATTTGAAGAGAGATTCCAGCATCCAGCATCTCCGTTCGTAATATCACAGGCATTTGGTGGAGCAAAGTGGAATTTATTTAGAGTTCATGCTTTGGGTGATGGAGCATATAGCAACACACACATAAAACTATCAATTGAAAATCTAAAGCCATCAACATCTACGGCTGATCCTTACGGAACTTTTGATCTAATTGTGAGAAAGTGGACAGACACAGATATTGATAAGTCTCCTGTAGAATCATTTAGAGGTCTAACTCTGGATCCCAGCAGCGATAAATTTATTGCCAGGGCAATTGGAGACATGTACTCGTATTTTGACTTTGACCAAGCAGATTCTTCTCAGAAGCTAGTTGTTCAAGGAAGCCACTCATCTAAGTCAAACTATATTAGAGTTGAGCAGAGTGTTGAATTAGAGAATGGACAGGTTCCAAAAGAAGCAATGCCGCTAGGTGTTAGAGGCGTCAATCACCTCGTAACATCAGGTAGTGCTCCCCTGAGCGCGGGCACCCCGTCGCATCAAAATATCTCTAGCGATATATTGAAAAGAGCAGTTCAGCCCCCAATTCCAATGAGAGAGAATGTTGCCGTTGGAACAGCACCCAATAAGCGGTACAGCCCTAACTTCTACTGGGGAATTCAGCTCATGCAAAAGAGGTCTGTTACAAAACCAAATCTGATAGGTCTTCAAGATCCCACAGTTGCTCAGTGGACAAAATTCTTCCCAAGCTATGGAGCATCTAATAGAGATTTCTCAGTAGGCAATAATCCAGGCGTCGCAGATTCAGGAGGCGTGATTCTTGATTGTGATAGATTTAATAATGATCTTTTCACACTTGAAAGAATACAGGTTAGAACTGGATCAGATACAAAGGCAGATCCCGATCAATGGGTAAGCGCATCGTATGTTAGAGACGGAAACATTATAACAAATCCAGCTCTAAAGACAAGAGCATTTAAGTTAAGTGACCTCTCTACTCAGGGAAATAGAAAGTTTGGAAAGTTCACATTCATTATGCAAGGCGGATTTAATGGATCAAATGAGTTCAATAAGGACAAGGAAAGACTATTAAATGCAGCTGTAAGACGTGAGATGGACGATTCAACATCTCAGGGCGGAGTGAGCGGTCCGACAGTTTCAGCATACAGAAAAGCCCTGGACATCATGGGAACAAAGTCTGATGTAGATATCAAACTGTTAGCTGTGCCCGGAATAAGACACTCCTCAGTATCGAACTATGCTATTGATACAGTGGAAAATAGATTTGATGCCTTATATATCATGGATATTGAAGAACAGGATGAGATGGCATCTGTTATAACATCGTCTGTTTCAATTCCAAATGTAGGAAATACGGTAACATCATTTAAGGGGAGAGCTTTAGATACATCATTTGCAGCAGCATACTTCCCAGATGTAATACTGCCTGATCCAACCACACTAACAAATGTCCAATGCCCGCCATCAGTTGCAGTTCTTGGGGCATTCTCCCTTAACGATGCAATTGGATACCCGTGGTTTGCTCCTGCAGGATTTAGTAGAGGCGCCCTGAAGGATGTCCTTAAGACATCTCTTCCGTTTAACAAGGCGAACATGGATGACATCTATGATGCAGATATAAATCCTCTAACTGCATTCCCATCAACAGGTGTGATGGTATTCGGGCAGAAAACATTACTAGCAGCCGCGTCAGCTCTTGATAGAGTTAATGTTAGAAGGCTTCTAATTAATGTTAGAAGAAAGGTTAGAGCAGTTGCAAATCAAATGCTATTTGAGCCCAACAGGCAAGAGACACTTGATAAGTTTAGTGCCTTAGTGCAACCAATTCTTCAAAGCATTCAGGAAAAGAGCGGTGTAGATAGATTTAAGGTTGTGATTGATGCAACCACAACGACTCAGGCAGATGTTGAGAATAATACTCTTCGAGGAAAGATATTCTTGCAGCCTACAAGGACTGCAGAGTTTGTTGCCCTTGACTTTGTACTAACAAATGCTGGAGATGCATTCGAGAATGCATAAAAAAAATCCATATAACTCTAGAAAGTGAATAAATATGATTAGGAGAAATATAAATGGCTGAAACACTATCCGTCACAGACATGCTTCCAAACAAGTTTGAGCCCAAAAGACAATTTAGGTGGGTTCTTGCAATTGAAGGCGTCGATGCATTTTTGATGAAGACTACGTCTCGTCCCACATTTACAATGGCTGAGACCACAATTCCATTTATTAATGCTAAGAGATACTTAGCTGGTAGATTGACATTTGGGACAATGTCATTAACCCTACATGATCCAATCGCACCATCCGGAGCGCAACAGATAATGGAATGGTTAAGAACACATTACGAATCAGTCTCAGGTAGAGCTGGGTACGCTGACTTTTACAAGAGAGATATTCAATTGAAAATGTTAGACCCAATCGGAACTGTCGTAGAACTATGGGATATTAAGGGAGCTTTCATTACTGAGGCTAACTACAACACACTAACCTATGATAATGATGAAGCACCTGTCGAAATCTCACTCACGCTGAGATATGACAACGCTGTTCTACAATTCTAATATCATACCTATCTTTAATAGAAGTGCCCGCCATGTGCGGGCATTTTTATTTTACATCTTAAGCGTTTGTAATAATAATAAGATAGTCTTTAACAGGAGTATAATTTGTCTGATAACATTCAAGTACAAAATGTCACAAAAGAAACATTTAACTGGGAAGTTCCTGTAGAAATCGTTCCAGTGCCATCTGAGGGCAAGGTATATCCACAAGAGAGTCCTCTCTTTAATAAAAAAGTTCTAGAGATAAAAGCAATGACAGCTCAAGAGGAAGACATCCTTACATCTCGAGCTCTAATTCAGCAGGGAACAGTTATTTCACATTTAATTCAATCATGTCTTATTGATAAGACATTAGATGTTAGAAATATGCTACTGGGAGATAGAAATGCTCTAATGGTCTCTGTTAGAATTACAGGCTATGGGCCTAGCTATAAGGCTGAGTCGTCATGCCCGGCATGCGGTGTGGCTAGTAAGCAGGAATATAACCTAACAGACCTTGAGATCAAGCGGCTAGAGATAGATCCTGTTTCTCCTGGAGCAAATCTCTTTTCATTCACACTTCCTGTAACTAAGAAAGTGATCCACTTTAAATTTTTAACAGGATCAGATGAAGAAGAGCGGTCTGTCTCTGTAGAGAGAAAGAGAAAGCTAATGCCAGGAATGAAAGTTGATAGTCAGATAACGTCTAGGCTGGAGCAGTTAATAGTTTCAGTTGAAGGAATTGAAGATAGAAATAAAATTAATCATTTTATTAAAAGTATGCCCGCATTAGATTCTAGAAGGCTAAGATCATATATTGAGAAGCATGAGCCGGGAATTGACATGTCTGTTTGGATGAGCTGTCCTGGATGCAGCAAAACTTCCAGGGTGTCCCTTCCCATCGGGAGCAATTTTTTTTGGCCAGACGAGTAGCTGGAGAGAGACGTTTCTAGAAGAGTGTTTTCTTTTACAGTATCACCTTCAAATGAGCTATAGCGAAGTAAGAGCGCTACCTGTTAGATTTAGGGCATGGTTTTTAGATAGGCTTGCGAAAGAGTTTAAATCACAGGCTGAGGCTAGAAGAAAAGCAGCTAATTCTTCACAGGCTGATCGTAGAACTATAGTTCAGGACCTACCTATGGGTGAAATGAACCCAGTAGCTCAACAAAATCATGAAAAGAAGTTTAAGTGAGATCTAACTGCTGAATATGTATAGGTGAGGTAAGATCTTGTGGCAGGTGAATTAGAAACTCAAGCAACGCTCCAGAGACAGATAGCTGAAACTCTGTCAAACATAAATGTAAAGCTGCAGGATCAGTTAAAGATTCAGCAGCTTATTAACTCATCAGCGTCTGGAAATCTTAATAGTGCAGAGCAGTCTGGTCGTGCCACTGAGGATGCTCTTCGTGCAGCAGGTGTTGGATCTTCAGATCTAACAGCCAACCTAGACGAGAACACTAGAGCAATTGTTGGAAGTGATGATGCTGCAGCAACTGCAGCTGTAACATTAGGAGATCTCGCAGAAAAAACACTAGCAGTCGGAGCTGCCGGTGCCACTGCATACGATTCACTTGGAAAAGCACTTCACAACTTAGTTCCTGCACAACTCAGGACAGAGCTAGACCATATTCAGCAACAGTTTGGTGGATTGACATCTAGCGGCGGGCCGTATGCAGCGTCAAATAAACAGGCTGCAGCATTTGTTGATCTCACTCATGAGGTGTACGAGGGGTTACAGGACACTGAAGGAGCAATGTTCCAAGCATTTGGAATGATGCCAAAGAGAGCCCTTGGAGATCTAAATGTCGTAATGGGACAATTTAGCACCCTTATGACAGGTCCGCAAGGAATGCTAAATAGCTTAGATATAGCAAAAGTTGCAACAGGTGAATTTGTTATCGAGCAGCAAGGGCTTGCTAAGGCAATGGGACTATCTGTTGAACAACAACAGGTATTCATGTCACGTCAAATAAGCTTGACAGGAGAAGCAAGCAATGACATGATGCGAGAGGCTGCTGTCTACTCAAAGAGATTGGCGGCAGCAACTGGTGATTCCGCAAAGATGATATCAAAGAATATTGTTGCAATTATAAATGATACGGAAAAATTTGGAAATGTTTCAGTTGCAGAGGCAGCAAGAATAAGCGTAACCCTTCGACAGCTAGGCCTGGGATATGAAGAGCTAGGCGTCATGGTTGGCAAGTACATGAATTTTGAGGATGCGGCAACTAGTGTCGCAGCTCTAACGACTGTGTTTGGTGTCCAGATGGATGCCATGGAAATGATGCAGTTAGCCAACGAGGATCAGGAGGGATTCCTAAGAAGAATTAGAGAGCAGTTCTTAAGCACTGCAAAATCAGTAGATGATATGTCTCTTGCTGAGAAGAGATTAATCATGCAGCAGACTGGCCTATCTAATGTTGAGGCAGTTGAAAGACTTCTTGATCCCACTGCAGCAATATCATCCTTTGAGTCATTAGCAAATGAGACAACCAATGTAGGAGAGTCAACATCAGAAGTCATGGAGATGCTGGCTGATGACATAGTTGATCTTCAAAGAATAACTGAGTATTCAACAGATGATATTATGAACAATATCAATGAGAAATTCAGGATACCATTGGCAAAAGTCGCTGTAGAGGCAGAGGCTGGTGCAACAAGAATGGCAGCAGCATTTGAAGGAGCAATTCCCGCAAGAGTAACAGAGGGGATGAGCTTCTTAGGGAAGGGGCTAGCTGAATTCACCAATATAGATGCAGCAAAGGTTGGGGAGATTTCCGAGCAGATAAAGGCAATGGCAGATGCATTGCTTGAAGCGGCTACAGCTGCTGGAAATAGTGACTTAGCTGAGGTTGTAACAGAGATAGCTAGCGCAACTGTTGGATCAGATGCAGTAGATACTGTCACAACTGGAATGTCAACAGCTTTCGATGGAATGGTTACAAGCTTCCAGGGTGCAATTGATAAGCTTGTAGCAGCTATAAGGGATTCACCCTTAGGTGCTGGATCAGCATCAGAGATAGGTCAAGAGACCACAGATGGAATAATCATTCCAATGAAAACAATTCCAGGAGTTGCTGAAGAGGTATTCACTGAAGCAGCTGGCGCCGCTGCTGAAGCCCTTGATGAGATCCCTAACGCTCTAAATGAAGATCTAGAGAGAGCTGCTGCTCTAGTCGATGAGAGCTCTGCTGCGTGGAATACTGCGATGATTCGCTCGTTCCAAGATGAAGGTCTATCTAAAGCACATGCAGATGTCTGGAATAACATGACAGACATCTCATCAAAGGCTCTAAAGACACAGCTAGGTGATAGTGACTCCGCCTGGAGCAGGATGGCCTCGAGTCTCGGGGAAGTGGGAGTGAAATATGGAGATCTAACAGAAGATCAGAAAAAATTCTATGCTGAGGAGTTTAAGCTTGGAAAAAATTGGGAACAAGAGCTAAGTCAGATATTTGAAAGCCAGGCATTCAAGTCAGGAGCAGAGAAGGGTCAGAAGTCCGGACTAATGCAAGACATGCTTGCAGAATTTAGAGAAGAGGGAGCTGGAATTGATTCATTCAGCAACACCTATCTAAAGATGGTAGAAGACAAGTATGGGTTAACGAGAGATATGATGGAAGCCGCATTAGAAGAGGGTTCTGACATCGAAGGAATTGTTACCGGCGGTCTTGAGGCAAGACAGCGGCAGATAGAGGAAGAAAAGAGAGCTAAGTCGACATCTGCTGATGAAGGGGGAGAAGGTGGAGGTTCTAGAAGAACTAGAGCGCAGCACCTGAATGTGAGTAGAAAGCTTCTAGAATCATCGCAGGCGGTGGCAACTACGAGTACAAAAATGCTGTCAGCACTTCTCGAAATACAGACAGCAGTTTCAACCTCTCCAGCCCTTCCGGCTATTGAAGTTAAGGTAGACGGTAAATCAATTGTTGACTATGTGGTTGATAACCCGGGATCAGTTACACACGCACAGCAGCTCGTACTTAAAGCATATCCAGAATAAGGGAATAAAAATGAGTCTAACTGATAGAGTTATTAAGAGCAAGATTTTTAGACAGCATGCAGACAAGCTAGGAGAGGATGATTTGAAGCTCTTAGAGGAAAACATTAGAGAAATGCTGTCTTCTTTTGATAGTCTTCACACTCTCTTACAATCAAAAATGGCAGATCAACAAGGTAAAGATGAGTTTGCCGAAGCTTTGGAATATTTATTAACTCATGAGGGGCAAAAGAAATGGCAACAAGACAAAAGCTAAGAGATTTTCTTCTTGCAAATGGCTATGTTGTCCCTGAGCAAAGAATTGGAATTGCGATTGATCCCACAGATATGGGACCTGCAGATCAGTTCAATCATGGAGATGACTTAGGAACAGATCCCGCAACCGGTCAACCGCTGGTTGGATTGCAGAATCCCGTTACTAATGATGGACTCACAGGTGACTTCTTACAATACATTGTCGATCTAACAGACAATGCATACAAGCTAGAAGGAGGAAATCAGCTAGCATTAAGTCTTAATAGCCGAATGGGTGATGATGGAAAGGGTGTTCCGCTCGAGGCATCAAACAACCAGGGAGCAGAAGACGTCTTCGTAGAGGGGAGCGAGTCAGCCAGAAATACACTTGGAACTGTTATGGCGCAATACTCTAATGGGTACTTCCCGCCCCAAGACCTACAGAGCATTATAAGCAAGGACAATACTAATCCTGAACTGAGCGGAAAGTATTCACAGGAGTTATTGTCAAATATAGAGGGAGAAGATCTTAACAAGACAGGAAAGACGTATGGCGGCACACCTGGAAGCTTAGAGGGACAAGGTGCTCCCTTTGTTAAGAAGTCATCACAGCAAATTCTTATAAATAGAAACAGGTTTTCACCAGGGCTAGATGAAGGTGAGAATGGAGCAGCATTTGCTCCATACCCAACTGATCAGGAGTCATTTGAGGAGGGGGACAATAATGCTGGCACAACAACATCACAAGCACTGTTTGGAGATTATAATTTAGAAGCTGTCAGCATGATACAGGATAATTTAAAGTCTGTTGGAGAATCTATTTTATTAAAGGGCGCTGGATGGGACAAGGCATCCTCTCCCGGTGAGTCAGAAGATCCATCAGGTTTTGAACCATCTGATGAATCATCTGCGTGGATGGCTGGTATTGATAAAATATCTCCATCATCGATTAGAGCAAAGGCTGCCTACGGATCTCCATCAGATCCGATAACTGGAATATCTACGAGAGCCGGAAGAGGAGCATGGGATACTCTTGTCGGATCAGAAGATACTCAATCATCTAAGTCATTTGGAGCAATGACAACACCAGAAGTTCCGTTTAATAGTAGCTATAACAATTCTATTCTCATAGCACAAGCCGCTGCAGCAATATCAGCGATGATGATCTTAGCCACTGACACAATGGATATGCTAGATGATGGAATTAGTAGTATGATTAATCTTGAGAGAGGTCCCTACTTTAAGGGTTCACCAACAGCAATACCTCGTCAAGCAAAATTTGCACTTTTGAGAAATATGGCGCTAGTTCCAACAAGAAATCCCTACAAGGTGTGTGTGACGAAAGGCTTTGAGGTCTTATTTGGCGGATCACCTTCAAGTCCAGACTTAAGTTCTCCATACGCATCCCATATAGAGCAAGCACCTGGATTCTGGCTGGGGGTTGCAAGAAAGATAATACGGGCGTTTAATGATCCGTCATTTGCCAATGGGATTGAGAGCTTCGAATCTGGTCTCACAAGTGCAATATCAGTCATTCAGTCTAATGATATACTAAACATTATGAATGTAGCGGCAACAATCGGAGATGTTTCAATTACAATGGCAGGTCATAGTGGAACGACTAATTCATATGATCCTGTGGGACAGTGGAATGTAGATCGTCTACCAGATGGTCCTGCAACAAGGATATCTAAGAGTAGATCACAATCTGGACTAACAGCAAATGCTCTTGCATGGAGAGGGAATGCTGTTCCATCGCTCCACATGATTCCAAGAAACGTCATTATGGCATCAATTCAGATGGGAACTCTTGGGTTTGGTCAAAATCCTCTCAAGGGCATGGTTGGATCATCACTTGCAAAGGATACATACATAGATGTAGCCCAAGAAGGACCATCAGCCAGAGTTCCAAATGATATAGTTGAAAGAATGGAAAACCTACTAGATGCAGAGTATGTTCCATTTTACTTTCATGATTTAAGGACTAATGAGATAGTAGCATTTCATGCGTTCTTAGAGTCTTTGAGTGATAGCTACCAGCCAGATTACACATCTAGCAGAGGGTACGGCAGAATTGATTCAGTCAAGATATACAGGACGACAACAAGAAGCATAAGATTCACCTTTTATGTAGCATCGACATCAAAAGAAGATTTTAATGACATGTGGTTCAAGATTAATAAACTGACATCTCTAGTTTATCCGCAGTGGACAGAGGGGACAAGGCTAGCGACAAAGGTTGGAGCCGAAGAAGCAGATTCAACATTTATTCAACCGTTCAGCCAGATTCTAGGATCATCTCCCATAATAAGACTTCGCGTCGGAGATGTTATAAAGTCAAATTATTCTAACTTCAATCTTGCTAGAATTTTTGGAATAGGAAATAAGAATGTGGCACCAAAACCGGATCCAGAAGCTGCAGGCGGTCTATTAAATATCAATCCGCTGGCAGGTGCTGGATTTGATGCAGAAGCACTAATGATGGATACTGTATTTAATGCACTCTATGGGTCACCCTTAAGCTGGATGGGCTCCGGCTTTACCGGAGATAGAATGGCTAGAGCTGCAGCATCACAATTGCTCGTAAATGGATTTGCAAATCCACTCGGTCTGGCTCTAATTATGAGGGAGCTTCAAGATCCTGACGCGAGAATCAATGCTGTTCCATTTAGTATAACTGCTGCAGGAGCAGTTCAAGCTGCTGCATCTGCATTACGAGGAGCTGCCGGTGACATCATGGGATATACACCGCTATCATTTCCGTATCTTAAGCCTTCAACCGGTGATGGATATCTATTCGATGAAGAAACTGGCTTAAAGTGGAGAATAACACGTGCGATTAGAGTACTTGTGCTGTCAAGAGATGTGGTTATTCTTGAAAATGACCAGGGCTACTCGAAACAGTGGTGGAATCCAAAGAGCAATGCATCTGCATTTTTAAATAGCGATGCTGCAGCACCAACACAAAAAACTAGGTATAAGATACTAGTCCTCGACTTCAATGCTCCGGTAACAATGCTTGGAAGGACATTCCTTGTAAGTCACGCAGATCTCATGCCAAATCCAGAGACATTATTCAACACATATGTGATGGCATCACTATCTCTCGGTGCTGTTGGAGATACCCTAGTCCAGAGCCTTGCAAATGAGGCTGCAACAGTATCTGGATTGCCGGCAGACACTCTTGATGTAGGCGCAAGTGATCCTGCAACCTTTATGAAAGCAGAAAATAACCCACTCGTAAAATCATTTGAAAGCACATCAGGAAGGGGACTAGCAGGAGTAATCACTAGCCTAAGCTATGAGTGGCTTGATAGCACAAATACATGGGAGATAGACTGGAATTCTAGAGCACCGAAGGTTGCAAAAATCTCAATAAACTTTGATGCAATTCATGACATACCTCCGGGAATTGATTACTCTGGATACAATAGAGCACCTATTTATAATGTTGGTGATACAATGCAAAAGATAGCAGGTGATCCGTACAGAGATGACGGAAGAGCATCACATGATTCATATAAGAATCAGGGCAGGCTTGGAGCACAGTCCAATGATCCAAATGAAGATTAAGGTGGAAAAAAATGGCGCTTAGTAGATATGCATATACTCCGAGAATACAGGGTAGATCTCGGCTAGCAACTTCAATGAATGTAACTAGAATTTTTAATGCAGTGATTTCTGGAAGACTTCCATTTTCAACTGCTGTTATAAAAGAAGGGCAAAGGCTAGATCATGTTGCGGGAGCAGCTTATGGCTCAGGAAGCCTGTGGTGGATAATAGCTGCTGCATCAGGTATTGGGTGGGGATTACAGTTGCCACCAGGGACTGTCGTGAGAGTTCCAAAAAGCATTAAAGATGTCATGATTTTAATAAGGTAGTAGCATGGGTTTAGATAGTCTAACAAGTCAGGGAGAGGGATCCACAGCTGCAGCAAATAAATTATCTGCAGCCATGAAGATGCTAAGGCAGTACTATACAGGAACAGGAAGAAGTGATCTTGTAGATACAATACAGAAAGCATGGGATGAGGAGGCATTTCAATCAGGTCTGGCAGCCGGGCTGACAGAATATGCTGCGATTCAGGAAGCATCAGGAGCCGCACTATCAAAAATATCAGTTACAGTTGGTGCTGACATCGTAGAAGATCTAATGTTTATCCTAATGGATAACACAGAAGCAGCATACTTCACCAAGGACCTGGTAACTAACTCAGGGTTACTTTCTAGATTTGAAGTTAGTCCAGATGATGCATCACCGAGTTCGAAGTATGCAGGAATAGAAAATTTTGTTCAAATAGTTTTTGAAGGA
>Ga0098033_1000646_pt1 | contig 15305 bp, 21 predicted proteins | sample 1_EtaG_FD_75049 | JGI IMG/M metagenome (GOLD analysis project Ga0098033, IMG submission 75049) | Marine viral communities from the Subarctic Pacific Ocean - 1_ETSP_OMZ_AT15124 metaG | ecosystem: Environmental > Aquatic > Marine > Oceanic | place: Pacific Ocean | collected 2015-01-07
CACCCCAAGCGCGACCGCACCCTAGGAGTACAGAAAATGCCAGCTGCAATCACCAACTTCGCAGACATCACCGTCACCCTGACAGGCGCGGCGGCGGATAAGTTCAGCTTTGGAACGCTGCTAGGCGTTTTCGATCACGCTGTGAGTGCCAATCGGCAAGAGGGGCCATTTACCTCGCTCGCGGAAGTTGTGGCGGCTGGTTTCACGGCTGCCGCTGAGGCGGAAGTCAACGCATGGGCATCCGCCGTTTTTTCACAAGACGATGGTGTCGATCAGATCATCATTGGCCATGAGGACGGCGGCGACGCAAGCGTCACGGCGACGATGGACGCTATCGAGGCAGACGATCCGACCAGCTGGTATTGCACCAATTACGAGACGCGTGTGGAGGCTGATATTCTGCTGCTCGGGGCGTGGCACGAAACGCGCGACAAGATCTGCATCGCCCAATCAAGCGATGCCGCGATCCTAGCCGGCACACCAGGCAACGTCGCGCTCGACTTGCAGGCGGCGTCCTACAATCGTACGTCGCTAATCTACCACCCCACGGATGACGGCCTTTCGCCCAACGGCTACCTCGATGGCGCATGGTCGAGCTCGGGCGGCGGCCTCAACCTCGACGCGCCAAATGGTGTCGGGGTGTGGGCCTACCGCGCGCTCGAAGCCGTCGTTTTTGCCCCTGTGACATCCGCGCAGGCGACGGAAATCTACGACGCCAACGCGAACTTGTTCGGCCGCAACAAGGGCCTGAGTTTCACGAGCAAGGGCACAATGGCCAGCGGCCGGTTTATCGACGTCGCCACGTCGATCGACTGGATCAAGATGCGCATCGAGGAAGCGGTTATCGCTGCCTTCGTCGGCGCTCCCACCAAGATCCCCTTTACCAACGCGGGGATCAATATCATCGCTGCGGCGGTGCAGGGCGTGTTTGATCAGGGCGTCAACTTCGGGCATTTGTCGCCCGATGCCCCGCAGACCCTGGAGGTGCCGCTTGTGAGCGAAGTTAGCGCAGCAGACAAGGCGGCGCGCGTGCTCACGTTCACCGCCAACAACGTGCTGGCCGGCGGGATTCAAAAACTCGTGCTCACCATCAACGTTCAGCAGTAGGAAGTCGTAATGAGACAGTACAGTATTGACAGGGTGGAATTGAGCTGGGCATCGATCGACATCAAGGCCGGGATCGCCCAAGGCACGTCGATCGTCGAGGCAAAGACGACGCCGCAGCAGTGGACGATGAAAGCCGACGGGGTGGGGGGCGTTGTCCGCGTTTACAACCCCGACAGCTCGGGAACGTTAACGGTCACGGTGGATCAGGAGTCCAGGCTTCACCAACAGCTCCGCACTATCTGGCTCGCCGATGTAGCAGCACGAAATCAGGTGTTCCCCGGGGTGCTCAAAGACATCTCGAGCGGCGAAACTTTCAAATACGTGAACATGTTTATTTTGGGCGAACCCGACGAGGGTCGCGGTACCGAAAGCGCGACGTTTGCTTGGGTCTTTGGCTTCGAGAAGCGCGACGCTCAACCGGCGCTCGCCGATGCGAACATAGTGGGCAGCTGATGGGGATCGTCACTGATCACGCTACCACGATCGATGGGGTGGGCTATAAAACACGCACCTTCCCTGCGACTGATGGTCTTGAGCTCGGCCGGCGCTTGGCTCGCCTCGTCGATCAAAATTCGATCGGTGAAGCTCTGCTAGGCGTCGAGGCTGACGATCTCGGGGCGGTCATGGGTGACGCGGATTTTATGCTCTCGCTAATCATCGGCGCTGCGCGCACAAGCGATGCGGGCGAGTGGTCGGCGCTCTGCAAGGATCTGCTGCGGCAAACGTCGGCGGACAAAGTACGGATCGGCGCGGCTGAAGTACCGGGATCGGTGCACGAGCATTTCGATACGCACTTCGCGGGACGCTACAAACACCTGCTTGACGTCTGCGTCTGGGCGGCGCGGGTGGGTTTCGGAGGGCTCTAACCCGGCGGGCGCTCGTGCGAAACGCGGCTGCGGGGTCGGGGGCGAGCGGACCCCATCGAGGGATTGACACGGCAAATGTACCCTGGGAAATATACGCGGCCTGCAGCGACGGCGAAGGGGTTAACGTGAGCACCTACGTTGCCTTGCACACGACGATCGACCTTGATGGCCTTTATGACCTGCTGGAAATGGCCGAGGTGCACCGCTCGTGGGCCCATGCGGCCTACCTCAACATGAAGGAGGAGCATGGCGGGAACACTAGCTAGGCTCGTCGTTGAGGTAGGCGTAAAGCTCGACGGCGCTTTAAAAGTCGAGTCCAAAATAAAGGGACTCAAGCGCACCACGGAGGTTTACGCGGCGAGCTCAGATCGCGAAACCTCGAAGGTGCGCGCGGCGTTCAAGCGCATGGGCGCCGGGATCAAAAAAGTCGGCGCGGTTATCGGTCGAGCTCTAAAGGGCGCCGTCATGGGCATGGCGGGGATGGCTGCCGGCGCTGGTGCTGCTGCTGCTGCGGTGTTCCGATTCGTCGACAGCCAGACTCAGGCAATCGATGCGCTCAATAAGGGAGCTGCCGCCACCGGAACCAACATCCAAGAACTACAGCGGCTACAATTCGCAGCGTCACAATCCGGCGTCGCGGCGGACACTCTTTCAAAGGCGCTCGAAAAGTTCAACGCGAACCTATTTGACATCTCGAAGGGGTCGGGAAAACTCGCACGCGAGGCGCTGAAGGATCTCGGCCTCTCCTTTGACCAGATCAAAGGACACACGCGCACAGAGCAGCTCAAGCTAATCGCAGATGGCTTGAAGGAAGTTGACGACGGCGGCAGGCGCGCCGCTATCGCATCAAAGCTCTTCGGCCAACGAGCTGGGCCGCAGTTATCGATCCTGCTCAACGAAGGTTCCGAGGGCATCCAAAAGCTCGTCGACCAAACTCAAGGCGTATTCACTCAAGAGGACGCGGATCGGGCGACGGCGTTCCAGGATCGAATGGGTGAGGTCAAGAACGTCGTGAAGGGCCTCGCTAGTGACCTGGCAATAAAGTTGCAACCGCAGATCACGGAAGCGGTCGAGGGCTTTGGCGAATGGGTCAAAGAAAACGACGGGATCATAAAGCAGGATCTAGCGGGGGCGGTCAAAGGGATCGCGGCTGCCTTCACAATCCTGAGGCCCATCGTGTCGGGCACGATGTTTGTGTTTCGGCAGCTGGGCGCGGCCATGGAGACCGTGCTCGAACTGGAGATGGGTCCCGAAGAGTGGGCGAAGCGCATGAATGTCCGCGCGCGGCTAGCCGCTGCCAAGCGGTCGCTCGCCGAGGTGCATGAAAGAGGCGCGGCGGCGGATGCTGACTATCAAGCGAGTCTGAAGAAGCTGACGGCTCGTGCTGACAAGAAGCTGCTGGGGATGCTTCACGCAAAAGTGCGCAAGGGCGGAACGTCGGCGGTTTCCGCAGAAGATCTCGCGAGCTTGCGTAGCGCTGGCATGCTTCCCAAGGCGTCGCGGCGCGCGACGAGGCGAGGCGCCAAGAAAGCGGCGGCGAAGAAAAAGAAGGAGCCTTCTCTGATCGACATCATGCGAAAGCAGGTGGCCAAAGAGGCGGGCGTTACGGTTCCCGAGGCCATCGCGGCGCTACTGTCTGGCGATCAAGATGTGCTGACCGAAAACCTGAGGGGCTTGGCGAGCTCGACGCCTTCGACGAAGTCCATCAAGCCAACGGTGGCGATCGACTTCTTTAATTTCAAGGTGATCCAAAATATCACGGCTCCTGATGCGAAAGACGCGGCTAGGCAATCATCCGAAGCCATCCGGCGCGAATTCCGCAAGGCCAACGCTGAAGCGGGCAACGCGCTAGCGGGGAATGTGGTGCGCTAATGGTTTTTCCACTTGTCCCGTCGCCGCTTGGCGGAAACCTCGGCGCGAAAACGGCGAGCTTCTTTGCGCTCGATCCGGTTCTGGGCATCGTGCCGATCGAGCCCGTCCTGGATCTGGTGCCCGGGTTCAGTCCTTTCCGCGTCACCATGGACATGGTCGACAGCGAGCAAGCGACGTTTTCCTACGATGTGACCGAACACGCGATCCAGGATTTTCTCGACATCACGAGCAACGTTCACAAGCGGCTCGAGTCCATCACAATATCGGGCACGCTGGGCGCCACGGCTCCCATGTTCCCGGGTGCGGCTGCTCCGTCGGTCGGCTCCTTCTCTCGGCTCGATTTGCTGCGGGTCGCGAACCTGAAGCGGCTGGCGGATCTTCGCCGGCCTGTGATGGTCGTAACTCCGCGCGTCGGGCTTGCGAAGGCGTTCATAGCAAATATTTCTCAGTCGTGGAGTCCGAGCGACGCCGAAAGTACGGCATTGGCTGTCACGCTGAAAGAGGCGCGCATGGTCTCGCCAATGTTCAATTCGGAGCCGGATTATCCTTCCATGCCATCGGGCAACAATGCGGCGGTGGGGGGCGGAATGTCGGCTACGCGTACGGTGGGCGAAACGGCCACGGCTTCGACTGTTGCCGGCATTGCGCCGACGGTGGGGGCAGCGTGAGCTTGATCGAGATCACGGTGCAACCGATCGAAAACGTCTCGCATTTTGACTCCATCGTGACGCTCGAGGGGCTCCGCTACCGATTTGCGTTCTATACTTGCTCGTCCGGCGGTCCTTGGACGGTCGAGGCTGACGGCACGTTGACAAATGGGGGATGGTACTTCGACATTGCGAACGATGACGAAACCGCGATCGTGCGTGGGGTGGGGCTCGTGGGCGGGCTCGACTTGCTCTATCCCTACCGCCATCTTGACGTGCCACCGGGCGCGCTCTTCGTGCGAAACAAGGACATTGGAGACGCTGAGGCGGACGGCAAAGACCCGGGCACCCTGGCCTTTATCGACGGTTGTGCGGCGCTTTACTATCTGGAGTCAGAATGATAGGCGAGCTGCTCAACGTTGCGAGCGTGCTCGCGATCTCGACGACGCCGCCCATCGTTCTGCTCAATGTTGTCGGCGATGGGCTGCGTGTGGAGTGGTCGGTCGAGAAAACCCGAACGCGCTCGCCAGATCGCGCAACGATTACGATCTACAATCTCGGGCGAGTTTTTCGCGAGGCGCTCAACGTCGCGGCGGCGCTTCCGTTGCCGCTGATGGTCAACCTGGGGATCGGCTGGGGCGGTATTCCTGAGCAGGTCTTTTTTGGGCAGGTCTGGAAGGTGTCGCCCGAAATGCGGACGGCAACCGATGTTCTGACAACGATCGAGGCGGGTGACGGTGATCGCGACATTCCGCCGCCTGGCGGCGCGCTTGCAAAGGCCCCTGCCCAGCTGATGGTGGCGATGCTACTCTTGCAAATGCGGCTGGTGCCTTCTCCTGCGGCGCTCGCAGAAATCGCAACTGCGGCGGCGCTGATTCCGATCCAGGTGTGGCAGCATGTGCCGCTCGACGATCCTCGCGATGAGCTTGATTGGATCATGGGGTCGATCGGCCTGTCATGGGGCCAAGCTGGCGGGCGCTTCGTTGTCTACCGCAACGGCGTTCGATCGGATGTGCTACCCACAAAGCCGCTCATGCCGAAAACTGGGCTCCTGCGGTGGTCGCGGCTCGACGATGGTGGCGTGGAGTTCGAGGCGTTGGCGCAACCTGCGCTCGAGCCCGGCGGGGTCGTCGCTATCCTCGACGCGTATCAAGTCCCGATCGTCTCGGGCGTGACGAGCGTCGAGTCGGTGAGTTTCTCGGGGTCGAGCGAGGGTCCGAGCATCATGAAGGGGATCGCTCGAAAGGTGCAGCTTTTCTGATGGGACGCGAGAACCGAAATGCGGGACCGTACGACCTGCCGGCTGAACCAGAGCTGTCGGATCTGCTGCGCGCGGTGTTGCGCAACCTGAAGCTCACCATTCGGACCCATTGTACGGCGACGATCGTCAGCTACGACCCGGCGCGCCAGAAGTGCATTTTGCTGGTGGGCACGCTGCCAGTCGTCAAGGTGACCGATCCGACGAAGATCCCGACGACCATGGTGGCGCTGAAAGGCGTCCCGCCGAACGCTGAGGCCACGCTGGCCCCCATTCAGCTTGTGGAAATCCCGGTCGCGTGGCCGAGGACAAATTCGGGCTATGTCACCTTCCCTCTTCTGCCCGGCGACACAGGAGAGTTGCATATCCAGGACAGATCGCTTGAGGCCTGGATGCTGCTCGGCGCATCTACCGATCCAGTGTTCGCGTTTACACACGCGCTCAAGGATTCGGTGTTTCACCCGGGGCTCCATCCCGACACCAACCCAATTGTGCCACCGACCGACTTAACGGCTACGGTGGTCGATGGCCTGACGGCGATCAAGATCGGGGCGCTGGCGGTGAGTGCGATCACAAAGGCAGAAGAGTTGATCCTCGCCATGGACGGCGCGATTGCTGCTGCTGTTTTGGCGGCTGTCCCGATTATTCCGCCCAACCTCGGCGATGGTGGCACAGCTGCGTTCACGGCCTTCAAGGGGTCGTGGGACACGGCGAAGCTGACTATTAAGGCCGTCAAAGGAAAGGTGTTCTGATGGATCTGCAGCTTACGGGGCACGATCTCGACATCACAAACGGCGATCTCGCGCTTGTCTCTGGCGCGGATGCAATCCGCCAAGACGTGGAAATGAGGCTTCGCACGTGGCTCGCAGAAACCTCGTTTGACCGGGCGGCGGGCGTTCCCTACTTGCAGGTCATCTTCCGTCGAGGCGTGACCCCGGAAAGTGTGCGCTTCATAATCGAACGGCAGATCCTCGCGGTGGCTGGTATTACTGAGGTCGTGAGCCTTGAAACCTCGCTGAATGTTGCAACGCGTGCGATTACTATCACGGGTAGCGCGCGGTCAAATGCGGACGTGATCGACTTTGAAACGGGAACGACGCCATGACAACGCTACAGCTCGACGCCAACGGCCTCCAGACGCAGACCCAAGAAGAGATCGTGGACGATCTCGGCGAGCGGCTTCAAGCGACGTTCGGGGCAAACCTAAAAATTGACGTTGCGTCCATCATGGGCCAAATCATTCATGTTGTCGCCGAGCTCAGATCGCTTGACCAACAAACTTTGCTAGACGCGTACGCGTCATTTGATCCGAACGGGGCTCGCGGCGCAGCTCTTGACGCGCGGATGACACTGACCGGCAGCACTCGCCTTGGGGCCACAGCTAGCTTTGTCGACGGCATCCTGACGTTTTCCGGCGCTGGCACAATGAACAACGGCGACCTGGTTCGGAACGACGACAATGATACCTTGTGGAAGCTTACAGACGGCCCACATACCTCGATGGTTGGCCCATGGCCCGAAGTCATCGCCGCACAAATGACGGCCGTTGAGAAAGGGCCGACGCTGGCCAATGCGGGCACCACATGGAGCGCGGTTACGTCGGTCCCGAATCTAACCGGTTTCACCAACCCCAGCGACGACGCTGAGGTGGGTCGCTTGCTCGAGCTGGATGCGGCGGCTCGACAGCGGCGCCTGCTTGAGCTCTATTCGCAAGGGCAAGGGCCGCTTGCTACGATCCAGGGCGCAGTGTCGAAGATCTCGGGCATCGATTCGGTGCGGGTGTACCACAATCCGGCCACCTTTCCGGTCGATGGCAACTCGATCCCGTTCAAGGCCTTCAACGTCGTGGCCGAAACTACACCAACAATTCCAACCGCGGCGCTTCAACAATTGATCCACAGTGCGATCTGGTCGGCGATGGGTGCGGGAGGCGAGGCGTACGGAACGAGCTACACGGGGACGGTAACAGATAGCGAAGGGGTGGCGCAACCAACGGCTTTCGATACCGTGACGGTGGTCGATGTTGAGCTCGAGGTGGATCTGGTGACCTCGACATCTGAGGACGCGATCACGCCGAACATTGTGGCGGTCGTCAAGGCGCAGATCCTCGCTGTGGCGCAAGCTGATTACGAGGTCGTAGGGCGGGACGTTCGGGCGCTCGACTTCAAGGGCATTGTTCAGGCGATGCTAGCTGCGGGCACAATTAGCGGCGTGGATGATGTTGTGGTGCGGATCGGGGATCTGGGCCTGCATGATATAGCGCTGGTGGCCAAATATGCGATCGGGCTTCGTGAGAAGGCGGATTTTGACTCGGCAAATGTGACGGTGGCCCAAACGTGACCGAAACCAAGCTTTCAGAGTTGATCGGCGAGGTGTTTGACGCTTCGACGCTGATACCGAAAACCGATGGGACGCTCGTGCTGCCGGGATGGATGGCCATCGCATGCGAAACGGCCGAGCGTAGCGCGCAAACTAGCGCATCCACGGCAAAAACCGGGTTTGCTGCGCACGCGGCCAGGGCGTTCTCGCGGGATGGGTCCGCGTGGGGGCTGCTCGTCGAGCCCGCAGCGACAAACCGGATTGGTGCCCAGGGCTTCGCCTCATGGACGCCGGTCGGCACGCCGATCCTGTCCGCGGCGACGACCCCCGCCGGCACATCGGAAGGTGTTAACATTGAAGACGACGACGGCGCGGCGATCGAGATGGAGACCTATGCGCTAGCAGATCTGAGCGCGGCGGCGTGGTCGCTGTCGGTGTGGATTCAAGCGATCGGTGCTGTCTCGTCGGTGGCTCAGCTACAGATCAACGGAACGACGCCATCGCTTGCGGCTGCTAGCGGCGTTGCGGCTGATGCCGATTGGGTCCTGAGGACCGATTCGGAAACCCTGGCGGTGTTCGCGGGGCTGAGCGCGCGGGCAATACCGCGATCAACGGCGGCCCATGTGGGCTCTGCTCGGTTCTGGGGAATGCAACTCGAAGAACGCGACTACCCGACGAGTTTCATAGGCTCGGACAACGCCACATTTTCCCGCTTGGCTGACACGGTGCGCGCTGCGGCTGAGGCAATCGCACCAGGGGGCTTCTTCTCGCTCGAGTTGCGCTATAGGCCGCACTACGCGGAGGACGAGGCCGCAACGGACCACAATTTACTGTGGTTCGATGCGGACAATCGGGCGTATTACCGGGCCAGCGACGACAAGTTTGTTTTGGAGATCGAGGGGGCGATCGTCGCCTCGTCGGCGGTCACGTTCAATCGGCATCAGGAGCTGACGCTGACGCTGGCGCACACTTTCACGGGGCGAACGTTAACCGTGGCGGGGGCAACCACGGGAGATGGTACGACAACGGGCGCGGCGCTCGACGCGATCGTGCTTCCTTGCGTGGCCTTTGTCCTCGGCACGGTGGCGGGTGCTGAGCACGGGGCGGATCTGACGGCGCTTATCCCGGATCTGATCACATTCCCTGAGTACGCGGATTCTAGGGCGCTCGTGCAGATGGACGACACGGCGGGAAACCGGGATTTTCGGGACTTCCTTCGGGTTCTCGCCGAGCAAGCGGGGCGATTTCGGGATGCGGGGCTATTGGCGAAGGCTTCGTTTGATCTCGCGAGCGCTGCGGGCGACCAGCTTGACGCGGTAGGCTCGTCCGTCGGGCTTGCGCGCGAGGGGTGGCTGGATTCTCGGTATCGGGTGTTTTTAGAAATTCAAACGGAGCTAATGTTGTCGTCGTCTCGGGGGGATGCGGAGTGGGGCGGCACGTGCGAAAACATTCTGCGGATTGCTCGCAAGCACGTGGGGCCCGACGCTAGCGCGATCACCCTGACAAACTACCCACCGTATTCGTATCTGCTGCAAGTCCCAGATCTCGACTTGGCGGAGGGTGGGCTGCTGGCGCGCTTCCTAGCCACGGCAAATTATGCGGCGGTGCTCGGGATGCTGATCGTTCTCATCGCCGAGGGTTCGCGATGGGAGTCCGATGTCGTGCCGCTCGCCCAGGGCGGCACGTGGGAATCAGCGGTAGCGCCAATTGCGGGCGCGGCGAAGTGGCAAATCGTGGTAACTACCTAGGGGACCGAGATGGCGAAACCAGGAACGGCATTCACTTGGGCGACCGACGCACTATTTGGCGCGGGTCCCGACGCAGGCAACAGCACCAAGGTGAACCCGCCGGGATGGCCGGCTGTCGTGCAGGGCAGCGTGCCCGATCTGGGGATCGTGGCGGCGTTCATCAACACGGTGCTTAACCTGCTCGGCGACTATACCGGATGGATCTTCGCCGGCAGCTCTGCGGGCGCGGCGGATGCGCACGTGGTCGAGACGGATGCGGCGGGCGAGACCCATCTGCAGGGCTTGACGATGATCGGCGATGGTCGGCTACGCGTTACTCGCGAAGATGTGACGATGGCGGATGCCAATATTGATGTGTACGATATTGCAGGGGGGGCGCTGGTGGCGCTCGGGCTGCAGATCGACAGCTCGGCGGTAACAGCACCGCGCACGCTGACGCTCAAAACGGTCGGCGTCGAGAACGGCGAGATCTGCCTGGTAACGCATGTTGCCGGCGCGGCGCACAATCTCGACTTGAGCAGCGACGGCGGGGCGGCAAATCCTATCTACGTCTTCGACGCGACCCCGGCCAACGCCCCGGATTGGGCGCTGTGTATGTACGACAGCGGTCTAGGCGAATGGATCGTTGTAGCAAAAAATTCACCGGTATAATGGCCACAGGGAGACATCATGGGTGACGCAGATCAACCGCACAACAAGCTGAAGGAATACGCGCTCGACGCTTTGGCGGATGACGTGGATCTGGTGGAAGAGGGCGGCAAGATGGCGCGAAATATCTTCGTTGTCACGGCGGGAACGGGGATCATTAAAGTCGTCTGCGGCGACGGTAGCGTTGCGGCGCTGACGGGCCTAGCTGACGGCGCGTACATCGAGCCGTCGCCGAGCTGGTTCACCAAAATAATCGATGACGCTTCGACGGACATCACACTTGTTCGCATCGGGTGGTAAATGGCTACGCGCGTAGCAACCGCGGTCAGTCCTGGCACGCATCGGGCGAGCTCGCCGGCTTCGTTCGTGCCGACGGACGTCGCCGGTTGCATCCTGTGGCTTCCGTCGAACCCAGCAAGTTTCGTGCTGAACGGCGGCGACGTCTCGGCGTGGTTGGATGCGTCGGGCGAGGGCAACGACGCGGCGCAAACCACCGCGGCGCTTCAGCCTACCTATTCGGCCGCTGGCGGCCCCAACGGGAAACCGGGCGCCCAGTTCATTCGCGCCGATTCGACGCGGATGGCGCTCACGGGCATGAGCGACGCAAGCGAGGATTACACGCTTTTTGTCGCGGTCAATCTGGTCGACAAGACACTGCCGCATCAGCAAATCATCACAACGTCGACCACGGGCCTCGCGTTCAACGTGGCCTTTACGGCTGGAACGATCGCCATGTACGATGGCGCCGGTTGGGTGACCTATGGACCAGCGGCCTCGCAGGATGGCCCGCAGGTGCTCGCGCTGGAAATTGACTCGGCCGGGGCGGGCTCGAGCGAGATCTTCCGCAATGGTGCTAGTATTGGGACGGGCGGCTACAATAAGTCGATCAACTGGGCCAGCCCGCAGCTCGGCAGCTGGGCGCCTTGGTCGTGGTCCCCGCCCATGCACTATTTAGAGGGCACCATGTCGACGATCGTCCTATTCAATCGCGTGCTAACGGCCGACGAAAAGATCCTGATGGACGCGTTTATGGCCGAGGAGTTTATCCCTTGAGGCATCACATAGGCACAAAGACAAGCTGCGAAGAATTGGCGGCGCTTGCTGATCGCCTGCTCGGCTACCCGCGCAAAGGTCGTTACGCTAGCGGCGAGCGCGAGATGAGTGACACGCCTGGATCCATCGGTTGGACGATGCGTTACGCGGAGGTGCGCAGGCACCCGCGGCGCTCGCGGTGGGCTTACCCGATCGATGACGAGATCGTGGAGGCCATGGCCGATGAGAGGAAGCGCGGGCGGATCAACGCGAGTGAGCGCGGAAAGATGGAACGAGCGGAGGCGGGGGCCAAGGTGCTGCCCGGGTCGTGGGAAGCTGAGGCTTGATGGAGCTGCAGATCATCGGCGGGATTTCGGCAGGCTTCCTAGCCCTGGTGATCGGGATCCTCAAGGTCGTGCTGCCGCTCATCGCCAAGCGGAAGAACGGCAAGGCCGCTGCTGCCACCGCCGAGCTCTCGGCGTCAGCAAGCGGTGCGCACCCGCTCTCGCGCGTCGAGAGCTCGATCGCGGACATGGGCACCCAGATCGCGCGCCTGCTGCTGACTATGAACGGCGGGGACGTCGCGACAAAGGGAGACCTTGGCGATCTGAAGAAAGAGATCGAAACCGATATCGCGCGGCTCGAGCGGCAGATCGAGGCCAACGCCAAGGAGTCACGCGAACAACGGAGCGCGATGCTGCTGGCGATTGGAACGCTAGAAGGTCGGACCGAGACGCGATAGACTCGGGGGCATGCTCCAACAGCTTGCACAGTTGAAAAGCGCGCTTGGGCCCGATGGGTGGTTTGTGCTGGTGGCGCTGCTCGCCGGCACGGTGGCTCGGCTTACCAAGCGCTATTCGCCGAAGTGGCTCATCCCGTACACTTCCCTGATTGTCGGCGCGCTGCTGACCGGCGGGGCTGCCATCGCGCTCGGGCAACCGCTGGGCGCGGCGCTCGTGCTCGGGCTTGGCGCTGGCGGGTCGGCTGTCGGCGCACATGAGGCGGGCAAGGTCCTACTCTCGAAGCTTTTCGGCGCGGAGCTCTCGGATACCGTCATGGGCAAGGGCAAGGCCAAAAAATGAGGGAGGTTGTAGCGGTTTTGCTGCTGGTCCTTCTCTGTGGCTGCGGCGGGGTGCTCGACGGGGCTATCAGAAGCGCGAATGTCGCGGCTGAGCTCGGCGACCGGACACAAAAGATCCTCGCGTCGGAATACGATCGCGAACAGCAGGATTGTATCGACCGAGCCACGGCGAAACCCGAGGCGGTCGCGTGTGTCACCGCGGTGCGCTCGCGGTTCGCGTCTGCTTGGTCGGCCTATCGAGCTTTCCGGTGGTCGTGGCTCGCCTTGGTGACTTCCATCGAGTCGGCGCAAGCGATCGGGGCTGCTCCAAACCCGGCCACGCTGGCTATTCTACTCGGACGCATGGCCACGGCTCACGGGATGCTCCGGGCGGCGGCGGCACAGATGGGGCTCTCCAGTGATCGGTAAAATTCTGACGGAGCTTGTGGCTTTCGCGTTCGAGCATCACAAGGACATAGCCGAAGGCGTTTCGGATGTCGTCGAGGGCTACAAAGCGGCGAAATTACGGGCCGAACCCATGGCAGAACCGGAACAATCCGGGATCGACGCCGCCAAAGACGCAGCAACTTCGGCCAAATGGCCAGAGTCCGGCCTAACGCGTGCGCGGGTCGTCGAGGCGGTAGAGACGCTTTCGCCGCTCGATGATCCCTACGACGACTAGACGGCGGTTAGACGGCGCAGCGCTCGACAAACACGACAATACTCCGGTCGAGCTGCGCTGCTCTCGCTCCGCTCGAATTTGACCGGGCTGGACCTTGGGTCTACCCTAGGCGGGTCCCCCTTCGGGCGCTTGATGGTTAGGCCGCTATCAGTGATCGTCTGGGCTTTGCTGGTGTCAAATCCGGCGCTGCCGAAGCCTCGCGCTGCGGCGTTCGCTCGTGTGATGCGGGCCCAAGCTGCCTCGAAGGGGTGGGACCCTTTCAGCTATGTTGCGCTAATCTGGGAAGAGTCGGGCGTACGGGAGCGTCGCGAGGGCGATTGCTACGGCTCGGGAAACTGTCGGGCGATCGGGCTGGGTCAGATCTGGGCGCAGCATATCGGGGCGTGTCGGTCTGACCCTGCGCCAGTGGCAAATCCTGGGCGGGCATGCTTGCAGGTGCGCGAGTCGCTGCGCTTCGGGGAAACAAATATTAGGATCATGGCGGGGCAACTCGCAAGATGGAGGGCGCTATGCAAGGCCAAAACGGGGCGGAACCAATACAAGCACACACTAGCGGGCTACGGGGGTCTGAGTATCCCTCGGCGGTCGGTGTGGTGCGGGCAGATCAAGATCCGGGGCAAATGGCGGGATCTGTCCCCGAAACGGGATCGGTGGCTCAGCAAATCCCAACGTCGCACGCTGCGGCGGATCCAACTCATCGAGGCGCACCGGCGCAAGCTGATCAAGCGACTACGTTCGCGCTCGAGGTGACGCTAAGCCCATCGGACGTGGACGCGTACGCGCTGCGGGACGCGCTGAAGCGGCTTCGGGCGCGGGGCTTCCAGATGAAACGACCGGCGTTCAACGATCGGGCAACGGTCCGCAAGAATGTAGACGGCTCGATAACCGTAGGGCTGAAGGAGTAGACGATGGCTCCAACTTTGTTCACGATTTGCTACGTGGTCGGCGCTCTGCTGATCGTCGAGTTCGGGCGGGCGCTGCTGAATCGCTCGTCGGTGCCGAAACAGCATGAAAAATACAGGGAGGTTGCCCTTCATCTCCTCCGGCGTCGTTTGGAGCTCGAAGCGGAGCTCGCGGATGTCGATGCTGATCTGGTCGAGATCTGGCAGAAGGCGCCAACCGAGCAAGCGCTTTGGCTGGCCCGAAGTCGGGAACGGGTCGAGCTCCTGCCTCATCGGCTGCGGCTACTGGCTCGGCGATTCGGCTACAAGTTGCCGGACGTCGACAACAATCGGACTCCTTCTCCGCTGCCTGCGGCTGAAGATGAAAACCCGGCCAAAATTCGCATGGAGGTTGTGCCTGGAAATGCCTGGGGTGGTCCTCCGGCGGTCAAGGGCAACGGGGCAACCCCGAACTGAGGTAGGATCGGGGCATGGATAACCCGTTCGTCTCGAAGCTGGCAAACTGCTCCATTCATCCCGCGGGGTGGGTCGAGCTCGCGAGCGGCGCTCTGATTACTCGCTTACCTCTGTGGGACACGTCGGCGGATCTCTTCGCGCGTCTCGGCTGGGGTCAAGCTCCCACGGGTTTCGGTCTGCGGCTTCCCACGGTGGCCGAGTATCGCGAGCTCTTCGCCATGGCGCTACACATTGCCCCGTTCACATTGCCGACGTCGGAAATGCTCGAAGGTGCTGGGGTTCCTCGGCCTTGGATCGACGAGGACGGGCAAGATTCTCCGGCCATGGCGCGCTATCGTGCCGAAAACATCCGGTCTCGGTCGTGGTGCAAGGCGCATGATCTCGAGGTGTTCGCCCGGCTAGACCAAGCCAATTTTGACATGGAGCCAGTGTTCAACGCGGGCAAGCACTGGGCAACGGGCGGGCGGATCTTCGGCTGGGCGAGTCCTGGCGGCTCGATGATTCAACCGGCGCGGGGGGCTCACGGCTCGACCTATACGGACTACGCCACAACAACGCATCTCGTTTTCGAGGCGTCGGCGGTCGCTGGCGATGGGCGACCGGTTGAGATCTCGCCTCCTGCTGTGCGGCCGACACTGCGGCGGGGCTCGACGGGGCCCGACGTGCGCGACTGGCAATTGTTCGTGGCGCGCGAGGGCTTCGAGCTCG
>Ga0098033_1000650_pt1 | contig 15255 bp, 15 predicted proteins | sample 1_EtaG_FD_75049 | JGI IMG/M metagenome (GOLD analysis project Ga0098033, IMG submission 75049) | Marine viral communities from the Subarctic Pacific Ocean - 1_ETSP_OMZ_AT15124 metaG | ecosystem: Environmental > Aquatic > Marine > Oceanic | place: Pacific Ocean | collected 2015-01-07
CCCCCCCCCAAAGACGAGCGACCTGCCAGAGGAATGATGGGACCCGTGGAGCCAGCATATAGCGTTCTAGGTTCATATTGACAAGTGTCCCTCGTCGTGCTATTTTATTTGTAGGGAGTGAGTCCAGCTTAGTTCATCACTAGGTGGAGGAAGCTCAGTGGGAGAGCAATGGGGAAAGCGAGTGATGTCGTTAGTACGTTATGGTCGGAGGTTCGATTCCTCCTCTCTACTCACTCCCTAGTTCTATGGTTAGTTTATGTTAGCTTGTCGCGTTTTCATGTTATAGGACCCTGATATGCTTTGGAATTTAATAATATTTTTCTTTATGATTATTCTTATCGTTGATGTCTGGTCGCGTTATCCTTGGAAGGGAGATTATTAATGTTTGTCGAACTTACAATGTCGAATCCACAGAAGACTTCAATTACTATCAATACTGACACAATTATGTATTTTATTCCAGAGGGAAGTAACACTACTATTCAATTAGTAGATGGGTCTGTGACTGTTGCGGAGGGCTATGATAGAGTCCGTGAATTATTATTAATACGGTTAGTGTGTCCTTCCGTGTATACTGAGCCTAGTAACGGGTTGTAAATTTTATGATTTGGGAGCCGAATAAGAGTATATCTAAAATGCTCCATGCGGTATTAGCTGCGTTTATTGTTATCTCTTTATTTGTAGGGTATGTATTTTTAGTAATGCTCTTAGATTGTATACTTTGGTATGTCTAAATTAACTGAGCGCCAGATTCTCGTCTTGAGGTATAGAAGGTATGGTCATTCGGTTCAGGCCATATCGGAGATGCTAAGTGTAACTACTGGGTCTGTTAATAGTTCCTTAGCATCCGCGTATAAGAATTTACATCAACATCATGAAGCCGAAAAGGCCCGAGATTTAGAGCTTATTCGGCTGGATGAGATTCAGGAGGCTTATTATGAGCGTGCGATTGGAAAGGAAACGACGGAGAATGCGGAGACCGGGGAACAATTTACTTTACCCCCGGATGAAAAGGCGGCGGATGTGGTTTTTAAGGCCATGGATCGAAGGGCAAAACTCATGGGGTTGGATGCTCCGGAGAAGAAGGAGGTTGACACGAACCTTACTATCGGATGGTTAGGAGGTGGGGATGAGCATACGGGAAGTTCGACAATCGTTGGGGATTATTCACCGGTTATTAGCGGGGGCGGCGGGGAAGATAGTTGTAATGATAGTTATAAGAAAATTAAATTTAAAGAAATTGTCGTCGATCAAAGAAGACTTGAGCTTATGTTCTGCGGCGATTGAGGAACTTGAAAGTGGGTTAAAATGATATGGCTCATTTTGTAATCCCGTATCAGCCGCGTCCTTTACAAAGGAAACTCCACGAGCAGATTGCGCGGTTCGCGATGATCGTCTGTCATCGTAGATTTGGCAAGACTGTATTCTCTATAAATGACGATATAAAGAATTTAATTTCATGTAAACAACGGGGTTTAAGAATGCCCCGTGGGCATTATGTCGCGCCACTCCTCAAACAGGCGAAAAAAACAGCTTGGGATTATGTCAAGCTTTATACGAAGGACCTACCTGGATACAAGGCGAATGAAACCGACTGCAGAGTCGATTTCTTAGATGACTGTAGGTACACGTTAATTGGAGCGGATAACCCGGACGCAGAAAAAGGGCAATACTGTGATACTGTCACTTTTGACGAATATGCGCAGATGCCCCCTTCAATGTGGACAGAAGTATTCAGACCGATGTTGTCGGATCGCACAGGTAAGGGTAAATTTATAGGGACCCCAAAGGGAAAAAATAGTTTCTATACTCTATACGGGGAGGCAGAGAATAAAGAGGGGTGGAATCGGTTCCTTTTTCGTGCAAGCGAAACAGGGTATGTAAATGCCGGGGAGCTAGCTGCGGCAAAGAACGACATGACGGAAGAGGAATATGCCCAGGAATATGAGTGTTCATGGGAAGCGGCGATAAGGGGCGCGTATTATGGTAAAATTATGGAGAAGCTTACGCGTGAAGGAAAAGTTCACGCCGTACCTCACGAATCTACGTTGTTGGTTCACACTGCGTGGGACCTTGGAATCGATGATGCTACGGCCATCTGGTTCATCCAGCAGGCGGGACGAGAATATTGGGCAATCAATTATCATGAGGGCAGTGGCGCTGGTCTTGACACTTATGTACAATATCTTAAAGAACAGGGATACACATACGGCCGGCATTATTTACCACACGATGTCAAAGTTAAAGAATTATCATCGGGGATAAGTAGGCTCCAATTTTTACAAGGATTAGGAGTTCGTGGCATTGCAGTACCAAATATTAAGGTGGATGATGGAATTAACGCGGTACGAGCAATTTTACCCCGTTTCCATTTTGATAAGGAAAAATGTGCAAAAGGAATTGAGGCGTTAAGACAATATAGAACTGATTGGGACGAGCGGACTCAGACTTTTAAAAAGAAACCCAAACATGACTGGACAAGTCACGGTTCCGATGCACTGCGGTATTTTGCAGTTGGTCATTCAGAGGAAAAAGAAGGGCAAATAATACAGCGAGTAGCTGATCAAAATTATGATGTACTTAATCCCATGGCCGGGTCCAGTACGTATCGTGGAAAACAGACAATCGCGGAGGGAACGGAATGGGAGCCTTGGTAATACGACAATGGGAACATGGAGATTTCCCCGAGATACTACGTTTGGGGAAATTAATGTATGAAGAAAGTTCGTACAATAGATTATTCTGGTGCGAACAAATGGCGAGGGATTTTATACAACGTTGTTATACTGTGTCAATGGATACTGGAGAAGTATATTGCAATGTTGCAATTATTGATGAAAAGGTAATTGGAATTTTAGGAGTATCAAATTCATCTGTGTATTTTTCAAATGACTTAATTGTAAAAGATATTTTATTTTATATTGAGAAAGAACATCGAGGGGCGCGTATTGCAGTAGAATTAATTAATTTAGCGGAAATATGGGCAGAAAAAATAGGAGCGAAGGAAATTCAGCTTGGGATTAGCGGCGAGATTGACATGGAGCGCACGGCGTGTTTTTATAGACGTCTTGGCTATAGTGACTGTGCCATTCAATTGAGAAAAGGACTTTAAAAATGTGCTTTCCGGCTGCTCCTAAATTGCCTGATCGTCCTGCGGCTCCATCAAAAACTGACCCTAATGTAGTTGGTGCTGGAGCGCGGCAAAGATCGCGTATATCAGCTGCTGCTGGTCAAACTAGTACGTTGTTAACAGGTTCGCTTGGTGATGTTTCTGCCGCACGAACTAGTAAGAAGAAATTAGGTTCTGGGACAGCGAGTGTGTAATGCCTGCAAAACTTGATGAATATCTTGCACGTAATGATTCCTTAGATAGTATAGCAAGGAATTGGGAGGACCATTGGCAGCGGGCAAGTGAACTTGTTTTACCCCGTAGGTCAGATTTCACTGTGACTCATGCAAAGGGAGAAGTTAGGCGCTTACAGGCCGTGGACACAACGGCGATACTGGCGAATGAGCTTCTAGCTGCTGGAATGCACGGGATGATGACAAATCCCGCGTCTAAATGGTTTACATTAAAAATAACAGAAGAAGAGTTTAATGAACAGGGTATAGTTAAGGAATGGTTGGAGAAGGTAGCGTTAAGAATATTTGCGGAAATGAATGGTCCTAACGCTGCGTTTTCAACACATGTTCATGAATTCTATCTTGATCTTACAGGGTTTGGCACTGCTGTAATGTTTATAGGTTCGAATGACATTACAGGAGATTTATCATTTTCAGCGCGTTCTTTAGCTGAGTGTCGAATCGCTGAAAATTCTGATGGTCGTGCGGACACTGTATACCGTAAATTCCAGTTTAATGCAAGGCAGATTTTCCAGAAATGGGGTAAAAAATCTGGAAAGACGGTTCTAGACGCGTATGAGAAAAAACAGTTTGATAAATCGTTTAAAATTCTTCATGCAGTTCAGCCTAGGGCCGATTTTAACAGAAATAAAAAGACACGAGCAAATATGCCTATTGCGTCTGTGTATATTAATTTGGATGATAGGCATATCATTGAAGAAGGGGGTTTTCACGAGAACCCGTATATCGCGGCGCGTTGGATGAAAGTGGCTGGTGAAACGTATGGTCGGGGACCGGGGTTAGATACATTACCAGATACGATGATGTTGCAAGAGGTTGTTAAGACTGTCTTAAAAGCAGCGCAGAAAGCAGTTGATCCTCCTTTACAGGTTCCTGATGACGGGTTTATTAATCCAGTACGAACTGTACCAGGGGGTTTAAATTTTAGGCGACCAGGGGCGGACAGGATTGAAGTTTTTCCCACGTCTAATAAACTTAATATTGGCCTTGAATTAATCCAAAGTATACAAACTAGGATTCGTGAAGGGTTCTTTATTGATCAACTACAATTACAACAGGGGCCGCAGATGACGGCCACTGAAGTTTTACAACGGACAGAAGAAAAACTCAGATTGTTGGGGCCAGTTCTTGGACGATTACAGGCTGAAATGCTTGGCCCAATGATACAGCGTGTATTTGGTATTCTTGCAAGGGCAGGGCGTCTACCTGAACCTCCACCAGAATTAGAGGGGGTAGATTACGAAATAGAATATGTCTCGCCTCTTGCAAGGGCGCAGAAACAAGTTGAAGCAAATTCATTGCTACGGGTATTTGAAATTGGAGGGCCAATATTACAGATTTCACCACAATCAGCGGATGTTATAAATGGGGATAAAACATTACGTTGGTTAGCTGATTTATTTGGTCTTCCCAGTACTTTACAAAATTCAGAAGAGGCTGTTACTCAAAAACGGCAGGAACAGGCTCAACGAGAACAGCAAGCAGCGGCTTTACAAGCTGCGGATGTTGGAGCGGGTGCGTTAGAAAAAATGTCAAAGGCAGCACGGGCATGATAAGAATAGGACAGGCACGGCAAAGAAAACGTGACTATTCAATTTTATTTAGTAGTCCTGAAGGTAAACGAGTTCTAGACGATCTAATACTACACTCAGGGATGTTAAATTCTTCATTTAATTCTGATCCTCTTATTTTGGCGCATGACGAGGGGGGAACAGATATTATACGTTATATTTTATCTGTTCTTAAATACTCACCAAAAGATTTTATATCACACATTGAGGAGATAGAAAGTTATGAGCGACGAGACGACGGAAGCAACCCAGGGGGAAAAGTCGACTTCGGGGACATCGACCCAGGAATCAACGGGGTCACAGTCAACACAGGCTACCTTAACTCAGACCGAAAGTGATTGGAAGTCTGGGTTTAGTGAAGAAACCCGAAATCATCCTTCATTACAAAAGTATTCAAATGCGGAGTCACTTGCACAGGGGTATATTAATGCCTCTTCTATGCTCGGGAAGGACCCAGTTGTAAAGCCTACAAATGAAGATGAATGGAATGCTTTTTATAACAAAATGGGCCGCCCGGAAGAAGCAACAGGATATAAATTTAAAGATTTTGAGTCTCCAGAAAATTTAAAAGAATATATGGCGGAAAGAATTGGTTCTTTCCGAGAAATGTCGCATAAATTGGGGTTAACTGCTGATCAAGCGGCGGGTTTGCACGATTGGTACATGGAAAGCAATATTAAAGACGCAACTGAAATTGCGGAAACTTCTGCGACTAGTATGAAAGATGCGGAAGACGCGCTTAAAAAAGATTGGGGGCAAGCGTATGAAGTTAAAATGTCAATTGCAAAAAGTGCGATTGCGGAATTTGGAGATAAAGAATTTGTAGAGTATCTTAATTCTAGTGGGTTAGGTAATAATCCCTCGATGAATCGTATTTTCAATGCTATTGGCGAAGCCATGATGGAAGATAGTAAACTTGAGGGTTTAGGTGCAACAAATACGAATACAAACCTTCAGGCCCAAGTTACTGAAATTATGGCAAGACCAGCTTATTGGGATGCTAATAGTCAGGAACGTCCCGCATTGGTCCGAAAGGTAAGTGACTTGATGGAGCAAATACATAATTGACACGTATATGCCCCATGTGCTTTTTTAGAAGTAGCTCGGGGGGCTAGCTAGATACCGGCGCGTGTCGCCTAGAAGTTCCTCTCCGACAATTTAAGGCCGGACAACCGATACCCTTAACATCGTCGGTATTTTTGGTTTTAACTTTGGAGAGGATACTATGAGTATCGAAATCACTACAGCTTTCGTTGAGCAGTATTCTGCCAACGTTCAGCATCTCTCTCAACAGAAGGGCTCAAGACTCCGCCGGACTGTTGATATGGAGACTGTTCGTGGAAAGAATACGTTTTTCGAACAAATTGGCGCGACTACTGCACGCAAGCGTACTTCGCGTCATTCTGATACCCCGCGTATGGATACTCCACATGCGAGGCGTCGGGTTTCTCTGGTCGATTATGATTGGGCTGATCTCATTGACAATGAAGATCGTGTCCGGATGCTTATCGATCCAACTTCCCCTTATTCTCTCGCCGCTGCAAACGCTATGGGCCGTGCAATGGATGATGCCATCATCGATGCCGCTGATGGCACGGCGTTCACTGGAGTTGCGGGTGGAACTTCAACTTCGTTTGACAGCACAAATATGCAGGTCGGCGTTCAGGTTGGAGGCTCGTCTACGGATGTTGGCTTGAACGTTGAAAAACTTCGTGCCGCGAAAGAGAATCTTGATTCTCAGGAAGTTGATGAATCTGATCCGCGTTTTTGCATTGTTAATGCAAAGCAACTTCGTAATCTGTTGGCAGAAACTGAAGTAACGTCGTCTGATTTTAACTCGGTTAAAGCTCTTGTTCAGGGCGAGGTTAATTCCTTTATGGGATTTGACTTTGTTCGTACAGAGCGCATTGACGCAGATTCGAACGCTGATCATAAGGTTCTTTATTATGCCAAAACAGGTATTAAACTTGCTATTGGTTTAAACCCGACGGCTCGAATTTCAGAACGTTCTGATAAGAATTACGCCACTCAGGTTTTCTATTCCATGGCTATCGGGGCAACTCGAATGGAAGAAGTCAAGGTTGGTCGTATTCTTTGTGATCCGACTTAAGGGAGGATTGAAAAATGGCAGCAGTTGATCTTGTCGGCTCCCGTATCATGACACCCCTCGCGGCTACTCCTTCTGTGATGGCCGATCCTGGTGAAGGTGGGGGTATTGTTCGGACTTGGATTGAAACGGTCGAAACCAACGCTGATGATAGTGTTTCCTCAACCTATCTTTTGGCTAGGTTACCTTCAAATGCTCGAATTTTGGCAAATTCGAAGATATTTTGGGATGATCTTGGTACAGGTACGGGGGAAATTGACGTTGGTGTGTTTAACCAATCGGGTAATTCAGAAATCACTGATGACCCGGATGCTTTAACCAATGGTATTGATCCTACTACAGCAGGTTCTGCGACCCTGATTGCCGCGATTGCCGATATTGGGATTGCGCTTTGGGACCATACCGCCGCCGCGTCGGACCCTAAAGTTGATTTGGATATCAAAGCGACTCTCACTACTGGCCCGATTACGGCTATTGGTACGATTACGGTCGAGATTCTTTATACTCTCGATTAACTTTTGGGGTGCGAGCTTTTACACTCGCACCCCAATTTTATTTTAAAGGAGCAATATGGAACACCCCACTGGCAAATCCCCAAAATCAGTAACAATTATTGGGTGTGGCCCAACACGAAAAGACTACCTTGATATTCTTGCTTCTCCAACCCCTAACATTGGTACTGATGAAATTTGGGGTGTAAATACTGCTACAAATTTTTGTAGCGTCGATGTAATTTTTATGATCGATGATTATGTCGCGATTAAAGGGCATTTACCGTATTTACAAAAAATTTATGAGAGTACTACTATACCTATAATTACTTCTGTTAAAAGAAAGGACTGCCCGACTGCGATTGATTTTCCATTGTCAGAAGTTTTGGCAATGAACCCAAATCGAGATTATTTAAATCATACATTACCCTTTATGGTTGCATATGCCGCTCTAATAGGGGTTAAAGAATTAATTATTTTTGGCGCGGATTATATCGACCCAACTGTACCTTATCCACACGGTAAGATTCATGCGGATAAGCCTCAACGTTATATGGGGTGTATGAGTTATTGGATCGGGTTTGCTGAAGCACGGGGTATGAAAGTAAGTGTGTCACCAAATAGCCCGTTACTTGACTCAGATTATACTTGGGAAGATAAATTTTATGGGTATTTAATTAAGCCTGTAGTCCGTCGAGAAGGGGACCCAGTACCCGAGGTAAAAGATGAAGAACCTCCCACCCCGAAACTTGTTGTAAATGAGGAGTAAGTTATGGCCGCACGAAAGTTTATTCATAAGCCTGGAGAAAACAAAGCCGCTATTACTCGGGACGCTTCTACAACCTCAACTGCTGCTTCAGTTGTAGTAGATGTTGCGTCTACGGTAACGGCCAAGGAATTGGTTTTATCCTTACAAAAAATTATTCAGGTTGTAATTGAGAAGGATGGTATCAGCCGGGTGTAGATTATGGGTAGTCGATTACTTCCAAATTCAGGGACGTGACAGGACTGGAGAAGCGTAATGCCAGCTGATGAAGTTCAAATTTGTAATATAGCTTTAATCAAAGTTGGTGAAAAAACAATTACAGCTTTGACGGATGATAATAAGGCTGGCCGTTTATGTAATGCGTATTATTCTTTTGCGAGAGACGATACCTTACGTGCACATCCTTGGAATTTCGCTGTTAGGCGTCAAGAACTTGCGTTATCTGCAACTATTCCTCCTTATGAATTTAGTAATCAATTTGCACTTCCAGATGAATGTTTACGAGTTATATACGCTGATTTACCCCGTGGTTCGGAATGGAAAGTTGAGGGTAAATTTATATTATGTGACTCTGCAACTTTAATTATTAAATTTATAAAGAGAATAACGGATACTGCTCAATTTGATACATTATTCGCGGAGGCGCTTGCCGCCCGTTTGGCTTATGAATTTGCTATTGCTTTATCAGATAGTCGAACTCTTCAGGAACAATTGTTTAAAATATATATGGGTAAAATTGCGAATGCGCGAACAGTTGACGCTCAAGAGGGTACGCCAGAAAATATTGAAGCAAGTACATGGCTCGACTCGCGTCATAGATATACGGGGTCTTTGGCCTAATGCCTGCTGAAGCACATTTACGTACGAATTTTACGGCGGGTGAGTTATCTCCTCGTTTGGACATTCGTATTGATATAGACAAGTACAATAATGGGGTTAAAACCTTATTAAATTGTGTTGTAAATCCTCATGGGGAAGCGGCAAGTCGTGGGGGAACGCGATTTATTGCTGAAGTTGTGGATAGTACAAAGAAGACTAGATTGTTCCCCTTTGAATTTAATGTAACACAAGCGTATATACTTGAATTTGGGGATCAGTCTATACGTATATTTAAAGATCAAGGGTCAGTCTTAAACGAAGATCAGACTATAACGGGTATTACTCAAGCAAATCCGGGTGTTGTAACTGCGGCAAACCATGATTTTAATAATGGGGACGTTGTTCTTATCACTGGTGTTGTGGGAATGACGGAGGTTAATGGTAAACGGTTTACTGTTGCGAGTAGAAGTATAAACGCGTTTGAATTAAGTGGTGAGGATACATCGGGTAATACGGCGTATAGTTCTGCAGGCACTGTTAATAGAATTGCTCAAGTTTTTGTACCAGAAGCAGCAACGACGATTTCGGGCGCGACGGCAGCGAATCCAGTTGTAATTACAACTTCTGCCTCGCATAGTTATTCTAATGGAGACGATGTATTTATAAAAGAAGTAGTTGGAATGACGGAAATTAATAATCGTCGTTTCAAAATTGCTAATGCTTCGGGGTCTACGTTTGACCTTGAAGGTGAAGATGGGTCTGGGTACACAGCGTATAGTTCTGCTGGAACTTCACAAAAAGTTTCCTCTACAGCGCCACAATATTTAGAAGCTGAACTATTTCAAATCCAAACTACTCAATCTGCGGATGTTTTATATATAGTTCATCAAAATCATACACCACGTACATTGTCACGTTTCGCCCATGACATGTGGTTATTAGAAGATATATCGTTTACTACAGGACCCGCGAAAAGTATAAATGATGGTTCTGCCACTAATCCAGTGGTTATTAATATTACTAATCATGGGTATACGACTGGTGAACGTGTAATAATAGAAAATTCAGGAATGACGGAAATTAACGACCGTGTCTTTACGGTTACCAATGCGGGCGCTAATTTATTTAATTTAGATGGGGAAGATGGAACAGGGCGTGGTGGAGCGGGCGGTGGAGGAACTGCATCCCGTTATGCGGGGTTTGATGATTGGGCTGCCTTAGATTATCCAAGTTGTATAACGTTTTATGAACAACGGTTAGTGTTTGCAAATTCACCATCTCACCCCCAAAGACTTTGGTTTTCACAAAGTGGAGATTTTGTTAATTTATTATTGGGTTCTAATGATATGGATGCAATGTCATATACTATTGCATCTGATCAGGTTAATGCAATTCAATGGCTAAATTCTGGTAAAGTATTAGTTGTTGGGACAAAAGCTAGTGAATTTGTTGTAAGGGCTTCTTCTGCTGATCAAGCATTAACCCCAACAAATGTACGGGTTACTCGTGAAACTAATTATGGGTCATTTTTTACTTTTTCAAAGCGTGTTGCAAATGTTGTGTTATTTATTCAACGGGCACAACGTAAAATTCGTGAATTTATTTTTAGGTTTGAAGCTGATACGTTTGTTGCCCCTGATTTAACTTTACTTGCAGAACATATAACTCAATCTGGTATCGTTGAAATGACATATCAACAAGAACCCGATAGTGTGATATGGTCTCCTTTAACAAATGGTAAATTAATTGGGATGACGTATCAAAGGGACCAGGATATTGTTGCCCATCATAAACATGAAATAGGGGGGGTATCTGACATAGCTTTAACCCGTTCGCTTGTTGAGTCTGCTGCTGTAATACCAGGAACAGCAAATGACGGTGTTGGCATCGATGAACTGTGGGTGGTTGTAAATAGGTTAATTAATGGTTCAACGGTTCGGTATGTTGAATTAATGGAACCTGGGTTGGAGGATGAAGAAGATCAAGAATTTGCGTTTTTTGTGGATAGTGGGTTAACTCTAAATACACCACTAACTATTACAGGTGCAACAGTAGCAAATCCAGTTGTGATTACGGCAACTGCGCATGGGTTTAGTGATGGAAACGAAGTAAGAATACGTGATGTAGTTGGGATGACTGAATTAAATCATAATAATTATTTGGTCATTGAGTCCGCTGCAAATTCTTTTGAAATAATGAACCCTAATAATAGTGTGCCCGTCACTGCAGTAACCGAAGCAAACCCAGGTTCAGTCACTGCGGTTGAACATGGATTTTCTACAGGGGATGAAGTTGGGTTTCTTAATATAGGGGGGATGACTGAACTAAATGGTAATGGGTATACCATCACAGTTGTTGATGATGACACATTTACAATTGGGGTGAATACGTCGGGGTTTACTACTTTCACATCTGGGGGTAAAGCGTATCTTAATACGAATGGCTCCGCATTTACAACATACGTATCTGGTGGAACTGCACGGGAAGAGGTTACAACAATCACTGGTGCGGGCCATCTAGAAGGTGAGGTTGTTGATGTATTGGGCAATGGTTCGGTTCAGGCTACACAAACCGTGTCATCTGGGTCAGTTACAATTTCAAAAGCAAGCATTGTACACATTGGAAAGAATTTTGTAGCTGATATTGTTACAAATCGTCCAGAGGCTGGGAGCATCACAGGCACTGCTCAGGGGAAAATTAAACGTTTTCATGAAATAATACTACGAGTTCGTAGAACTCTAGGTTTAAAAGTTGGGCCAGAGGGCGGAACTCTCGATACAATTCAATTTAGAAAAGATACGGATGCTATGAATAAGGCAGTGCCTCTATTTACAGGGGATATTAAGGTTCCATACCCAGAGGGGTATACTACAGATGGTTTTATTCATATACGACAAGATCAGCCTCTTCCTATGAGAATTCAAGGTATTATTTCACGAATTAAGACGAATAATTGAGGTTTATTATGTGTACTGGTGCAGAAATCGCGGCTATTTCAGCAATAGGGGGAGGGGCTACGTCTGCAGGTGGAGCGATTGCGGGGGGTTTTGCTCAGAAAAGATCGTCAAAGTTTAATGTTAAAATTGCAGAACGTAAAGCCGCCTTAGACTTACAACAAGGACGATTTGAGGCAGATCGTATTCGTGAAGCGGGGGAGGTTTTACTTAAGAGGCAATTAGCTGGGTTTCTTGGTGCTGGTGGTGTTACTGCGGAAGGAACTCCAACTATTGTTGCGGGTAAAACTGCGGAGGATATTGAATTAGACGCACAGGCAGCAATATTTGGTGGAAAAATTGGGGAAATGGAGGCTTTAACTAAAGCCAGATTAGAGAAATCTCGTGCTAGTGAGGCTTTACCTGGGGCGTTTTTTGAAGCAGGATCGACTTTGTTAACTACAGCGGATACTTTACCATGGAAAAAACACCCCCTATACCCCGCCCCAGGTAATTGACAGCATAAAATATTATGGTAACTATACCCACATTTTCAAGACGGCTTGGCCTTGCCAGTGGTGGTGAAGTTCGTTCTACCCCGGCGGATTTTGGTGGGGGATTGTCTATCGCCTCTCAGCGTGTGGGTGCTCTATTAACTACTTTTGCTGATAAGAAGAGAAAAGAAGAGACGGATTTATATGTTTCGAAAACGATGTCAGAGGCACGTACAAAATTTACTCGTCGTCGGCTCGATCTTCGTAATGAATTAGAAGGGGGCATATCTGAGGCGTTAGGCGCAGAGATGGACGAGCATCTAAATACTGCTATTGAAAATGCGCCATTTGACGAAGCAGCGGTGAAAGTTCAACTTGGTCTTGATACGATGAATGCTACTATGATGTCAAAGGCTATTGTTGGGGATGAAATCTCGCGTACTACGAAACTTATAATTAATTTTGACGAAAATCATCAAAATAACCGTAATTCCGTATATGATGATTTTTCATCGCTACAACCAGTATTAGACGCAGAAGAAAGACAAATCAATGAGTTAAATATTTCATCTGCGGATAAAAAAATTAAACTTGCAAAAACTCGTGAAGATTTATCCTTTGATGCATTTGAAGGGTTAGTTGATGGGTCTAATCGTGGGGCGCATAAAGCGTTAAAAATCCTTGAGTTAAATAATGTTGAGAAGAATAAGGAATTAAAGTGGCTAAATAAAGGCCATCGTCAAAAACTTATAAAATACGCCGAGTCTGCAATAAGAACTCATGGCGTAGAGGAAGATAAGAAGCTTGCCCGTGAAGAAAGACAGCGTGTTATTCGTATGCGCAATGAAGAAAATGTCTTATTAAACCGCCATGTAGATAATATTAATGATGATGGTGATGGGATTACAATGAGGGATATTGCCAAATCCAAATTAGATTCTACTAGAAAAATTTGGTTACAAGAAGTTCTTCGAAATGAAGATAGATTTGTTGATCCATCTGAACAGGCTTCAACGTTTACATTATTACTTAGTGACGTTGACACAATTAGTAGCGAGGCTAAGCGTGTAGAGTTAAGTGAAGTTATACGAAGTCAAATGACTGGTCGTGTACTTAATCTTACCCAGGGTATGCAATTACTTAATAGATTGGAAGAACCCGTTACTCAAGCTCGTAAATTAATGGAAAAAATGTTACAAGGTAGTTTAACTGATACAAGTGAATTAACGGGAGTAAAAGACCCGGAAGGAGATAGACGTTACCAACAAGCATGGCAAGACATTGAAGTTGCTGTAAAAGAAAAGAAAAACGCAGGGGAACCTACAGCTCCTTTATTTAATCCAGAGTCAGATGAATATATAGGCGATACTCTTGTTGATAAATATTGGAGGAGTGGTACTGAACGAGCGATTGCGCAGTTTGAAAGATTAAGGTTGTTTAGAAAAAGGAAACGAGAAGGTGAAGAACCAAAGGGAGTAACTGAGCAAGAATTAATAAAAATGTACGTGGATGAAGCACTTAAAAAGTTAACAGAATGAGTGAATTAATTAAAAAATTACAAAATCAGGGGATGTCTCCTCAACGTATAAAGGGTATTATTGGTGGGGTTCGAACTTCATTGGAGGCACAAGGGTTCGATACGCAGGATATTAGTGATGCATTAGGTATCCAACAAGTTCCAAATTTTAATTTTGAAACGTCTGATTTTCAAGAATTTGTTGTTGATCGTGCAAAAGATGTATTTGGAGAGCAGGGTGAAAAGGCAACTAAGGAAATTTTTACCCTTGATGATTTCTTCGAAGCGGGACTAGATACAAGTTCGGGCGGGTTACTTTTCAATAGACCTGATAAGAAATCTGAACAGATTTTATCCATGGATCAGGGTGCGTTTCAGCAACTGGCTGCGGCAACAGGTGGTTTAGCAGGAGATTTACCTGCAGGTATCATGGGGTTTATCCTTGGTGGCGGAGCAGCGGTCGTGGCTGGCCAAGCTGGCCCGCAGGCCGCGCTACCCGAGGAGGTTTTGACAGTACCTGTCGGGGCAGTCGGGGGGGCCTTTGCTATGCCCCAGGCACTACGTGCACTGCTCATGGACGCGTATGAAAAGGGGGAGGTTGTCGACTGGAGTGATTTTTGGTCCCGGTTTACCCACGTTTTAGAGGCGGGGGCTAAGGGGTATATCACTGGAGTACTCACTGGCACTGCAGGTAAAGTTATGCCTGGAGGATTAGGGTCTAAAATTGTAGCGGAATCAGTTGCGATGACAAGCGTTGGTTCTTTACTCGAAGGTCATATGCCATCGCCTCAAGATTTTTTGGTAAATACTGCTCTTATAACAGGTGTTCGTGTAAGTGCGGAAGGCGTAGTGAAGACTAGTCGAAAATTAAGAGACGTGTTTAAAACGACGGGAAAAACTCCAAAAGAGGTTGTAAACGATATAGCTCGTGATGTTACTATAAAAGAGGATTTAAACTCTGTTAATATAGAAACCCCACGGCGGTATCAAAATGAAGAAACCAGAGCAGCAGAAACAGACTTAACCAAAATTCCATTTTTTGCGGGGAATCGAAAGGCTCGTGCGGAAGTTGAGATTAAATTTCAAGACCGCTTGCCGGCAGAGGAGATATTTGGGGAACTTACGGATGAAAAATCTATTACTAAGGACGCATTAGACCCCGAGGCTTCTGTTGTAGAATTTGATCGGTTAGTTA
>Ga0098033_1000652_pt1 | contig 15213 bp, 17 predicted proteins | sample 1_EtaG_FD_75049 | JGI IMG/M metagenome (GOLD analysis project Ga0098033, IMG submission 75049) | Marine viral communities from the Subarctic Pacific Ocean - 1_ETSP_OMZ_AT15124 metaG | ecosystem: Environmental > Aquatic > Marine > Oceanic | place: Pacific Ocean | collected 2015-01-07
CATAAACAAAAATTGCCCGTTTATTTAAAAAGTCTAATTGATCTACATTTTCAAAAACTGTTATTACGGCTGCAATGCACGCTACATCATTCTTGCCATCTACTTTAGATCTAATTTTTTCTAAAGTTTGCATAATTTCAGCACGAAATTCTTTTTCAATCATTTGGTCATCAGGCGAAGGACACACTTGATGATTAGCAATTGCCGTGCGATCCATAATTGAAAGCTTTGTTTGATCGGCTAAACTAACATGCTTGTCAGTACGCCGTTTTTTTCTTCTGTAATTTAAAATCAACCAATTTTTAGCAACCACATTAAAATACGAAAACGCTTTAGTTCCTTTAGATTCATCAAACTTATATAAAGTTTCGTATAAAAATGTTACGCAATCATTTTTAAGAACTAAAAATATTTCTCCACCTTTTGCAAACCCATAAATTAGAATTAAATTCTCTACTAACTTATCAAAGGCTGGGAATATTCTATCTCTGTAAATTATCTCTTTTTCTGCTAAGGATTCAGTCTTTTGATATTCTACAATACTAGCTTGCGTGTTGGCGTCAAAATATAGCTTGCGATTTTTACCAGAAGATCTTCTGATTTTTCTTTTTTTTAACAATTTAATTCTCATCTTCAAATGTTTCAATATTATTATTGGTTAAGATGTTGGCACTTAATAAAATAGAGTCTCTGCAATTTCTAACTTCATCTAAAACTTGCCTTATCTGAGGGCTATCATGAAATAAAGGTGTGTCTAATACTTCGTTTATTTTAGCATATCTTTCATCCATTATATCTAGAGATTCTTCTAGAGATTCTGTAAACTTCACAATAATTAACGCGTGCTTAATATTAAAGTAAATAGAAACACATAACAAAATACTTGCAAATATTGTGGAAGATAAGAAAATTAGCTCTAAAGACATTACAATCTATCACCAAAAATTTTATGATATATTTTTTCTATCTCGGTTTGACTGTGGGACTTTTTTAATTCATTTGCTAAATCTTTGGCCCATTGAATAGGAATCTTAGATTTCTCTCTAAATTTGATAATTTTTTGTTTAAAATCTTTTTCTTTCACCTCAGCCCATTTAGCACCCTGCATAAAAATATGGTTGTCAACTTTGCTGGGATGGATTTCGTTTAAATCATAATCTAATTTAATATATTTCCCTTTATTCATAAAGTCGGTATGGCCAGACCAATTAGTAGCTATAACTGGCAAACCTGCCACAGACGCCTCGAGTATTGGTAAACCGAAACCTTCGCCTCTAGTGGGGGCAACCAAAGCTTTAATTTTAGAATTAGAATACACAGAAAACATTTCCTGTTCGCTCATGTGCCCGTGCAGTAAATAAACTTTTGGATATAGCCCGGGGCGGACTTCACTAAGTAATCTATTCAGCATATTCCGCGTGAACCGTTTATCAATGCGTGAATTTGTCCCGTGGTTAGTTTTAATAACTATGCCAACAGAAGGTTCGTTGGCAAACATTTCGCATAACCACTTAATAGCAAAAAAAGTATTTTTTCTATCAGTCCATGGATTGGTACCAGTAATTTGACCAAATATTAAAAAATTAAAGTCAGTGCTTAAATTTAAATCTATTTGTTGGGCAGGCTTTTCTTCTAATAAACAATCGTAAAAAGATTCCGGAACAACTGAAAGAGGAGTTATGATATTGCCAGTGTTTTTAATGCAATTGGCGATATGCTGAGATGGGACTATAACGTGGCTCATTTTATTACAACACTCTAGCCATGATGGGTTATGCCGATTTGTTTCTACGAACGCCGAAATTCCAACGTTATAAAATGCTAAATTAGGATCCCACTCATTTGGTAACTGAATTTGAAAAGATAAATCAAATTTTTGATTCGAATCTATCGGTCCAGTCTTCGTCATTATTCTGCCTATTAAACCATCTTGTAGATCGGGGTTAATCATCCATGGCGTGACTCCCCATGGCCAAAGTTGAACTGAAATTTCTAAATTGTCACAATTTTCTAGCCATCTATAAATTTGTCTAGCGTGCGTGCCATAACAAGAAATAGAAAGAAGTGGTCCGCGAATTAAAACTCTTTTTTTCATTATACTTCCTCGCAAGTCCAATTTTTATAATCTGATTTCCAATTTGCCACAAGGTCTTTTAGAGATTCATGCCACAGATCAACAGTTTTTTGATAAGCAAATTCTGATAAAACATAATTTCTAGCTTTTTCTCCCAACGCCTCCCGATCCGGGGTGGTCATATTGTATATTTTTTCAATGGCATCAGCTATTGATTCTACACTTGCGTAATCTTCGTAAATATAGGGAACTTGCTGAGATCCTACCATGGACTTAAAATCTACATCTAAAGCAATGCCATTTTCAGAACCATCTCTGTGATCTACAACTTGGCGAGTTAATCCGCCGGTCTTGGTCGCAATTATTGGCTTACCGCATTGCATAGCTTCAAGTGTGGCCAGCCCAAAACCTTCGGCGTAACTTACGTTGATGCAGCAATCCGATATATTGTGAAGTGTATTTATTTGCTGAAAGTCTACTCTATCAGTAGAAAAAACTAAATTGTCTTTGATACCCAGCTCATCTGCTACAGCGAATAAATTAGCACCCTCTGGATCTCTTGGATCAGTGTGCATTAGCAGTGTAGCGTCCGAACAACCTCGTAGCTTTATTTTATCAAGAAAAATTTTCCAAGCCCAGAGCACGTCACTAGATCTTTTTCTTCGTGCATTTCGATTAATCCAAAAAAGCACAAAATTATCTTGGCGCTCTGGGCCCAATACGTGAGATTTTAAATTTTTAATCTGATCTTTAGGTAGCGGGCAATACAAATCCGGAGGAAGAGAGTGGGGAATAAAATTAGTTTTCTTTGGGAATCTTTCTTTTAACATCTCGTACGTCAAATAAGAATGGCAGTTTAATAAATCAGTAGATTCATAAAACGGTGTATTAAAATCTGGATACGGCAAATTATCCCACACATGCCACCAGGCTATTGGGCAAACTTGATGTATTTCATCTTCCATTTCAAATAACCACACAAAAAATCTTGGATCTGTAAAAATTAAAAGCAAATCTGGTTTTTCAGACGCTAGCGTTTGTCTGATAACGTCTCTATTACCAAACCCGTCGATGGGCTTGATGATAAAATCTTCAGCAACTTGAATAATATCATAATTCTCGTGCTTGACGGCTGCTCCGAATTGTCTTATAGTCCACTCGCCTTTGCCTAGCAACCCATTAATTAAATGTCTGGATTGAACTCCGACGCCGGAAGTACTTAAAGCATGGTCCGAAAGCATTAATATTTTCTTTTTATTCATTCATTACCTCTACACACCCTCATTGATTATCTTAAAAAAAAACCAGCAAGCATAAAATGCTTGCTGGTTTATGAATAAACTTTAAATTTAAGGGCAGTGCTCTGTATTTTTATATTCGCAAAATAAACACGAGTTTCTATTCTTTAGATACAACCCTTTTTGAACGCTAGTGATCATGCTGCCGACCATTTTTCTCGCTCTTTCTTCTACAGTCGGTCCGGCGGAGACTGTAATCAGCTCACAAGATTTATTAGGCTTAGACTCTCTTTTAAGCAGCACAAAAGCGCATTTAACATCCTTAGAAGGCAAACTGTTTTTAGCCCTCCAAAAAGATTTATATAGCGCAATTTGAGCCTGCGTATTAAAATCTCTTCTTTTATCTCGCATCCACCCCCGCGGTGGTGCAGTCTTCCAGTCGATTACCCAGTATACCCTACGATTACCTGGACCATCGCACTTAATTAGACCATCAATAAAGCCTTTAAACTTAAGGCTGCGACCCGGTATGGGCTCGTAAAGCATCTCCTCCGCAGATACCAGTTCCCAATTAGGAAAATTAGTATCTAAAAAGCCCGGTAAGTCTTTTAAGCATATTTTTGCCCACTCAAACCACTCGTCAATATAGTGGTGTGGCTTTGGTTTCCAACCTTGAGATTCTCTATAGGCACGCTGACTTTCGATATATTCTTCTGAATCAAAACCGTATTTTTCCCAAGCCTCTTTAAGATCAGTTTCCAATTTATCGAAATCCATGGTCTTGGTGTTCAAATATTGCTCAGCTTGCGCGTGAACTGCAGTACCATAATCCAAATATGGAGATGGATCTCCAAGATCAATTTTATCAATATAGCTTAGTTTGTGTCTAAACGGGCATTCTTTCCAACATCTCACTTCAGAATAAGAGACATGAGGCTTACCCGTGGGAAATGCATCATTCATAGTTTAATATTAACTTGCTTTAACTATTTGTACAAAAAGCATTAGCTGGTATTTGCTTTCCGCTGGCTAGCATTTTATTGTATTCTACATCAAAATCTGACCGATACATAATTTTTGCTAAATCTTCAAATTTAATATCAGGTTTCCACTTTAAAATGGTTCTGGCCTTGGTAGTATCTCCCAAAAGCACCGGAACTTCATGAGGCCTAAATAATCTCTGATCTATCTCTACATATTTTTGGGGATCTAAGCAAGCAAAATCAAACACGACGTTTAAAAATTCTTTAACGGTGTGAGTTTTGCCAGTAGCAATTACATAATCGCCAGGAACTTCGTGCTGCAACATAGCCCACATTGCCTTAACATAATCGCCAGCGAAGCCCCAATCTCTCTTGGCATCCAAATTTCCAAGATAAAGCTTGTCTTGTAATCCCAGTTTAATTCTTGCTGCGGCTTTAGTAATTTTTCTAGTCACGAACGTTTCTCCCCGACGCGGGGATTCGTGATTAAAAAGTATCCCAGAGCACGCAAACATTCCATAACCTAGCCGATAATTTCTTACTAGATTATGAGAAAATAATTTAGAACAAGCGTATGGAGACGCAGGAGTCATTCTGGTTTCTTCGTTTTGCGGGGTTTCAACGTTATCTCCGTACATTTCCGAACTAGAAGCTTGATAAAATTTTGCTTCAGGGCAAACAAATCTTGTCGCCTCTAAAAGCCTAAGAGTTCCCATTGCAACTGTGTCCGCAGTTTCTGTGGGATTTTCAAAAGATACCCTAACATGAGATTGCGCCGCTAAGTTATAAATTTCGTCTGGCTGATACTCCTGGAGAAGCCTATACATGCTAGAAGCATCTTGCATGCTGCTGTATCGTAGCTCAAAATTTTCATTATTCATTAAGTGGTCTATACGCCAAGTACTAATAACAGACGTTCGTCTTTTAATACCAACGACAAAATATCCTTTTTCTAAAAGAAAATCAGCGAGGTAAGATCCATCTTGACCTGTAACACCGGTAATTAGAGCTTTTTTCATTTCAAACTTACTTTGTGCCTCTAACGTTGGGATAGTTTTCTTTAAACCATTTACAGGTAATTTTAATTCCTTCTTCTAAAGATGTATAGTTTTCTGATTTCCACCCCAGCTGTAAAAATCTTTGATTATTCGAAGGTTTTCTTAATTGGCCCATGGGTTTAGTGGTATCCCAAAAAATAATTCCATTATAATCTAGCTCTTTAGATATCAGAGTAACTACATCGCTGATACTATACTCTGTAGTATTACCCACGTTTATTGGGGCAGATCCTTCATAAGTTTCTAAAACATGGATTAAAATATTTGCCATATCAGAAGCAAAAGTAAATTCTCTAAGGGGAGATCCGTCACCCCAAATATTCACGCCTGTATGTACGGCATGATTTTCTTGTACTTTTGCTTCGTATATCTTTCTTATCAAAGCAGGTATAACGTGACCATTTTCTAAATCAAAGTTATCGTTTAAACCATAAAGATTGTTTGGAACCGCAGTCACAAAATTACAACCGTGCTGCTGCCGCAAAGCTTGAGAGTGCACGTCCAGCATTCTTTTTGCATATGCATAACCAAAATTGCTTTTGTGCGGAGGCCCATTATGAATCTGGTCTTCAGTCAATGGATATTCTGCCTTATCGGGATAAACACATGTGCTTAATAATGAAACTACCTTTTTAATATCGTACGTGTACGCGGCATCTAGAATGTTAGTGTTTATTCTTATATTTTCTGAATAAAAATCAGCCACATAATCAGTGTTTCCTTTTACACCGCCGACTCGAGCAGCTAAATGAATAATTGAGTCTGGCCTTATTTCGTGTACCATTTTAAAAGTTGACTTGCGAACTACTAAATCGCAATCTTTAGATCCAACTAAAATAATTTCGTGTTTGGTGTTTATATTTTTAAACGCAGAACCTACCATTCCTGTTCCACCGGTGACTAATATTTTCATTCCGAACTATCCATTCCAAAATAATTTCTAATCATTTCTTTCATTTCTCCGTGGTAACATTGCGAAGGGTCTCTTCTAGAAATATCGCAGTGCAAAAAAGTTATAGGAGTCCAATCCTCTTCGTATGGATTTCTTCCATATAGCGTGCTGTCTTTTAAAATCATCGGCATATAATCTTCTCCCATAGAGCAGTGGTTGAAACCGCCTCCCAATTTAAGAAGTTTACCCTCATATTTCTTTAAGGCGGCCGCTAAGAAAAGTTCGTCTGTAATAGTCTTAACATACCCCTTTCCTTCTGTGTAATATTCGTTATACCACTTCAAAACATTTTCAAAAACTTGCTTGTTGCTCTCGTTGTTTGCGAAAATAAACGATCCGCCAGCATAAAATGGATCTTTGTTAGCGAGATTAAGCATTTTTTTAACTTTTAAAAATTCTGGTAAAAATTCTGCGGTGCAAACTTTAGTTTGGTATTCTTGAATAGTTGGTACCCAAAAGTGTTGAGTTGCTGCCAGGCCGGTGCCAACATTTTCTAAAATTGTTAAAACGTTATTGGATGCCATTACTGTATCGCTATCAACATACATCCCGTATTTAGTCTTTACTTGTAGAGCGCCTATGTATTTGTGTTTCCAAATCAAATACCCAACCTTTCCTGAATTAAAATTAATTGCGTCTGAATAATCTAAAACTTCCATGTCGCTGGTGCTTTTTAATTTGGTACCAAATTCTAGAATTAAAAATTTACATTTTAAACCGCGGTCACGGATACTCTGAATAGATCTCATCATATTTTCATAATGAACGTCATATCCGCCAACAGTATAAAAAAGAGTTAAATCATTTGTGTCTATCATTATAGTTGTCCTCTGGTGATGTGCGGCCCTTTTTTAATAAAAATAATGCCGCGATAAAAATGAACTGACTGAATTTCTGAATTTTTTTGTGTCCAGCTACAATCACCTTCATTAACGTCTAGTATCAAAGTAGACATTGGGTTTTGAATGCTGATATTATGCGCAAACGAATCGATTAACTGATATGTGTCTTCAATAACGTACACACCGCCCGGTTTTAAAAGCTTAGAAAAAAATACGTTTAAAGTATTTCTTATGTGCGGCACTTGGTGGCTTCCATCGTCAATAATAATATCAAAAGCAGGGCCTCTCTCAGCATATAAATCTACTATGCTGTTTAAAGATTCTACCGAGTTTTGATTTGCTTGATGGCGAATAATTCGTGAATCTTTAAACTCTAAACCTTCGACAAACTCCATATTCCAATCAATACCAACTATTTTTTCAGCATTTTCAAAATACTCTGCAAAAGTTCTTAAGCAATCGCCAGCGGCACCAAAACCAATTTCTAATAAAGATATATTTTCTTCTTTAAATTTCACAAAATAATCTTCGTACACTTGCCAGTAATTGTGGCCCGGGCGAGACTTGTTTCCTTGAATAAACTCTCCCTTGTCTGTCCTAAAAAATTTATCCTTGCTTATTTCATTTAATGTTTTATTTTTCATTTTTTCCGTCTATCCATTTAAGGCCTTCTTCTATAGAGAGTAAATTTAAAACTCGATAATTATCAAATTCTAAAATGCCGTAATATAACAACTTAAATTCTGGTTCATCATTCGATAAAAACTTTACTAATTGTCCAGGACCTTCATGAGGATTTAGCCAAGTTTGATTTTTTCTTTTTTTAATCATGCCTAAGCCTAAATCAGTATTCATGGTAGCTATATCTAAATCCATGTTTTTTCTAAGAAAACACAAAGCTCTCCAACCATCTCCGCAGTTTACAGCATTTTCTTTGCGTTCGTCTGGTGGAAAGCAGTCGTGAACAACTATAATTCCATTTTCATTAAGAGCTGTGATGCTATTAAGCACATCTTTATATACTTGTTTGGCTCTATGATCTCCATCTATAAAAATTATATCAAATTTTTTGTCATGAGACTTAAAATATTCATCACTGCTCATTGTGACAATGTGCCTATTTTGTAAACCAGCCCACGGGGATGGATCTACGCATGTTTTATCTGCAATTCTTATAGGAATAAAATTTTTTCCGTGGCCGAAGCCTATTTCGAGATAAGTTTGATATTGAAATTTATCTATGCAATGCTGAATTAGAAAAGTTCTACCCCGAGTTTTCCGTTTATTTTTTTCTCGTTCTTTTGCCAAACGCTCTTGATCAGCTTCCTTGCGCGTTTTTTCAAGCTCTTTTTCAAGCTCTTTTTCAAGCTCTTTTTTAGCGGGGCGGGCAAGATCGTGGGCTTTTTTACGTAAGCTCATTTTAAAATTTTAACTCCGGAAATTTTTCAAAATCTTTTTTATAGTGAATTCTTAAAGCAGCTTTAATATCGTCATTATTCATGGTATCTTTTCTAAAGTAAAGCTTTTTTTCTTTAATATCTTCAGGACTTAAATCCCACGGATCAGCTTCTAAATCTTCTAAAAAATTATTTGCATCTTGCGAGTTGATGTACGGAATAGAATGAAAAAGTTTTTTCTCTACTACGCTTCTTAAATCTTCAAAATTTTTTCCAGATAAATTACAAAAATCTTTAACTAAATTTGGAGTTTGATTCATAAAATATTTTTTTGAAAAAGAAACGTCTGCAACTGACGTAAAAGAAGTAAATGGAATCACGTGGCGGTTAGGATTTTTATAAATTTTTATAGGTAAATTTTGATGTATGAATTGATTATAGCGACAAGGATGTCCCCACGTCGCAACATTATTATTTGGCACTTCGTGCCAACTGAGCTGCTTTTCGTAAAAAGTGCTTAACACTCTGCTCTCGTGATCTCTTATCATTATCCAATGGTTGTTATTGTTTATTATTTCTTCTTCGGATAATTGGACCATTTTAAATTGTGAGCTGAAATCCAAACTTGACCACCCAAGAGTTTCCGCAAATATTTTTTGAATTATCTGCGATCCAGCTTTAGCAAAAGACCAGATAACTAAATTGAACTCGGGAGAATGCCACCTTAAAGGTCTCAACGTTTTTTATCCTCTTCCTTAATTTTATCAATAAGATCTATAATTGTATTTTCGTATTTGCAATAAATCGATTTACCGTGTAAATGAGTAATATTGGAATTTTTTATAATGGCTTCTATATTATACGGATGTGGAAGACAGCTATCTAATAAAATATTTTCTTCTATGGGCTGACCTTCGAATCCAAAAAAATCTTTCCAAATTTCAGTTAAGGCAATATCTCCGTGTAAATTATAGTTTATTAGAAAATCTTCATAAAAACTTTTTTGATTACTAATTTTTTGACTTATTTTTTTAAGGAGCTGCTTGTTAAAAATTAAAATAGTTTGAGTAAATCTTGGCCCGCTCTCTGGTTTAACAAACTTATGCACGCTGGACATTAGCTCTTTCAAACTTATTTTAGCTTTAGCAGAACCATGCCAAGTATATGGAACTACAAAAGCCCAATTGCTTACCATATTTTTTCTATAAACTGGCAAAAAATTTCTCACTACAAATAAGTCATTGTGCAATAAAAAAACTTCGTCATACCCCAAATCATAATAATGCTTACTGATTAGAAGGTTGCCAAGCAGCTCACAAACATGAAATTCTCTAAACGTAGTTACAAAACCTTGGTTTTTATTATTGGGATCTAAATCTAAAAAATTTTGTCTCGGAGAATCATAAAAAATAAATTTATTTTTAGAAGAAAAATTTTCTAATTTTTTAGATGGTTCTACAAAAGAATTTCCGAATGTCGCAATGCCAATGTCTACGCTATCTTCAAAAACTGCCTTAATGCTAGAAGCGCATTTTTTTATTCTCTCTAAATGGCTGTCTACTCCCAATATGACCAATATAGACTTTTTCATTTTTCATTATCGTCTGCATACTCTAAAATTAAATCCAAAGCGGGGGAACTCATCAGAGAACTAACTAATTCTGCATTAGGAATTACACAATGACCGCCGATTATTTCTCCTGGCGGGTATAGCACCGGTCTCACCACGTTTGATTTTCCAAGTGCTGCATAGCCATCATTATAAGTTTCGTTAAATCTAGTCATAACTTCTCTAAATGGAGCGTCATAATTTTTACATAATTTTTGAACTTCACCGTGCCAAGCGATACATAAACCATAATATGTGGTACTTAACATTTTTCCCAGTTCAGTGGTTGCCGAATCATGGCAAATCTCAGTTTTTATATTCAAGCTGTTTAAATGATCTTGTGCTAATTTTGCAACCACATTGTTTTCAGCGCCTATAAATTTTACGAACGTCTTTATTCCATCGTAAAGTTTTGGATGGACACCCCGTACTGGAGAGTGAACAATCATTTCGTCGTTAATTTTTTCAATTATAGTTTGAGTGGTTTGAGGAATTACAGTAGAATGAATAATTGTGAACTGAGGATCGATCTCCAAAATATAACGAGAAACTATTTCTACAAAATTTTCGCTATAAGGAATGCAAATATTTAAAACTCTGATATTTTTTAAACCGTCGTCTCTATCTAAATCTTTTATAAAAATATTGTCAGTGAAATCACGATAAACAGCTTCAAGAGAGCTTCCAATTTCTCCATGGCCGATTATTCCAATATTTTGAGTATAATCGAATTTCATGACATATCCTCATAATAATCAATTACGTCTTGAATTATTCCCTCTTTGCCCCAGTGTGGCTTCCACCCTAGCAAACTAGAAATTTTAGATGCATCTGGTATTTTATCCCACGCTTCTTCATAAAGAGGACCATGAATAGTTTTTGGATCCACGTGCGTAATTTTAGAAGCAGAATTAGTTTTTTCTTTTACTATATCAGCTAACTCATTAATAGTGCTTACGTTTTTAAAATTTCCAATATTCCAACATTCGTTAAAATATTTTTCTTCTGCAGTTGAAATTAGATACATTCCTTCTACAATATCACTGACGTGTGTGAACGCTCTAATCTGATCACCGGTGTTAAACACTGTTATATCATCTCCTGCTAAAGCTTGATTTACGAATGTGGGCAAAACAAATCCGCCATCTTTAAGCTGCCTTGCGCCGCTAATGTTGAACGGCCTTATAATTTGATATTGCAGATCAGCCACTTTTCCGCAATTTGAAATCACAATTTCCGAAAGCAACTTTGCCATGGAATATTCGTTCCTTACAGAAAAATCTCCTCTTAATATTTTATCATCTTCTTCTTTAAGAAATATAGCTTTATCTCTATGACCATAAATTTCCGAAGTGCTCACAAATATTAAAGGGCAAGAAAATCTCTTTGCGCCTTCTATGGCCCAATAGATATCAGACAAAATATAATTAGCCATCTTTCCCGAATGCTTTAATATTCCAGCCGGTCCGACGGGGCTAGCCAAATGGACAATCATGTCGTACGATTCACCGGAGACCCACTTGTGATCTAAAATATCTTTGACTATAACTTTTGCGTTGTTGCAAATTTCATGAGACGGCAGAATTACATTGGTAGACAGATTATCGATAACTGTAACGTCCCACCCGTTTCTTTCCCATAGCTGAATGGAATAAGACCCTAAAAATCCAAGCCCGCCAGTTATTAAAACATTTTTCATTGGGAGCTGCCTTTATTCGCAACTGCGTTTACTGCTGGAAGATAATAATTTTTTACAATATTTTCCCACGCAAAATTCTCTATCACATATTCTCTTATTTCTTTTCTCATCTCTATAGATTTTTGTCTATTTTCTTTCAATACTGATTCTATATAAGCGATGTCTTCTAACTTATCGTTTGGTATAACATCTATAAAAGGTAAATCTAAATCTAAATTAGCTACACTCGGCTCTGAAAGGACTAGTCCAAGTCCAGCGGACATGGCTTCCATGCAGACTAATGGATGAGCTTCACCGTCACTAAGCAAGGCTAAGTTGGGATAATCAGTAAGATTTTCATAAAGTCGAGCTTTCGACCACTCCCCCAAATACCGAGGCGAAGTATGGTTAAATCTGTCATCTGCCAAATTACCCGCAAAATATAAGCTTGGTACATCTTGTAAGATATACTGGCGCTTTCTAAAATCAACTTTAGCTAAATACATAGTTCGATCAGTGTATTTGGTCGTCTCTCTAAATTCAAAAAGATCATTCCTCACTCCGTTAGGAACTACAAAAAGCCTGTCTTCAGCTATTGAGCCCCGCTTGTAGACCTCTTTAATTCCTGGCGACAAACAAAAAATATTCGCTGTAGAATTTACAAACTGCCAAAAAATACTTTGATAGCCGGGATCCCATCTGTTAGACTGCTCTAAATACCCATAGTGGCTAGTTATAGCTACGTTTTTGCAACGCAAGTGAGGAACAATACTAATAAATTCATCATACTGAACATGCACAAAATCTGGATTCAAAGCGTTAGTTATTGCAATTATCTGCTCTCTAATTTTAGTGTTTACTATTAGTACTTCGTGGCCCAGTTTCTGCAAGTTCTTTCTATAATCGTCTATTAAAATTTCTACCGCTCCCCAGCCTTTTGGCGGAATAGACAATATTCCTGGTCCAATTATGCAAATTTTCATTTAAGTCTCCCGTGACCAGCGCCTTCAAACCGTGGATAATCTTTCATATCTTTATGAAGGTGCAACATTTTAGTTTCATATTCTTTCTTGACATGATCATATCCTTGCTCTGGAGTAGCAAAGCCCGGGTGAAGAGTATGAACTTGGTTTCTACGTTCTGCAAAATATCGATTCATGTGAGATTCATCGTGCCAAGCAGCAATCAAATTATTTGAAAGATCTTTTTCTACTCTTTCTGAGAGAACTTTTACCATTTGGAAAAAGTCGTTTTTTCGGCCGCCCCACAGGCATCCCTGACAATAAGTGCTTAAATTCAAATGTTCGTTTAGCACGCCGGCGGTGGAATGAATATTTGTCTCAAACGGGCCCACGTTGTTGATGAATCCGGGATGGCAAACTCCGACTAATGATTTATCACCAAAAATTTCCTCTAAAGATATAGGAGATTGAGGGATCAGATCCGCATCAATAAATAAACAATAATCCATATCTTCTAAAATATTCAATACCTTACTAATAAATTTAAATCTTAAGAGAGTAATGTATGGCCATGGATAGTGCTTAATTTTAGCAACTGTTACTCTATCTTTTTGAAAGATTTCATTATCATCTTGATCAGTAAAAGCGATATAGTGTTTTTCTGCGGTTGGTGCCAAGTATTCTTCGCATGCCGGATAATACAGCTTAAAGAAATCAGCGTATTTATTAGTGCCTATAAAAATAATTCCAAGTTTCATTGATCACCTATCTTATGCCAATCCGGACAATAAATAGTTTGCCAATCTGATGGGCCGGCAGGACCAAACCATTTAGCTGGAGCTAAAACAGCTTTAGATCCGCTTAACCAAGCTCCCCACCAGCTAAAAGAAGAATTAGCAATAACGTGAACGTCGCATTTGGCTAAAACTGCCATATCTACTGCGGGAGAATTATGAACAAATTCAAATTTATCTCCCAAATTAGCCTTGCACCATTCAATGTCATCTGAAAAACAAACTAATTTAGCATTAGGCACATTTTGTAGTACTATTTGGATGCATTGGTTGTAATAATTCACAGATTGTACGTGGTGATATTGACTTTTTTCTAGATAATCAGTCCTTCTAAAATGCATAGAACATAGCGGCCGATCGTCTTTAATAGACGCAAATATTTCGTTAGCTTTATTTTCAACAGACTCTTTAAACTTAAATTCTTCTCTAATCCTATCTTCGCAGTGAATAAAATAATAAGGCGATTGAAAATAGCCTCTAAGCTCCGTATTGGGGTCTATTGTTCCTATAGCCAAGTCATAAAGAAAGCTGGGTTCTTGATATGTCTTGTCAGCTTTAGTTGAATCTTCTAGAAGATCAGAAGTTAATTCAAATGTATCTAACAAAGCATGTCCGTCTTTTGGAATTGCTAAATTAAAGCCTCTTAAAAAAGCTGTCCCGTAAAGTGCGGCGTATTGAAACATCTGATTTCCGAGTCGGCCATTGTTTCCCAGCTCCGAATACGTTAACGTCATTTTAATATTCCTTGTTGTTGAAGCATTTGGATAGTATTATAACAAGCAAATTGCGGAATATTAGGATCGTATTCCGGATTATGAGAAATAGTGTAATCTATTAATGCCTCTGCCAAATTACCAAATTTATACCACCTAATGCACTTTAGCCAAAGAAAATAATCTTCTGCAAATCGATAGTTGTCTTCGTATATTCCTGCTTGAAGAAATATGCGTTTTCTAAAAATTACTGAAGGATGAGCAATTGCGTTATCCCCATTTAGCAGTTTTATTTTTATTTGCATATCTTTTTGAGGATACACTAAACTGTCTTTAATTGGTTTAAACTCTTGATCCACCAAACGAATTTGAGTTCCTAAAATATCAACTTCTGGATGTTTCTCTAAAAATGCAATTTGTTTTTCTAATTTCTCTGGATACCAATAATCATCGCCGTCTTGTCTAGCTATTAAATCTGCACTACAGTGAAATAATCCGGAATTTAAAGTTGGAACTATACCAGGAATATCACAATTTACTATTTTAATATTAAAATCATTAGAATAGCTTTTGGCAATTTCTTCACTAGCATCATCGCACCGATTTAAAACTAAAATTACTTCAAAGTCTCGAAAGGTTTGATTTTTAACGGAATCTAAAGCTCTATTTAAAGTTTTTTCGCAATTATGTACTGGAATCAATATTGATATTCGGGGGGCAGTCGCCATCATAATCTCTCATTAAGTGTGGCCCTTCAAAATTAATAGAAACATGAGGCGTTGGATTGTTGAAATCTACCTTATTGTGAAAAATCCAACCGCCCATCTCTTCTTCTAGTTTGACAGCCAGCTCATCAATTTCTTTATCGGTAATTTCAGCCCACGACTTATTAAAAAACATGTTATTTTCTGCC
>Ga0098033_1000653_pt1 | contig 15208 bp, 20 predicted proteins | sample 1_EtaG_FD_75049 | JGI IMG/M metagenome (GOLD analysis project Ga0098033, IMG submission 75049) | Marine viral communities from the Subarctic Pacific Ocean - 1_ETSP_OMZ_AT15124 metaG | ecosystem: Environmental > Aquatic > Marine > Oceanic | place: Pacific Ocean | collected 2015-01-07
AAAGAAGAATATTTAGAAACCCTCAAAAAAGCTGGTATTAATTGGTTAGCTTTGGGTATAGAATCCGGAAATACCGTCGTTAGAAAAGATGTAGTAAAAGGTAAATTTACAGAAGTAAATATTAGGGATTTGGTTAAAAAAATCCAAGATCATGGTATAAATGTAATTGGAAACTATATCTTTGGATTACCAGAAGATAATCTTGATACTATGCAGGACACACTCGACTTGTCCATCGATCTTAACTGTGAATTCGCAAACTACTATTCTGCAATGGCCTATCCTGGTTCTAAATTATATCTGGATGCTATTCGAGAAGGGTGGGAATTGCCATCCGATTATGTAGGATTCTCTCAACATGCCTATCGAACACAGCCGCTTCCGACAAAGTACATATCAGCAGCGGAAGTATTGAGGTTTCGAGATAAAGCCTTCTTAGAGTACTACACAAACGATAAATATCTTGATATGATTAAAAGTAAGTTTGGTGCTGAAACCCGACAAGATATTGAGAATATGACGAAGATTAAACTTAAAAGAAAACTTTTAGGAGATTAAGAGATAAATGCTTTCAAAAGAAGAACTAATTGATTTTGAGAATGATATAGCTGCATGTTTTAATGAGGCCCAGATTAAAGCTCCTGTACATTTATATAATGACAATGAAGAGCAGATTATTGAAGTTTTCAAGAAGCACAATATTGGATCAGAAGACTGGGTATTGTGTTCTTGGAGAAGTCACTATCAGTGTTTGCTTAAAGGCGTGCCAAGGGATGAATTAAAAGCGGCTATTTTGGAAGGTCGCTCTATTTCATTATGTTTTAAAAAGTATCGAGTATTTTCATCGGGCATTGTTACTGGTATTTTGCCTATCGCAACTGGTATCGCTATAGATATTAAACGAAAAGGAACTCAAAACAAAGTGTATTGTTTTATGGGGGATATGACTTCGGAAACCGGCATGGCCCATGAATGTATCAAATATTCTCGCAATCACAAATTGCCCATTCATTTTATTATTGAAGATAATGGAAAATCAGTCTGTACTGATACCCGAGCAACATGGAATCAGCAAAAATTAACTTATGAAGGCATTAGCGATGATTATGTAACATATTATAAATATAAATTAGATAAATATCCTCATGCTGGCGCGGGTACAAGGGTGCAATTTTAAAATGGGACGTTATTTTGATGAAATAAAGAGATCGATGGATTATCTTGGTGAACAATCCGACACTATGTTTTTGGGTCAAGCAGTTGAATATAAAGGAACTGCCATGACCAACACCTTAAAAGATGTGTCTCGTGACAAATTATTGGAAATGCCAGTTGATGAAGAAATGCAAATGGGCATTACAAATGGTTTAGCTGTTGCAGGAACAGTTCCCATCAGCATTTATCCTAGATGGAATTTTTTACTTTTGACCATGAATCAATTAATTAATCATTTGGATAGGATGCCATTATTTTCGCATGGTGAATATATTCCAAAAGTAATCATACGAACCAGTATTGGTTCTCAAAGACCTTTACATCCTCAAGCACAACACGTTGGAGATTTCAGTGACGGATTACGATTGATGACAGAAAATATTGAAATCATTCGATTAGACGAACCAGAAGACATTTTCCCTGCTTATCACAAAGCATATAATAGAACTGATGGCAAGAGCACCCTTTTAGTAGAATGGGGAGATTATTATGGAGAAAAATAATAATTTGATGGAAAAAAATTACAAATTATCTATTTTAATGCCTGCTATAAGGGTTGATTTATGGAAAAATGTTTATGATTCCATTAAAACCACTACTAAGGAAAGTTTTGAGCTTATAATTGTTTCTCCCTATTCTCTTCCAAAAGAATTAGAAGAACATAAAAACATTAAATTTGTAAGGGATTATGGCAACCCTAATAGGACTTTTAATATTGCATTAACATTGGCAGAGGGAGAATACACAACATGGGCCCCAGATGACGCAATATATCAACCGCAAGTGTTAGACAAGGCTATCTATGTGTTGGATAAACTTAAGCATAAAGAAAAAGTTATTATTTCTTTATCTACAATAGAAGCTGCGAGACATTATTCAGAAGATTTTTTATATATTAATAAACATAAAGAAATAAAATCAAAGTATATTCCTGATAATTACAGATTTTTGGCATGTGGTGTTTTGAATACTGAATATTTTAAAAAATTGGGTGGTGTTAATTGTGAATTTGAAACTCATGCTATGGCTCATACGGATTTAGCAATAAGAGCACAAGATGATGGTGCTACTATAATCTTTTTACCAGATATAGCGATGAGACTAACCCATATGCCAGGTACTACTGGTGATCACGGCCCAATTCATAATGCACAAATAGATCACGACCAACCGCTATATAGAAAAATTTATGAAAATCCTGATCGAGAAAAAGTATGCCATTTAGATTTATTTGAATGGACCCGCACGGAACCCGTTTGGAATAGGAGATTTTAATGTCTCTTTTAGTTGTCTACAACACTTGCGGCTTATCTGGAAAAGAAGATTTGTTGTTTTATGAAAAAGCAATTAATAATATTTTAAAACAAGATTTAGACAACGTGACCTTGGCAATATCAAGTTGTATGAATTCTTTAGAATGTCGTAAATATTTAATTGATAAATTTAAAGATAGGGTTATTTTTAATTTTATACAAGAAAAGAAAGCGGTGAATGTGACTTTTAATCATACTGTTAAAAAATGTGTTTCAAAATATGGGGAATATGATGGATACATGTATGTAGCCTCAGACGTAGATGTTGGTGAAAATTCAACCCTACTTAAAAGGCTATGCGAGTCTTTTGAGTTAAATAAATATGGTATGTTGTCAGCAAGAGTTGATAAAGATCACGGATATGAATGCTGGTTTGGTACAAGTAAGCTTCCAACGGATGAAGATTTTATTGTTCCTCTTGGAAAAACTTGTAATTTACATGCTCAGATATTTTCAAACGATATATATAAAAATTTTGATGAAAAGATATTACCAGATATTTTCACTTCCTTTTGTACTGAATCTGTGTTTTCATTTGTGTGCGCAGCGATAAAAAAGAAGTTTGCTATTAGTAAAGATGTAACTTTTTCTCACCAATACGAAATGGACGGTTCCTGTATGTCTTATGGTAGGGGCCATGATATGGTATATCCTGGTAATCCAAAAACCATAAAAGAGATTTGTGCTGATCCTGTTGGTATTGCTGCTGGCTTTGGGTATGAAGAATGGCGCAGTGCTTTAATTCATGATTCGTCGCAGTTTGATGAAAACGGTTTCAGTATTGATAATAGATTGAAGACTTTTATAAAAGAGAATTTATATCTTAAAAAAGAAATATTAAATTATGATAATCTAGATTATTGTTTTTTTAAATTGGGAGATTTTTTTGAAAAAAGTAAAAGATAAATATGATTTAACTATAGTAATTCCAGCTTTACGTCAACCGCTATGGGAAACTCTCTATAAAAGTATTTTTAATGCGTGTAAAAATTATAAATGGGAATTATTGTTAGTTTCGCCATTTGATTTACCACCTGAATTAAGTAATAAAGAGAACGTTTCTGTATTGAGAAATTATGGAAATGTAGCAAGGTGTGTACAACTTGGAGTTCGTGCAGCAAAAGGAAAATTATTTTTTTTAACTGTTGATGATTGTGTTTTTGCTGAAGATTCGATTGACAGAGCTATGGAAAAATACAATTCAGTTTGTGACCACAAGGATGTTATTGCGATGCTTTATGGCGAAGGTGGTAATTCTATGCCAAAAGAATATTGGACAGTCCAAGGCCCACCAGGCCGTCCAGATATCGCAGCCCCACTTCAATTGCCCGGTATTGATAAGTCATGGCGTATTGCTAATCAATGTTTAATGAGTCGAGAATATTTTATAGAATTGGGCGGGTTGGATGTTGCAAATTTTGAATATTTAGATAAACCTATTCATGATTTCATGTTTAGGCTTCAACGATCTGGTGGAAAAATTTATTTTTCCCCCACTCATGTATGTATAGCAACACACCTTAATATGGCTGCGGGAGATCACGAGCCAGTCCATAATGCATTTCATCAGGATATTCCTTATTTTAATATGATTTATTCAGTGGCGGATATATATGAAAATAGAATTAAGATAGATTTTGATAATTGGAAAAATTCACCCCCTCTATGGGAAAGACGATTTGGTGCTAAACCACCTTTTTCATATGAAGAATTGTGTGAGAAACAAAATTATAATTTAGCAGAGATAAGTGATATGAAAAAAAAGTTGGAATTACTTTTGGAGGAGAGTTAAATAAAATGTTCAACAACCCCATATTATCTGTGATATTACCCGGCATACGAAAGAAAAATTGGCTTACTTTTTATAAATTTTTAGAGAATTCTTTTAACCAATCGTTTGAATTGATATTAGTTTCCCCATTTGAACCCGAAGAAGAACTTTTAAACAAAAATAATGTTAAGTTTATAAAAGATTTTGGGTCTGCCGCGAGATGCCAACAAATTGCTTTAACTTATTGTAATGGTAAATATATTACATGGGGTGCAGATGACGGTGTATTTTTGAAGGACAAGTTACAGGAGGCTATAGAATTTTTAGAAAAGAATAAAACTTCTTATAAAGATATTGTAACTTGTAAATATTTTGAAGGAAAAGGTTCAGGAGGGGTTTTACATTCAAGTGGCAAGAGCGAAATGTCCCAAGATTTTTATTATAAAATTAAATATGCATGTAGCTGGTTAAATAGTCCTTATGTTCCCGAGGATTATTGGATTTTGAACGTTGGTATAATAGAAACTAAATATGCTAAAGAAGTCGGAGGATGGGATGCTCAATTCGAAGGGACTAGTGTTGCTCATATGGATTTTGCCATACGAGCGCAACGAAATGGGTCAGTGTTTTACATGTTAGAAAAGCCAATTTTTGTATGTACTCATACTCTTGGACCGTCCGGCGATCATATACCTATTCATTTTGGACAGATTGAACATGACGAACCATTATTAAGACAAATTTATTCTCGACCTGATTGTGTCAATAGGATTAAAATAAATTTAAATAATTGGGAGAATGCTGCTCCTATTTGGCAACGACGTTTTGGAAATAATATCAGTATAAAGGCATAAAAATGAAATTTTTAGTTATTGGTGAAAGCTGCAAAGACATTTTTGTGTATGGAAAAACAAATAGGCTATGCCCAGAGGGCCCAGCACCAGTTTTTAATCCTCTTTTTTCTACGACCAATGGGGGAATGGCCAGAAATGTTCAAAAAAATATTATTTCTATGAATGTTTCGTGCGACATACACACCAATAATAATTGGGAGGACGTAAAGAAGACACGTTATATTGATTATAACTTCAACCATTTATTTTTAAGAGTTGATGAACACGACGATACCATTAGAAGAACGAAAGAGCTTGAAACAATTGATTATTCAAACTATGAAGCGATAATTATTTCTGATTATAATAAAAGTTTTCTTACCGAAAACGATATCGAATATATTGGCGCCCAACACAAAAATGTCTTTTTAGACACTAAAAAACATCTCTATAATGATTGGTGTTCAAATATTCGATATATCAAAATTAACAACTTTGAATACGAAAGGACAAAACATACATTATCTGATAATATATATGAAAAGCTTATTGTAACTTTGGGCGCCGAGGGGTGTCTCTATAGAGATGAAACATATCCAGTTCCGAAAGTTGAAATGAAAGATTCATCAGGCGCTGGCGATACTTTTATTGCTGCTTTAGTCATTAAGTATCTTGAGGCAAATAATATTGTTGATGCCATAAGGCATGCTAATTTGTGTGCAACAGAAGTAGTACAAAAAAGAGGTGCTGCGATTATGGAAACGAAAGAATGAAAAGAGTTTTGATTACTGGGGCCCATGGATTTTTAGGCAAACGCTTGGTAAAAATATTGTCTAAGACTAAAGAATTTGATTTGGATATTTTGATGCAAGATATAACAGATCCACATTTGCATATAGAACCATCTGATATTTTGATCCATCTCGCAGCAAAGCACCCATCAAACAAAGGAGATATCTTAAAAGTAAACTATGAGGCAACTAAAAGTTTAGCTAGATTATGCTCAAAAGATACGCATTTTATATTTTTATCAACTGATTATGTTTTTAAAGAAGATGAATCAAAACAATATTTTGAAGATTCAAAAAAAGAACCAGAAACAGAGTATGGAATATCTAAATCATTAGCTGAAGAGTACTTGAAACAAACTTTGAATAATGTTGCTATCATAAGAACCTCTATGTTATATGGTTATTATAATGAACAAAGGAACAACTTCATTCAATTTTTGATTAAAGAGCTTGGTAAAAATAAAAAAATTGAGGTATTTGCTGATGTTTTTAGTCGCCCAACTCATGTGGATGATTTAAGTGAGTTTATTATTGGAGTGATTCGTAACAAGACGACTGGTACATTTCATGCGGCTTCAAAAGATTATTTAAGTCGTTTTGAAATAGCAAATATATTTTGTCAAACTAATAATTTGAATAAAGATTTATTGATGCCGGTTAAAAGAGATAGTTTTATGCCTCGCAATATTAATATGAGGCCGTCCGATAAATTTATAAAAAGTTGTACAATATCCTTGGAAAATGGGTTAAGCTACAATCTAAAGGAGGGCCTCGTATAACATGTCAGTAGATATATCTATATTAGTTCCAGCAATAAGAAAAGAAAGATGGATAAACTTGTATAAATCAATTACTAGAACTACTAGTAGAAGGTTTAGGGGAAAACAGAATGCTTAATAAAGACAATAAATCTCTTAAATTACATTTTGGATGTTATAAGCGCAAAATACATGGATTTGCCAATATAGACATTAGGCCAGAAGTCAATCCGGATTTGGTAGATGACGTTTTCAAGCTCGAAAAAATAGAAAATAATTCGGTTGATTTAATTTATGCAAGTCATGTTTTGGAACACGCAGACTACAAAGATTCAGAAAAAGCGCTTAAAAGGTGGTTTGAAGTTTTAAAGAAAGGTGGAATTCTTAGGTTAGCTGTTCCAGATATGGAAGCCCATTTCGCACATTATTATTATCATAAAGATCTAAGATTGTTACATTCAACTTTTTGGGGGAGCCAAAAGCACGAATTCGATTATCATAAAAATGGATGGGATTTCAAAAAGATTGAAGAAGATTTAAAAAAAGTAGGATTTAATAATATAAAAAAGTGGGATTGGAGAAAAGTAGAGCATTGCTATGTTGATGATTACTCACAAACATATTATCCAAATATGGACAAAGAAAATGGCAAACTTATGAGTTTAAATGTGGAAGCAACTAAATGATTGATCTTAGAGAGAAAAAGATTTTGGTAACTGGTGCAAATTCTATGGTAGGTCGCAGTGTAATAAAGGCCCTTTTCCGGCGTCATGCAGAAGTGGATCCAGTTTATCATGAGCAATGTGATTTATTAAATTATCAGAATATAGCCGAAAGAGTACTCCAATCAAAACCAGATTATTGTATACATGCAGCCGGATATAATGGTAATATAAAGTTTAATCAGAATTTTCCATCTGATATTTTTTATAATACTACCATCATGGGACTTAATACTTTAAAAGCGTGTGCTCTATTGGGAGTCAAAAAGATCGTTTCTCCGCTGGCCTCGTGTGCGTATCGGAGTACCGATAAATTATTGAAAGAAGAGGATTTTCATCTTGGCATGCCAGATTCTAGTGTTGAGGCCCACGGTTTAAGTAAAAAGGCAATATTCTATTATTCTCGGCAAATACATAAACAATATGGTGTACAGGCAGTCTGCACAATTTTTAATACTGTTTATGGACCCCACGATTCTTATGATATTAACAAAACAAAGGTCGTCGGCGGCCTAATCAAAAAGTTTATTGATGCAGTTGAAAATGGAGAAGAAGAAGTAATCTGTTGGGGTACTGGAATTCCACGTCGCGAATTGATTTATTGTGATGATGCAGCTGAAGGCATCGTACAAACCCTTGAAAAATATAATGATGTTGATTGGCCAATCAATATTGGTTTTAATCAAGATATAAATATTAAAGAATTGGCAGAGACTATCTCACGGCTGGCGTCATTTAAGGGTAAGATTATCTGGGACACTACGCGCCCAGATGGTCAGTATAGAAAGCTATTAAATTCCGATAGAATGAAAGAATATGATATTTGTATCAAGAATCCAATATTCTTAGAAGATGGGCTGAAAAAGACCATTGAATGGTATGAAAAAGAAAGGAAATAAGAGTGAACTAATGAATATTAAATACCCATTAGCGAAAGAAACAATCAATGATGAAGATATCAATGCGTTATGCGATTGGCTGAAAAGTTATCCGCGCTTGACAAAAGGTCAATTGACGTGGAATGTCGAAGGTGATTGGGCTCTTTATATTAATACAAAATATGCCGTATTTAATAATTCAGGTTCTTCCGCTAATTTATTGATGGTTGCTGCAGCAGTGCAGGCCGGCCGAATTCCAAACAAAAAGATCGTTGTCCCTTCTGTGGGGTGGGTAACAACAATTGCTCCTGCAATTCAGCTTGGTTTAACGCCGATTATGTGTGGTGCAGATCCTGATACATTCGGAATGAATTTAGATCAACTCGAAGAAATTTGTGAGCGCGAAAATCCGGATGCAGTAATCTTTGTTCAGGTTCTTGGTGTGCCCCACCATAAGGAACGGATATTAGAACTCAAGAAAAAGTATGGATTTACGCTATTAGAAGACGCATGCGCCGCTTTGGGAGCTTCTTATGCGGACGGTACGATGGTGGGCACTGTTGGCGATATGTCTTCATTTTCCTTTTATTTTGGACATCAATTATCAACAATCGAAGGCGGAATGGTTAACACTAATGATAAAGCGCTTTATGAAATGCTTCTCATGTTACGTAGTCATGGTTGGGACAAGGACTTGAGTTCTGAATCTTCCAAGGTTCTTATGGATAAATATGGAATTGACGACTTCCATAGCCCGTTCACATTTTTTATACCAGGATATAACCTGAGATCTACCGATTTGCAGGCTTTCCTGGGCATCAGACAGATTGAAAAAGCTAGCTGGGCAGCTAACCGGCGCCATAAAAATCATCGCCTCTACGCGGAAAAGCTGGAAGGTATTGTGGAGTTTCAGCATTGGGGCGATAACGTACCAGTATCTATCTCTTTTGGCGCCTTGGCCGGTGGCACGGAACATCGCAAAGAGATTGTTACAAGACTTGTAGAAAATGGCATTGAAACCAGACTTTTTAGTGCTGGTAATTTAGGTCGTCATCCATTTTGGACAGATTTATATGATGAATTTCGTGATGATGTAAGCGACAATATTCATGACCGTGGCTTCTTTTTGCCAAATTATCCAGAATTAACTGCCGATGAAATAGGTTTTATTTGCGGGATTGTAAAGGCATAATATGAAAAAAGTTCTTATAACAGGTATCGCTGGCAGCGGTGGAAGCTATTTGGCTGAATATTTAGTGCAGAATCAGGATGTGGAAGTACATGGTATTTCTCGTTGGCATAGTACCACTTCAGTTTCAAACTTGAAAAATATAAAAGATAATATTATTATGCATGAGTGCGATTTAAATGATTTAAGCGCAACAATTCGAGCAATAGAAGCCTCAAAACCGGATTATATTTTTCATCTAGCTGCTCACGCAAATGTGCATGTTTGTTTTTCTAACCCTATAGCTGTTTTACAGAATAATATTAATAATACAATCAATTTATTCGAAGCACTTCGAATAACGGGTATAGATCCTATTATACAGTTTTGCAGTACGTCTGAGGTCTATGGCATAGTGGGCAAAGGTGATGTTCCTATATATGAAACTCACCCACTAGATCCTGTTAACATATATGCGGTTTCTAAATTAACACAGGAAAAAATCGCAAGTACGTATTTTCACTCCCATAATATGAAAGTTATCATTACGCGCATGTTCGCCTATATTAATCCTCGCCGTGGTGATATTTTTTCTAGTGCTTTTACAAAAAAAATAGTTGAAATCGAACGCGGAGAAAGAAATATATTGACACATGGAAATTTAGAATCCATTAGAACTTTAATAGACGCAAGAGATGCAATGGAATCTTATTGGTGGGCATCACAAAAATGTGAATATGGCGTTCCTTATAATGTCGGCGGTACTACGGCCATTTCAGTTGGCCAATTTTTAGAAAAGTTAAAGGAACAATCTAAAACATTTATTCGGTCGGAAGTAGATAAAAATCTATTACGACCTGTGGATGTTACACTTCAAATACCCGATGTAAGTAAATTTTATAAAGCAACGGGTTGGACTACTAAATATTCTATAGAAGAGAGTGTGAAATTTTTATTAGAATATTATAGAAAAGAATGTTAATAACAAGAATTACCAATACGCAAAGAACGATATTATTATGTACGAATGTGATTTAAATTATACAAACAATGGAGGATATAAGCTAATGACGAACGTTGATATATCAATAATAGTACCTGCTATTAGAAAAGACAGGTGGGTGGATTTATACAATTCTATATTTCTATCCACAAAAAGAAATTTTGAGTTGATTATAATAGGGCCTTACCCCCTACCAGATGAATTATCTGATAAGAGTAATATTAAATATATACAAGATTATGGTAATCCGAACAGGGCAGCCCAGATTGGCGCCATCGAGGCCAAAGGTAAATTTTTAACATGGGCGCCTGATGTATGGGAAAGAAGATTTAATTTAGACACAAAAGAGGAGGTAGTCTACAATGAATAAATATAAGTATGATTTATCCGTCTTAATTTCCGGAATTAGGACTCATAATTGGCAAGAACTTTACACAAGCCTAAAGGGGGCGTGCACTAAGTATACTTTTGAGTTGGTGATCGTCGGCCCGTTTGAACCTCCGGAATCTCTTAAAAACGAAGATAATTTTAAATTTATTAGAGATTATGGCCGTCCGAGTAGATGTGCACAGCAAGCGTTATTAGCATGTGAAGGTCGATTGCTGTACAATACGGTTGATGATTGCAACTTTTTAAAGAATTCTTTAGATTTGGCACTAGATTTGTATGAAAGCACCTGTACTAGAAAAGATCTTATTAATGGTAGATATTTTGAGGGTGGCGACGAAATGCCTTTAATATACTGGTATGCTCACCATCACGCATCTTTGAGACTCCCCAAGATACATGCAAATTGGAAAATTGCCCTTCAGCCAATCATTTCTGTTGATTACGCAAAAGAGATTGGAGGGTGGGATTGCAGATATGAATACGCCAACGCTGGCCAACATGATTTTGTTTTTAGGGTACAAATGGACGGTGGAAAAATATATGATTCTCCAATAGAAATTTGTAATTCAGATCATATGCCGTCATATACTGGTGATCACAAGCCTATAGAGAAATTATGGGAAGAAAATGATTGGCCCCTTTTACAGTGGATGTATGGGAATGAATCCCCAGAAAGATCAATAAAGATTGATATAGACAACTGGAAGCAAACGCCCATAATTTGGCCAAGAAGATTCGATCCTAATAATTTACCAGATAAGTATACAGATCTGTATCCAAATGTATCTCATTATCTTGATAATGTTTCTCCTCGTTGGAGAAGGAGGACGTTGTAGTGGAAAAGATTTTTTCAAAAATAAATCCTGATATTTTATTATCAATTGTGAATCGTCTTGAGGATATTACTGACAAAAGAAAAAACTTAACTCCTGAAAAAGACTACTTGCAAGTCGCATGTTTTACAATGGATAAAGGCAAAATTTTTAAAGCTCATAAACACTTAGAACAAGAAAAAATTACAAGAATAACACAAGAATCTTTTGTAGTATTTAGAGGCAAAGTTAAGGCTACTATTTACGATTTGGATGATACGATTATAGCAGAGCCTTTTTTAAATACTGGAGATTGTATTGTAACGTTATATGGTGGTCATAGTTATTTGGGTTTAGAGGAAGGAACAATAATATATGAACACAAGACCGGCCCATATAATGGCGTAGACGCAGACAAGAAAATAATATAATGAAAAAAACAATAATAGATTTAGGAATGCACCCATATGCAGATACATTTATAGCGGAAGATCAAATAAACCTAACAGAACCCGTCTATCCGTTGGTTTGCTACCAAGATGAAGAAACAGGACTAGTTAAACTAACGCATGAAACCAGTGCAGAACAACGATATAATTTATATGATTATTCGTATACGTCTGCTAATTCTAAAGTCTCTAGAAACCATTGGGACTCTTTTGCTTCTGATGTGTGTTCAACGTTTCCTTCTAAACGGAGAATACTTGAAATAGGTTCAAATGATGGTTATTTATCTAAGCAATTTAAGAATATGGGACACAAAGTAATAGGAGTCGACCCATCAAAGAAGATGAAAGAACTTGCAAAAGAGAGAGGGATAGATACTTTTTGTAAGTTATTTAATTATGATGAAAGCCTTAACATAAAAGATGCTGTCGGTGAATTTGATTTAGTTATTGCAAATAATGTGTTTAATCATGCAAATGATGCATTAGATTTTGCAAAAGGTGTAGAGCAGGTATTAGCTGACAAAGGCACCTTTATATTTGAGGTTCCTTATTGGTATAATACAATAGTTGATAAAAGATTTGACCAAATATATCATGAACATGTTAGCTATTTCACAGTAAAGTCGACAGTAAAATTGTTAGCAAAAGTAGGATTAAAAGTATATAATGTTAAATGGGTAGATTATCATGGAGGTTCAATTAGAGTTTTCGCCAGCAAAGGAAAGACAAAAAGTTCCAACTCAGTATATGAGTTTATAGATAAAGAAGAAAAAGAAGGCTTATTTACGCAGGAGCGGTATGATAGATTTATGAAAGACATTAAAAAATCAAGAGCAACTTTTTTAGAAAAATTATATGCAATTTCAAAAACAGACAAACCCATTGTGGGAATAGGCGCCGCAGCTAAGGGTAATACATTTCTAAATTTCTACAATATAGATAATACTGTTTTAGATTACGTAACTGATGTTTCTAAGTATAAAATTGGAAAATATACACCTTTAACTAGAATACCTATACTTGATGATAAAACTGTATTCGAAAAATATGACGAGGTATATGCAATAATACTTTCATGGAACATATCAGATCTCTTGAAAGAAAAACTACAAAAAACCAGCAAAGCTAAAATAAACTTTTTAACAATATAAGGGAAAATGATGAAAATAAGAAATATTTGGAAAAACGTAAAAGAATCGTTAGGATTGTATACTAATACTAGAGGTTCTATAGTTGATTTATTTTATAATGAAGATATAAATCATGTTTAGGAGTAAAGATGTCTAAAAAAGCTTTGATAACTGGGATTAATGGTCAAGATGGCAGCTATCTTTCTGAGTATCTGCTTCAAAATTCTTACGAAGTTTATGGTATGATAAGGAGACATTCGGTAGCAGAAAATCAAGACAGTAGAATATCAAGAATAGATTCGAAAATTCATAATTATTATGGTGATCTAACGGATGTGCACTCAATCAACAGGATAGTATCAGAAGTTAGGCCAGACGAGATCTATAATCTTGCGGCTATGAGCCATGTAAGAATTAGCTATGACGTGCCGTCATTTACGATACAGACAAATGCAGTAGGCGTGTTGAATATGCTAGAAGCATATAGGAATATAGTCCCAGAAGCCAAGTTTTACCAAGCTAGCTCTTCTGAAATGTTTGGCAACTCTGTAGATAAAAATGGTACACAGAGACTTACAACTCCGATGAACCCTGTTAGCCCATATGGATGCGCGAAGCTTTTAGCTTTCAACTTAGTTAGGCACTATAGGCATGCTTATGGCCTACATGCATGCAATGGTATTTTATTTAACCATGAGTCCCCCCGACGCGGTTCTAATTTCGTAACCAACAAGGTTATAAAAACAGCCGTTCAAATTAAAAAAGGCCACAAGGATAAGTTAGAGCTTGGTAATTTAGATTCTTATAGAGATTGGGGCCACTCTAAAGACTATGTTCGGGCAATGCACATGATAGTTAATCATGAAACTCCAGAAGAATGGATCGTAGCTACAGGTGAAACTTGGTCTGTTAGACAACTAGTTGAATATGTTTTCGAAAGGCTAGATCTAGATTATAAAGAGTATGTTGTACAAAACCCCAAGTTTATGAGGCCCGAAGAACTTAAATATCTTAAGGGAGATTCTTCGAAAGCTCGTAAATTACTTGGTTGGGAACCCCAATATACTTTTTATTCTATGCTAGATGAGATGATAGAGTTTTGGCAGGAATCGATTTGACGACTACTGTTTTTACAAATGGATGCTTTGATATAATGCACCGAGGCCACATAGAATTACTAAATTACTGCAGCGAAATAGGTACAACAGTTATGGTTGGCTTAAATAGCGATAAAAGTGTAAAAAGATTAAAAGGTAATGATAGGCCATATTTTAATGAAAAAGATCGTAAATTTATGTTAGAGTCAATAAAATATGTTGATAAAGTTTATATTTTTGATGAAGATACGCCTTTAAAACTTATTGAGTTCATAAGACCCGATATTATTGTTAAAGGTGGCGATTACAAACCTCTGGAGATAATCGGCAATGAGCTTTGTGAAGTAAGAATTTTTGATTATATTAATGGATATTCAACAACGAAAATTTTGGAAAATATAAAATGATATATGTATTTGACATTGATGGTACAATCTGCACAAAAGGTGTTTTTCATGATGGCAATTATGAAAAATGTCGTCCTTTTAAAGATAGAATAAAAAAAATAAATAAATTATATGACGAAGGACACACGATTGTTTTTCAAACGGCCCGCGGCATGGGCAGATTTGAAAACGATTCTCGAAAGGCAATAGAGGCATTTTATGATTTAACACATAGACAGCTTAATGAATGGAATATTAAATTTCATAGTTTGTTTTTGGGAAAACCTGCAGGCGATATTTATATTGATGATAAAGGAATAAAAGATGAAGACTTTTTTGAAAATGAAACACGTTCCTAAAGGATGGGGATTTGAAAGATGGATTGTAAATTGTGAACAATATTGCGGAAAATTACTTTATTTTCAAAAAGGCAAGCGCTGTTCGTGGCATTTCCATAAAATTAAAGATGAAGTATTTTATGTACAATCTGGA
>Ga0098033_1000655_pt1 | contig 15201 bp, 27 predicted proteins | sample 1_EtaG_FD_75049 | JGI IMG/M metagenome (GOLD analysis project Ga0098033, IMG submission 75049) | Marine viral communities from the Subarctic Pacific Ocean - 1_ETSP_OMZ_AT15124 metaG | ecosystem: Environmental > Aquatic > Marine > Oceanic | place: Pacific Ocean | collected 2015-01-07
CAGAAGATAAAAGAGAATCAATAGCTGCTTTCGATAGAGAATTAGACCATTGGAATGCTATATTAACAGAAATGAATAAAGTAAAGGATGTGGTGAAGGGATGAAAGAAATAGAATTAATTAAAGGAGATATAGTAAAACACCAAGAACTAATCAATCAATTACAGAATAAGTTAAGAGAACAAGAAATCCAATTAATTAAAAAGCAAGGAATAATAGAGTATTTAATGCAAAAAGATAAAAAGGAGGAAGTTAATAAATAACTATGGCTCTTGGATCAGACATTCAGGGAATTGTAGATAATTTAATTGATGATTCCAATATACGAACACAAGTCACCTTAACTGCACAAACAGTTTCTACTGGAGAACTATCTACGGATGGGAATACTTCCCTACTTTGTCATTTTAATGACTCCTTAACAGGAGAAGCATCTGAACCCGGATTTGCATCTACAGGGGTTACTTTTGTTACAGGAAAGCTAGGAAAGGCAGTTTCTATTCCTACAAGTGAAACATTACAGTATACATCTTCTGGAAATATAAGCAAATCAGAGGGAACATGGGAGGTATGGATTAAATTACAAACTGCAATAGAAGATTTGTCTTCAAACTCAAGAATATTTGAAGCCAGAGTTGATGCTAATAATTATATGTCTTTAAGAAAACATCCTTCAGAGAATGATAGATTAAGATTTAATTTAGTTACTTCAGCAACAACAAAGAGTTGTAATCAGGATACTGGATTTTCATGGAATACTACTGATTTTTTTCATGTAGCTATAACATGGAGTGAAAATGAAAATAGAATAAGAATGTATATTAATGGTATTTTACAATCTGATACTGGTAATTGGCAAGACGTAGGAACATTAACTACTACTTTTTATATTGGTTCTGATGGGGCAGGTTCAAATCAATTTAATGCATATTATGATGAATTAAGAATTTACAATAGAGAAAGAACAGCAACAGAAATATCCGTAGATTATAATGAACCAACTACTAATTTTGGATATGGTGGTCTCTCTGAGACAGTGACCACAACCTCAACTATAAATTGTATTCCAGCTAATTATGTAAAAGAAAGAATTAACCTACAACCCTTTGGAGATTTACAAGAAGGAGAAGTTAGATTCTTAGTTAAAGATAGTACAACTTTAGATACTAACGATAAAATAACTTTTGATGGAAATGATTATTGGATTAGATCCATTGATCCAATATATTTTAATGGGGTAACTATAGCAAAGGCCTTAGTTTTGGTAAAGAGAACTGAATGATACTATTCAATATTTAAAGGAATTCTACCAATTATCCTTATGGCACCAGGAGGAGCAAGTGAAAGGGATATAATTGCAAGAGGTCATAAGAAAACTAATTCGGCTGTTGCAACAGGGGCAGGTAGCTCTGGTTCTTTAATCCATACAGGAAAGGCCAAATTACATGCAGTTGTAATCAATCAACCAGATATTTCTGGAACTATTGCTATATACGATGGGACTAGTTTTGATGGAACTTTAATTGCTAGTATTACTGGGGGAACAGCAGTTCAAACAACTTTAACATATAATGTAAGAATGGCAACTGGTATTTATGCTTCTTTCACTGCATTTACAGGAGATCTGACTTGGTCCTATATGGATGCATGATAGCGTGGCTATCTTAATTGGAGTGCGTGGCACAAGATGGGATTCGAAACAGTAGTAGGTAGTACTATAAGGGAAAATGTATTTAATACAATTAGTACACTTATTGATAATAATAAACTTTCAGGATGGACAGTCTTATCTGCATTTCCAGAACAAAACCCAGTATTTCCATGTATTGTAGTTAATCCAGCAAAAATTACTCAATCCATTATGACAATAAACAAAGGAGTTACTTCTTATAGAATTACTGTAGATGTTCAGTTGTTTTCTGCTGCAAATGATGGCAAGGAAAAAATAGACCAAGGCTTAGATAATATAAATAATACTTTATTTAGTAATGCTAGTACTCTCAAAACTTATAATTTATTTTTAGATAATTCTATCCCTATAGAGGATTTAGGAGCAGGTAATCTTCTCTTTAATAAAAATAAATTAAATTTTGGAATTGTGGCAATTAACTTGAGGAAATCATGACAGTTAAAATTAAAATAGTAGAGGATGGAGTAAAAGAAAAATTAACTAGAATTGAAATTCAAGGACCAAGAAGACTTAGATCTGCAATTAATAGATGGGGTAAACAAATATTTGAAAGAAATGCAAAATCAGGATTTGCTTCAGTAAGTAAAGGATATACAAACAGAACAATAAATGCCATCCATTGGGAGAATATTCCTGCTGGAGGTACTGTGGGTAGGTTGGTGGGGAATGAGGCTGCTTTGTATATAGATAGGGCAAGCCCCCATTATTATTCAATTAAAAGAGGAAGAAGAATATGGGACTGGGCTCAAAGAGTTCCAATCAAAACCACAGTCAATAAATCAAAAATTCTTAGAAAGGGAGGAGCAGTTACAGGTGGATATATTTATTTCACTCCTAAACCTTATATTGGCATGTCGTTTTTGAGAAGCAAAAACAGTTTAAAGAATTACATGAATCAGGAGGTTCGTAAAATATGAAAATCAAATGGACAGGGGAATTAGGAATCACCGTTTATGATGGAGATAGAAGAATAGATATGAATAAAGATAGTATAGCAGAAGTTGAAAAGTTACCAGATCACATGGCTGGTTTTGTAGTAATTGAAGAGAAAAAGGAAAAGAAAAAATCAAAAACACAGGAGGAATTTGAAGAATGACTGCAACAGAAGGAGTATTACAAGAAATAGCTTTATTAGAAGTTCAGGCTATTAGTGGAACTGCTTATCAATTCGCTGCGATTATAGAGGAAATCACACCAGAAATGGCTGATAGAGATGGAGAAGGAGTAGTAATGGTGAGTGGGGCTAGACTGTGGAAGAAAACACCGCAAGGAGATTATGAGGTAACTGTAAAGATATATCCAACAGATACAAGATTTGCTTCAAGTAAAGATCTAATTCAAGGATTCTTTAATGTGGATGCAAACTGGAGTACAGTAACTTCACCAACAGACACCATATCTACAAATCAAGAAGATTTCAGAGTTGTTATTTTGTATTCAGATGATACAACTATGACAGCAGCTAGTAGAGCAACAACAGCGGGAAAATTATCCAGAAGATTAATTTTCAAACATGCTAGGATGGTCGGCTATAAGGAATCATTTGATGACAAGGTGGTAAGTGCAGAAGTTAAATTCAAGGGACCAGCATTCCATACAGACGCAACAGGAAACATCATTGTTGACTCTGCGACAGATGGAGGATCCGCAGGATTGGCCGCATTATCTGCATACAGTTAAATGAGCGAACAAGTAGTACAAGCATTTGAGAAAAGGTGGAAATTTGCTATTAACATCAGCAGAGTTCCACCTAAAACTCTCGAATGGTTTAAGGAATTTGCAAAAGAAGAATTCGTAGATGACTATGGAATGTGTTTAAGAGAATTAGTAGAGTCTTACAAGGAATTACAAATGATTAAAGAAATGAATAGACCTATGTCTCAAGAGGTTCTAGACAAGCTAGAACAACTAGAGGTCGAGATCGCAGATCTCAAACAACCAAAAGAAGAAAAGAAAATAATCAAGACTGTTAACGGACAGATCTTAGGAGGAAAAGATGGATCAGACTGATATAGAAAAATTCAAAAGACAAATGGGTAAAGGGGTAGAAATTCAATTAGTAAATGAAGATGAAACCACAGACAATTTCTACTTTAAACCACTTAATACTGAGTTTTTACCAGATATTATGGAAATGCAACAATTAATTGCATTAGATGAAACAGATCAGATAAAACTAGAAGAAGCAAAGAGGAAATTCAAAATAAGAAAAATCACTCAAAATCAATTTAATGATATTGAGAAGGAAATGGAAGTTAAGAGTTCTGTAAAATCACAGAACCCAGAAGTAGCAAAGATTGGGATAAATCTGATTGGAAAAATGGTAATACATTCCTACCCAGATTTACCAGAAGACATAAGAAATCAGTTCATAATGAATAACTTCAGCAAGTTACAAGAAGTATTAATGGAACTTAATAAAAGATTAACATCAAGAATGAAATCCTCTAAAATGGAGAAGATTAAAGAACTCCAAGAGAGGATAGGGGGCAGCAATGAAAAAGCCTCCACTGAAAAGTAAAAAGAAGCCCAGACCATATGAGGGATTCATTTACCAAGTACATGCAGTAATGAAAACATATGGGCTCTCCTACCAAGATATAATGGAGATGCCCATTCCTATGTTTTGGGCTTTGTTGGACTGTATACAATATGAACAGGAGGAACATGAAAGATTGATAAATGGCTGAAAACAAAACATTATTTGAGATATTTTTAGAAACAAAAAGATTCTCTGCCCCATTAAAAAAGGCTGGAAAGGATTATAATAAATTTGTTACTGGCATGGCTAAAGATTCTCAGAAAATGTCTGGAAATTTTGCTAAAAATATGAGGAAGGTTTCTAAAGAAATTAATAACACTAGGGTACAATTTGAAGGATGGAGATTGTCACTTCTTTTTATGTCACAAAGCGTAAAAAGATCTTTCCAAACAATTCTTAGGTCTTCTACTCAAACATTTCTTAAGATAGAGCAAGGAACTACAGCACAAGGACAAGCCTTAATTGCTCTAAGTGCAGAATGGGAGTTCCTTAAGTTTAGTATAGGCTCTGCTATAGGTGAAGCATTAATACCATTCATACCTCTTCTTGTAGAAATTTTGCAAGGACTTACTGCATGGATTAATGAACATCCCAAATTAACAGCTATAATCGTAATATTTGGTCTGGTTCTTGGAGTTGTTGTTGGTCTTGTATCAACCTTTGGTTTATTGGTTAATGGTCTTAAAATGGCCGGATTAATTTCTGCTACTACGGGAGCAAAAGCCTCTCTTGGAACCCTGGCTCTTGGCTTCGCTAAAGTGATATTTTGGGTATTGGTCTTTCTTGCAGTTGTTGCTCTTATAGCTAAATTTGCACCTAAATCTTTTGGTGTCTTGGTTGAAGGAATAGGTGATGTAGTAAAAGGACTTATGGAGCTCAACGCACCTAGGATTTTGGGGGGCTTGGCAAAGATGTTTATAGGTTTGGTTTCTATGGTTGAAACTCTATTAGATATAGTAATCACAACTGTTTTGACTACTATCGGGGTGGCTATTGGGGCCATCTTGGATAAGATGGCAGATGCTGTAGAGAGTATACCTGGTATTGGAGAAGCAGTTGCTGGAAAAATTAGGGAAGCAGCTACAGGGGCCAAAACTAAAGCCGCAGAAGAAAGACAAGCCGCATTTACAAGAGCAGCCACTAGAGATGAAGAAACTAGGGCTGCCGCAGATTCAATAGAAAATTGGATTGTGGGGCAAGAGACATTACAAGAACTGGCTGCTTCAGGGAAGATAGCAGGAGAAGAATTGATGACAATGCAAAAACCAATAATGAGTATGCGTACAGATATGGAAAATACTACTACTGGCATGAATGAAGATCTAGGTATCTTTAACGAAATTCTTAATGATAGCATGGGCTTGGTGGGGGATTCTTATGCAAATATGTCAGAGGCACAGACAGAATTTACTGATGCAACTATCGCCAATAATCAAAGGCTTGTTGATGAGACCAGAGCAATGATAGATTCAGCAGGATTTGAATCTGAAGAAGGAGATAATGCAAACACTGGAGGGTTTGTAACCAAATCAGGTATAAGGAGATTCCAAGGAGGAGGAGTTGTTCCTGGAGCAGGGAACAGAGATACAGTTCCAGCTTTGTTAACCCCAGGAGAAGTGGTATTAAATCCAAAAAGAGGACAAAGCATGGGTACAACTATAGGTTCAATAAATATTACTGTTAATACAACTGGCGGAGTTGATGGGGATCAATTAGCAGAAGAAATATTAGAATCAATCAAAAGGAGAAGATAAATGGCAGATATACAATTAGCAAATTCAGGAATAAATTCAGGAACAGCAGTTACGCTTCAAGGAGCAACTATGAGCTTTGGACTAAAGAGATTCGTTAACATTAAACCAATTATAGCCCAAACTTCAGATTATAAAATAGCAAAACAAGATACAACTGGAGTAGATAACCCAGTTATTACAATTAGGGGTGCAGTTGATGTTGATGCATATACTACAACCACCGCCCTTTGGGCGACTACAAGTATCACAAATATAACTCTTGGCTTTCTTTATGAAGTATGGAGAAACCAAGCAGGGAATTTAACATTAACGATTCCATTAGGTAATCCAGCAGATCAAAGAAATTGGAAAACTTATGATGGTTCTGCTACTAGCATACCTGTTGTTTTAGAGAGTATCTCTCTAAAACCAAGAGATGATTCAGATGGAAATCACTTTATTGACTATACACTTAATCTAAGGGAGATTGTGACATGAGCTATATAGCAAAGAAAATAGAACTATACCATAAATCTGGAGATACTTGGAACACAACAGCAGACCTAAATCTAGGTCCAGATGTAATAGATTTTGATGTCTCTAAAGGAATAGGAAGCATAAAAGATGCATTTACATTAATGATTCAAAGAGGACAAGATTTCTTTAATGGAGAATTTAAAATAGTGGCAGATGATAGAATTAAAATATGGGTTAAAAAGGATGGAAACACTTTTACTGATGCTGATGATTTATTGATTGATGGGGTTGTGCGTGGAGCACCTATGGATATAGGAGAAAAAGGACATTTAGTTACAGTAAAGGGTTATGATTTTTCAGAGACTTTATTTGATGCCCAAATTCCTATCAATTATCAAAACCTAACTTGTATGGAAATGGCTAGGGATTTAGTAGAAAGAGAGGAACTTGCAGGAAGAGGAGTTACTTGGAACGCCAGTAATCCTACAGTTAAAAAAGATGGGACAACCTCATTCCCTAATAAAAATTTAACTTTGAATTATACAGCAGTACATCAAATATTAGATAAGATCCTTTCATCTGGAATGACTGAAGATGGGAATTATATCTGGTATATTAACAATAGTCAAGAACTTGTTATAAGGGCAAAAACAACCACAGTAGAATCAACCACAATTAAAGAGGGAACAGATACAACAAACATCAAAGTAACTTTAATGAAAGATGGTATTGTAAATTTTATTGTTTGGAATGCTGGTAATGATCTTAAAGGTAATTCTGTTGTAGGAGTTACATATAATACTTCTAGCATAGGAAAATATGGGTTTAAATCTATGTTTGGTTCTAATAACTTTGTGCACATTTATGATGATCTTCTCCAAAAGGAAATAGGGGCACCAGAAAATGCAGATAGCAACCCTTGGCCAGTAGAATCAGATCTAGGCTGGACAAGTACAAATCCAGATGACCATTATCCAACTTTTAATTATACATGGATAACAGAATCACAAGTTGACGGTGTTTTAACTTCAACAACAAAAGATGACTTCATAAATGATTCAAGACAATTAGCAGAGGAAGAAGCCCAAGATTTAGCTAATTCTATAATAGATAATAGATCAAAACCAAGGTATAGAATAGAAATAGAATATTCTTTTAGAAATGATCTTACTCTTGGGGGATTATACTCTATTGTTATCCCATCAAGAAATATTAATACTAATATGAGGCTAGTAGAAGCAACTTATGATGTTAATGGAGTTCTAGCCTCATTTGAACAAGATGAGTCTGATGCAAGTTTCGAGGAGGCAACATGAGCTTAAAAACTACTAAATGTGCAACACAAGTAGCTAGTTTCCTTGGTGGAAATGATATAGATGATCCTAGCCACGTAGATTTCGGAACAGGTACTACTACTCCAACTAGAGGGGATACTGCGATGGAAACTTCAAAAAAGAGGAAAGAATCAACCTTTACTAGGAATGATATGGTTGTAAATGCAGTAACTGAGTTATATTCAACAGATAGTGAAACCTATGGTTCTTCCATTACTGAAACAGGAACTTTTGATGCTGCTGCTAGTGGAAATATGTATGATCATAATGTGTTCAATTCAGGTATTACTCACAATAATGTAACAGATATAAAGATCACTAAGTTCTTTCCTGTAGATAATAGTAATGTTCCTGCAAAGACATTCCTTACAGATCAAATAATAGAACAGGTAGGAGAATTCTTGAAAGATGATACAGGTACAGCACCAACACATATAGCCTTAGGAACGCATTTGGTTCTTGAACAATGTGATGCCGTAGGAAGTTGGACCGATGATAGTTCCGATGCTACAACTCCAACTTTAAGTACATCTCAATTCAAGGAAGGTACTGGATCAATAAATATGGGGAAAGATGGAACCTCTACTACAACTTTTAAATATAATATAACTCTTGCTTCAGCAGTTGATACGAGTGGAGGGACCCAGTTGAGAGTATGGCTTAGAGTAAGCGATCAGGCAACAGTGGATAAGTTTGCTTCTTCTGGAGGATTGAAGTTTAGAATTGGATCTGATTCTTCAAATTATAAAGAAGCTAGTTTTGACAGAGCAGATATAATTGTCGGTTGGAAAAAGTATACAATGGACATAGCAGATATGACAACAACAGGATCTCCTGATACTGCAAATACAGATTTTCTAGAGGTGTTTATGACATTAAATAATGCTACAGACACAATAACACATGCATTTTTAAATATGGATTATTGGCATATACAAGAAGATTTATTAGATACAGAAACTGTTTTATTTGGAGAGATCGTAAGACAATCTGCAACAGTTACTCCCATCGATAATAGGGTTAAATATGAGACAACAATTGCCTTGGCAACAGGGAATACTTATAGATATGCTCAATCAGGGTTGTTTGACGCAGCGTCAAACGGAAACATGACTTTCGTACAGGAATTTAATGACATAGTTAAAGATTCAAAAACTAAATTAATACAAACAATCGAAATAACGGTGAACCCAGGATGACCACAGATGAATTAGGCAAGGAATTAGGAGAAGACGAGTTATATGCAGAAGATACTAATAGAGACTTAGCTAAACAATCAAATCAATTAACAAGAGTAGCTTTGGGAACTGCGGAATTAAAAATGTCTGATATGCCTGAAGTAGGAGAATCAAGAGACAATACTGGCTCTACTGTGTTAATATGGGGGCATAATACTCTTGGAGTATGGGGTTCCTTTAATTGGGGGACAGATTCAGATAGACCAAATCAATATTCAGTACAACAAATTAAGAATCCAAACAATATATGGAAAACTTATTTAACTTCAGTAGAGATGGATTACTGGGATGATGATGGAACAACTACTTGTACTGTTGATGTTGGAAATTTAAAGTTAGATTTCAGTGATACACAATTATTCCAATCAAACAAATTATCTACGGAAAGTGCAAATATTAAAACAGCCACCCTCACAATTAAAGATACAAACATAACAAAAAATGCCTTGCCTAATCCTTTAGCCCATTATAAGTTGAATGATGATGCTTCAAATACAACAATCACAGATGATTCTGGAAATGGTCATAATGGCACAGCGACCTCAAATACAGATACATTAACTGCCACAGGAAAAGTAAATGCAGCTATTGATTTCAATGAAACAGATAAAGTGGATTTGACTGATAATGCTTCTTTTGAATTTGCAGCAGGGGCATTTACAATAGCTGGGTGGATTTATATTAATAGTTTGCCAGACTCAAATGATGGAGATATATTTTCCAAGTGGGGAGGGGCGGGAAAATCTGAACATAGATTCAAAGTTTCCTCAGCAGGAAAGTTGGTCTTAAGCACATCTTCAACTGGCTCAAATGTGGATAATGCCACAGCAAATACTGCCCTTTCTCTAGCTACGTGGTACCATGTAGCTGTTGTAAAATCAAGTACTACTGCAACATTTTATGTGAATGGGGTAGCTGATGGCTCGGGGGATGCTTATGCCACATTAAATACAGGCACCACCAAAGCATATATTGCAGGTATTAATAGTGCAAACGATCCTTTCCCAGGGAGAATAGATGACTTGAGAGTATATAATGCAGCTCTTAATATAGCACAGATCAAAGCATTATATAATGGGAATAGCGGAACAGAAACTAAGGCACCAACAGCAGACCATTTAGTTTATGAATTAAGTGCAGATGATGGTTCAAACTATGAAACAGTAACAAATGGTACACTTCATAACTTTACAAATCAAGGAACAAACTTGAAATTAAAAATCACAGCAACAGGAGCAGCAGGAGCTATTGATATTAAAGGTTCAGATGGTATTGCTACACCTATTAAAATAGCATATAATTTGGTGTGATACTGAATAATATTTAAAGTAAGAAAAGAATAACAGAAAGATGACAAATCCTAAATTCAAAGTTGGAACAAAAATAACTGTTGCAAGAAAAGATGATTTTATTGGGGAAAAAGGAGTAGTTAAGAAATTTGATATTGATCCTAAAACAAATAAAGTAAGATATTTGGTTGAGGGAGAAGGTCTCAAGGGGGCTATAACTGCTCAAAAGAAATGTGAAACTTGTGGGGTTAGCAAAATGACACAATCACAAAATTCAAGATATTACTATGAAGATATGATAGAGGTAGATAAATAGATGGCATTTCCAAATTATAGTGTAACCACAGACCATGTTAATGGAAATACTGCCAATGCAACAAATGTTAACGGAAACTTTGCAGATGTAGAAGATGTAGTTAACGGAGTAATAGACAAAGCAGTAGGGGCCCCTACTGCTTACGGGATGTCTCCAATTGGTTCTATTGTTGCATGGCATAAAACTCTTAGATCAATATCTAGTGATAATGCTGACACAAATACTGTTGATAAATTAGTTGATTCTGGGGCTACATTCTCTACTGATGGGGTGGTTGCTGGAATGATTATCCATAATACAACAGATGACACTTTCGGAATTGTTAGTGCAGTAGATAGTGAAACTTCAATTACAATTAAAGCAGATTCAAATGGAAATAGTGCAGTTACTGACGTTTTTCCTTTAGGAACTGAAGCTTACAATATTTATGCTACACCCGAATTACCAGATAATTGGTTAGAATGTGATGGACAAACAGTTAGTGATGCAGATAGCCCGTACAATGGGGCGGCCGTTCCTAATTTAAACGGGAGTACAGATGCGACTAAATTATTTTTAAGAGGGTCAACAGTTGGTACTGGGACAACAGGAGGAACGAGTACTCACACTCACACCTTGGCAGAAACAAGCACAGGGGCCGCCAACTTAGAGGTTCCAGGTGCTGATTTTGTTGATGTATCGGGCTCTTCGGCAGATACACATATAAAAACAGATTCTGTGCAAACAGGCACACACATTCCAGAATACATGGAAATGGTATGGATAATAAGGATAAAATGACAGACCCAAAAATAGAAAAAACAAGATTTGATGAAAAGGTAGGATTAATAGAATTCCAAGTAGATTATGGAGATAAAAGGGTCAAGCATAGTTTTATAGCTGATAGTTTTGAGGAGAAACATCTACAAGAAGCAATAGATAGGGAATTAACAGATGTCGGAGTAAATGAATTAAAGAAACAAGAAGCTAAAGGCTATGAAGGAAAATCCTATGACCCTAAAACAAAATCCTTTAAGTGATTTAGATGATGCAAAAAAAGAAAGATAAGGTATTCATGGAAATAACTAATAAAGATTTATTTTCTAAACTAGAAAAGATAGAAGAACATCTAAATCAAATAGATATACAGACAACTAAAATGAATGGAAAAGTAAGAGTTCATGAAAAATTAATATATGCAATTGGTTCGGCTTTAGTTTTGATTGTGAGCTGGTTATTAGTCGCATAAGGAGATTAAAATGGTAGAAAAGAAAAAGTATGATATTAAGAAAACATTAGAAAAAGTTGCAGTTGGATTAGTTATCTTTGGAGTGACTCTGGAATCAATGGGTTATAATTGGACAGCTTTATTGACAGGTTCTATATTTATGGGACTTTGGAATGCTGCCAAATTCTATGTTAAAGAGAAAGGATTACTTAAATAAAGAGATTATTTATAAACTATTTATAAATAGAATAGTTTTATAAATGGTTAATTTCTTTATACTATTGTTTAAAATGGTAAATGATGACTTATTGTCAAAACGATTACTGAATAAAACACACCCCTTAGTTAGAGGGAGGAGGTGATTCTAAATGGTAAAAGAAGGATATAGTGTTTATTGGCTTGTTGCTTTAGCAGCGGTTGGTTTGGTTCTTGGTCTTTTTACAGGAGCAACTACTTTTCCAGAAACAATAGTTGAGGAAATTGAAGTTCCATTTGAAACTATTGTTGAGGTTGAAGTTCCTGTGGTGGAGTATGTGAACCAAACTGTAGAAGTTGAGAAAGAAGTCTTAGTAACTGATTTAGCAGTATTATACAACCAATTTGTTGAAGAGGCAACCTCTTATTTTGAGGCAGAACTAGGCCACTATGACGAATGGAATGGTATAGACTATGATCTTGACGAAATCTCTATCGAATCATTTGATGATGAGGAGTTAGTTATTCTTGATTGGGAAGATGCAGAATATGAAGTTAACTTTGAAGTTGAACTAGAGTATGATGATGGAGACGAAGTTGATGGTCTTTGGGCTTGTGTCTATGAAGTAGACGAAGAAGGAGACATTGACTTAGATTGTGAAGAAATAGTCTAAATTAGTATTATTCTATAAGAGTAATACAACTTTTTTTCTTTTTTTTTACATTCTTTAATCTATTGTTTTAAACAATTATGTATTATACTATAGATAACTTTATATACTTGTACATCTTAAAAATGGTATGAAAAAAGGTGATGATTTTTTATCACTGTTTCATAATAAAATAGGTTAAAAAAGGTTACGTAACAAAGTATACGTAACAAATTTATTGGTTCCATGTGATAGGAAGTAAGAAGGTAAAAAAAGCCTTATTTATAATTCTTCCTATTAGGGTGCTAATAAAAATAACAGTTAAAATAACTTATTAGGGCTCTAAGAGCTTTTGGAGTAACACTAACACAAGAAAAAATAAGGTTACGTAAGGTTCGTTACGTAAGATATTTCCACTGGAAAAATGATAAAAAAGAGACAAAAATCAAAAGTAAATCCTTATAGAATTCATGTTAATTTAGATAAAGAAACTAAGAAAGCATGGGATAAATATATCAGACATTACAACGGAAGTGAGTTTATTAGAAGACAGATTAAGCTTCATTTGTTTGATGGGAAGAAACCAGAATTTAAAGAAGCAGTGTTGAAAAGAGTGATAAAAGATTTAGCAAAAGAGATGAATTATAAAATTGATAATATGACAAAGAAGATACAAATTGATTACTTAAGACGAATAGACGAATTAAAAGGTGAATTGGAAGAAATCCAATACCAACAGGAGGCAAATAAAAATGAATGATAAAGTACATTATGTAGCAAAAAAGACAGGAGGAATTATCTTTGAAAACAATAAAGACAAGGATGATGGCTCACAATGGACAAATGCAATAGATAACTTAAAGCAATGGATTATAGACAATGTGAATAAGGGAGACACTGTAGAATACGAATTAACAGGAGCTGGACACATTAGTAAGATTGAAGTTAAAGAGAAAAGTAAACAGCTATTTCAATCAGGAAGTTCTTATAGTGGCAGAATGAGCCCACAAGAGAAAGATTCAATGCATAGAACATCTGCTCTATATTTGATGGCACATTTTAAAATATCCCCTTCTCAAACAAATATGGATAACTTTATACCTTATTTTGTAAAGGTTATTTCAGAAGGAGACACAAGCTATTGTCCAATAGAAGAAGAGGCATGAAGTTTTACAGTGAATTTGGCAACGAACAGCGGATTACAGAAAATTTGGAATGGAACTGTACTTGTAAGCAAGGATCAGTGGGTCGTTTCCGAAGGAAACCACGACCATGTATATGTATTATCAATGCAATGCTAAAATATTGTAAAGAGGTGATTGAAAATAGGAAATACAGTAAAAATAAAACTAGATGATGGAAACATAGTAGAAATACCAGACGGATGGTCTTGTTTTGGAAGATATATGGAAGTATGTGATATAACTCCTTTAAAGGGATGGTGCAAAAGATGCAAACAAAATGTTGAAGGAAAAAATAACCTTAAACTCGTTGAAGAGGAACTGTGTTAGATTTAGAACATCAGAAACATGGAGTCATAGATTCAAGAAAATGGAAGTCTGTAGCTGGTTATACGATAACGGTTATGACTTTTACACAGAAGCAGAATTCAAAACAGGGGGAAGAGCAGACATAGTAGCCATAGGAAGAGGAAAAATAACAGAAGAATTCATTGTGGAAGTAATAGAATCAGAAAAAATGGAATCAATACAAAAGAAAAAGAAAACTTATCCCAGTTCAGATATAAGGGTCGTGAGGGCAACCTCACAATTCAATTACGAGGATATAAGATGAAAAGAAGACTAATACCAATAAAAGTAAGATGTCCTAAATGCGGGAATAAACAACCAGTATCAATTTACAAAAAGAGATACAACGAACTAGGAAATCTTATTTTGGTATCAAAAACGAAAAGATGCATCTGGTGTGGTAAGTCTTTCTTGTACTACAAGAATGTCAACAACCACCATGTTGTAGAATGGAGGAAAGAATGAAAAAAGCAAAAGTAACACTAAGAAAAGAAGAATTAAGACAAACAGATATCTTTGTTGCAAAACAGATATTAGAAACAAAGAAAGACATCCAACACTTTCAAGCAGGATTAATATTAGTGGCTTGTATTGTATTAAGTTGGGGAATTTTGTTAGCATAATGGCAATTAGGGGGACTACAACAGGACCACCAACTACTTACACAGGTTGGATGGAATCAGATGCAGGTTCACCAGAGATATTGGTTCAACCTACAATTATTGAACCTGAACCAGAAAAGTATGATCCAGAGATAGAAGGAAGGCATATAGCTTTAATCATGGCTGTATGTATAGTCTTATCTTTGTTATTAATGAGGGAATTAAAATGACAGACTGTATAGTTAATCTGTTGGAGATTGGATTTTTAATACTCCCAATAGCTATAATTGTCGGTGCTTTATTTAATAATTATTATATCAATCAAAAGGAGGGGCAAGATGATGAATGAAGAAAAGTTAATAAAACTGATGCAGAAATGTATTTACAGAAGATATTATCA
>Ga0098033_1000657_pt1 | contig 15175 bp, 14 predicted proteins | sample 1_EtaG_FD_75049 | JGI IMG/M metagenome (GOLD analysis project Ga0098033, IMG submission 75049) | Marine viral communities from the Subarctic Pacific Ocean - 1_ETSP_OMZ_AT15124 metaG | ecosystem: Environmental > Aquatic > Marine > Oceanic | place: Pacific Ocean | collected 2015-01-07
GCCAAAGCCGGATCTATTTATATTAGATGAGCCAGCAACGGCTCTTGACGAAGAAAATATGGAAGGATTTATTAGAATCTTAGATATGGTCAAATCATACTTCAAAACTGTTCTTCTCATTTCTCATTTGGACACATTGAAAGATTGTGTAGATATGACTATTGAGATTGAAAAGAAGGGTAACTTTGCTTATGTTAATTATTAAGGAGGAAACATACAAAATGCAAACAGCTGAAAAACTTGTCACTAGCGAACTGTCACTAGAAGAAATTTTGGAGAAAAATACTAAATTAGAAAGGATTGCTGAAGAGGCAGCCCGCGTCTTAGAAGCGTACAAAGATGCATTCGCTTCATATAATGAAAAACAATATGCTCTTGACAAACTAGATGAAAGTTTGTTGGAATATGAGTTGTTTTTAGATAAATAAAACTAGATAATATAATATTAAAAAGGAGAAATTATTATGGCTAATTTAAAAGCTTTTGCGGACAAATATGTGGAGAGGTTCATAAGTCGTAAATTTTTGGCTTGGTTAACTGCAACAGGGCTTGCTGTGCAAGGTTCTGTCACTAGTGACAATTGGGTTGCTGTTACACTGGCATATATTGGTACTCAAGCGCTGGTTGACATGGCCACAGCTTGGAAGCATGGATTTAAAGAAGAATGAGCTGGCTAACATTTAAGCTCTCTGCTAAGAAGAGCTGGCTTTGGTTAAAAACTTATTGGTACTTTCCAGCTGTTTTGATATACACTTATATTATTTGGGTTGTTTTTAGAAAAGACGGTTCTGCTGCTATTGGAGTTTTAGAAATAAGAAGTGATAGCTACAAGAAACACATTGAAGTTCTTAACGAAGTTCATAAAGCAGAGAAAAAAGAAAAAGAGTACTTAAATAAAGTCTTTAATGAAACAATTGAAAAAGTTGAGACAGAGTTAAAAAAGAAGAATGAGACTCTCGACAAAAATAAAAAGAAAAGAATTAAAGAAATTGTTGAAAAACATTCTGACGAACCACAAGAGTTAGCCTATTTAGTTAAGGAGACTTTTGGTTTTGAGGTTATTGAATAAAATATTAGCTACTGTTTTGCTTATAACTTTTCCGTTGTTGGTTTTTGCTCAAGAGACGCCAAAAATTAAACCAATGAATCAAGGTGAAGTGGCTCCTTTTCCCGGAGTCCTTTTTAATTCAGCTGCGGTTGCGCAATCGATTGCAGAGAAAGAATATAATGCTGAACAATGCAGGTTAAGAACTGCTCACATAGAACAGAAAGAAGAGATCAAGTGCGATCTTTTGGTTTCGACAGTAAAAGTTGAAGTCGATTTTTTAAAACAAAAATATGATTCAATCTTAAAGATTAAAGATGAAGAAGTTAACAGGCTCCAAAAATTTGCTTTAGAAAGGCCAAATAAAAATTCTCATTGGTGGTTCGCTGGTGGAATCGTAGCTGGCATTGTTACATCAATTGCAATTTTTTATGCAGCAGTAGAAATAAGGGAGAGCAATTAAAATGTGTTTAATATGCGTTGAATATAATAAAAATAAATTAACTTTGGACGAAGCTTGGAAAAATCTTCACGAGATGACAGAGCAAATTGGAGAAAAACATACTTGGGAAGTTATTAATAAACTTTGGGAAGAAGAGCTGAAGAGGGAAGAAGAAAAATGAGCAGGAACACAATTAGCAATTGGACAATACAGAGAGTGTGGAAATCTGTACAGAATTATTTAGATAGAAATGCCATCCTGCCAGTAACCTCGGTTAACAACCAAGTAGAAAACAGACTACTCACAGTCAGCGATACTGTAACTGAACTTGATGGCGAGGCTAATCTTACTTATGATGGTACGACTTTTACTGTTAACGATAATATGGTTATCGGGTCTGCTGGCTCAGGTCATGACGTCACTTTTTATAGTGCCACATCTGGCGATCATTTTTTATGGGATGCATCTGCAGAAAAACTAACAATTATTGGAACAGATGGTCAAACGGCATTGGATATTTCCGATGGAAATGTATCCATTACTGATGATTTAGCCGTTAACGGTACTACCAATTTAGACAACACTGATATTGATGGCACTTTAGTTGTTGATGGAAGTAACATTTCGTTAGATTCTACCAGCACCTTCAATATTGATTGTTCAAACACTTCTAATGGTGTCACTATTGGTACTGCAACGTCTGGCGTACCAATTTCTATTGGCAATTCCACTTCTGAGACCACTGTCAATGACAATCTTACGATAACAGGTGATTTGACTGTCAATGGTACGACAACTACAATTAATTCAACTACTCTTACAGTTGATGATTTGAATGTTGTCCTTGCATCCGGCGCAGCTGACTCTTCCGCCGCAGACGGCGCCGGTATAACAATTGATGGCGCAAGTGCTACTTTGCTTTATGAGCACACTGGTACAAAATGGATGTTCAACAAGCCATTGGATATGTCGGCAAATGCGATTACCACTACAGGTGTTGTCACTGGTGGCAGCCTTGTTTGCACGGCCGGAGCTACCTTTGGTGGTGGCCTTGGCGCTTCTGGAGCAACTATTACCACCGCCGGCGCCATATCGGCTGACGGTATTATAAAAACAGATAATACGACAGATGCCTCTAGTACAACAGACGGGTCACTTCAGACCGATGGCGGTTTAAGTGTTGTTTTAGATTGTGTTTTTGGGAATGATGTGAAATTACTTTCAGACAACGCAGTTTTTAATATGGGCGCAGGCAACGATGTTACGCTCACTCATGATGGCACAACTGGCTTGACTATTGCTGCAGCACCTATTACAATTAACTCAACCGGCAATCTAACATTAGACTCGACTACTGACATCATTCTCGACGCGGACGGGGATGAGATCTCACTTAAGTTTGGTGGTACCGCTGGCCACCTCGATTTTACTAATACGAACTCTGGCGATATTATAGTTCGGCAAAAGACTTCTGCGAAAGATCTTATCTTTCAAGATTCCGATTCAAAAGAAGGGTTTAGAATTTTAGATAATGCTGCTGGTGTAACTGTTATAGGTGATGAAGCTGCAGCTGCTAGTTTGTACTTGAAAGCAGATCAGGGAGATGATGCTGGAGACGAATGGAGAATCCAAGCCGGAACCAGTGACACATTTGCAATCGGTATGGACAAAGCTTCAGCTGGATCATTTGTTGATATGGTCACTCTTACCGGACATGCAACGGCGACAAGTACAACTGTCGCTGTAGCCGGCGATTTGACTGTCGGAGATGACCTGTCTTTAACTTCAGATAGCTCTGTTTTTAATATGGGCGCCGGCAATGATTTTACAATTACTCATGATGGCGACGAAGGGGCTACTATTGCCGGCTCCCCAGTTACTATTACTTCTGCAGAAGGCGCAACATGGTCATGTTCTGCGGGGGATCTCATAATCGATGCTAATAATGGGGATCTGACATTGGACGGATTGAAGGGCATCACGCTACAAACAGCCCATGGGTCAGGCGACATGGCCGGAAACATCATTTTAGACTCCTTGTACGATATCATCCTTGATGCTGATGGTGACAATGTTACAATAAAATTCGGAGGTGCGGCCGGCCAAATAGATTTTTCCCATCAGAATTCTGGAGAGGGAGTCATTAAGCAGGGGGTTGATGGTAAAGATTTAGTAATTAAGCAATACGATGGTACTGAGGTTGTACGATTTACTGATGATCTTAAGTTAAAATTTAAGGATGATGGGGACGAATGGATTCAGGGTACCGGAACAGATTTGATACTTAGTGCGGGGGGAGATATTAGAATTAATAGCGCCACCTCCAAGCTTGAGTGGGGCGAAGATTCAGGCGAGCACATTGTCGGCGATGGCTCTAATGGTCTTATAATAGCATCAGGCAATAAAATAACACTTGATGCTCTTTATGGTATTGATATCGATTCCTGGGCCGGTGATGTGACATTTATGGATGGCGGCACTGCTCAACTTGCACTTGACATGGATACTACCAATGGAGAAATCTTCTTTCAACTCAAAGTTGATAGTGATGACCTCGTGTTTAAACAATATGATGGCAATGAAGTCATAAGAATTGCAGACGACAGAAAACTTTATTTCTATGATCAGGGCGGCGAACATATTTCATCTGATGGTACTGATATGACGATTGGGTCAGGCAGAGACATTAATCTCACCGCGACTAATGATGTTAACATTCCTGCCGACGTTGGAATAACATTTGGCGATGATGGCGAGAAAATTGAAGGCGACGGAACCGATCTTACAATCGCATCAAGCAGGCTTCTGAATCTCGCTGCAACAACTGATGTCGTGATACCGGTTAACGTTGGACTTCATTTTGGAGATGGAAATGAAAAGATTGAGTCTAACAACACCAATCTTACAATCAACAGTGGTGTTGACATCAACCTCACTGCGACTAATGATATTAATATTCCTGCTGATGTCGGACTCACATTTGGCAATGATGGTGAAATCATTGAAGGTGATGGAACAAATCTCACGATAAAAGGCGGAGACATTAATCTCACAGCAGAGGATGATGTCAACCTTCCCGCAGACATCGGTTTGACCTTCGGTAACGACGGCGAGAAAATTGAAGGCGACGGAACCGATCTCACTATTTCTGGCAATAACATTAAATTGACAGCAGTTGAAGATGTTGTCGTTCCTGCCGACGTAGGTATAACTTTTGGCACTGGTGAAAAGATTGAAGGCAACAATACGGACCTTACCATTACTTCTGGCGCAGACATCAAATTGACAGCTGCAGCATTTGTTGAGATCCCTGCTAACATTCCATTAACATTCGATGGAATTGGTCATGCCGATACAATCTCTTCTGATGGGACTGATATGACAATTGCTGTAGGAGGCGGTGATATGACAATTGCTGTAGGAAGCGGTGATATCCTGCTTGAAGCCTATGGTAGCATTTATCTTGACGCAGACGGCAGCGGAGCCGGATCGCCCCACGTCATCTTTAAGGCGCTCAACCAAACGCATGGTTATATCAGCATGAACGCTTCTGATGATCTAATTTTTAGAGACGGCGGCGGGGTCGAGATCTTTAGAATTGATGGCTCTGCTGACTCGCTATTGATGGCTTCTACCAAAAAGATTGAATTCAATGATGAGACACAATTCATTCATGGATCCTCCGCGACTGTGCTTTCTGTTGGTGCAACTGATGAAATCGACCTAACTGCCACAACAATTGATATCAATGGCGATGCCACCATTTCAGGCGTTTCCGCCGCTTCTATCATAGCCAACGCCCAAACTTTAGCCACATCGAATTTGCCAGCAAATCACAATGCTATTTTATGGGGACCAATTACGGTTGGATCCGGAGCTTCGGTGACTATTGGCGATGGCTCTGATGTGAAGATTATAGATTTTGCAGACGCTTTTGCAGCATAACCTTTAATAAAAACTATAGACATTTCAAATGTTTAAAGATACTTATATATAATACTATTTATGTATGAGACTATTTAAGGAAGGGTAAATATGAGTACACTCTATGTAAACACAATTGGCGCTCAAGCCGGAAACGAAGTTGATATCGCAGACAACCTTTCGCTCAAATCAGACGCGTCTGTTATTAAGTTTGGCGATAACGAAGAAGTTACCTTAACTCACGTTCATGATACTGGTTTGTTATTGTCTGATGATTCCGGCACCGGAACAACACAGTTACAGTTTGGTGATAGTGGCACTTTCATTGCTCAAGCTTCTGATAGTAATCTTGAAATTCAAGCAGACGGCTCTCTTATTATAGATGCGCCCGTAGTTGATTTTGAAGATGACGGTGTTGTTCTTAAGTTTGGTGACAACTCAGAAGTTACCTTAACGCATGTTCATGATACTGGTTTGTTATTGTCTGATGATTCTGGCATCGGAACAACACAGTTACAGTTTGGTGATAGTGGTACTTTTATCGCTCAAGCTTCTGATAGTAATCTTGAAATTCAAGCAGACGGCTCTCTTATTATAGATGCGCCCGTAGTTGATTTTGAAGATGACGGTGTTGTTCTTAAGTTTGGCGATGACGCAGAAATTACATTAACTCATGTAGCCGACACAGGCTTAGCTTTGAAACACGCAGATTCGGGTGACGACAAATATCCTACTCTCACATTCCAGACTGGCGATACGATCGTTGAAACAGACAACAAGCTTGGCGTCATCAACTTCCAGGCGCCAGATGAAGCCAGTGACGGTAACGCTGTTCTCGTGGCGGCAGGAATTGAGGCCGTGGCGGAGAATACCTTTGCTAGTGGTACGAACATGACGAAATTGGTTTTCAAGACTGCAGAGGCTGAAGTTGCAACTGAAAAAATTACCATGGGTAGCGGCGGCTCTCTTAACTTAGTTACAGACGGCCCCCATCTTAAATTTGGCATTCACGGAGAGATACGTATCATTCACGTACATGACGAAGGGCTCATTTTAAAAAACACCAACGTCGGCGATAACACTCCTTTTGTATTGACTCTTAAATCTGAAGAAAACGAGATTCTTGCTGGAGAGGTTATTGGCGCTATTGATTTCAAAGGCGGAGATTCTGATGGCAGCGACGCTGTTAGGGTATGCGCCGGTATTGAAGCGGTTGCAACAGATACCCACGCCGCTGACAACAACTCCGCTAAACTAAGTTTTAAGACCGCTACTACTGAAGATGCAGCTGAAAAAATGGCACTGTCAAATTCCGGCGACCTTTCTCTTGTTAAAGACAGTTCAGTCTTTAATATGGGAGCTGGTAACGATTTTACAATTACTCATGATGGCACGACTGGAGCTACTATTGCTGCAACCCCAATCACTGTTGATTCTGGAGGCGCCCTTAATTTATATGGTACCAGTATCAATGTTGGGACAGATACTGATGTTGCAATTGATATCGACTCAACAACGCTGGACATTGATGCTTCCGATGCTATCACCATCGATGGAACTTCAGTCACTGTGACGAGCGACACATCAACCTTCACATCAGCAAACTCAACTGACCCGCTGGTCACAATTAAAAATACCACAAACGATGCAAATGGAGCACGTCTCCGCTTTGTAAAAGACAAAGGTGCTGCAGGCGCTGATGGCGATGATATTGGTGTTATTGAATTCGTCGGAGATGATGCAGCTCAAACGCAAACTACATTTGCAAAAATCGTGGCGGAGGTTTCCGAGGCAGATGACACTGACGAAGCAGGTAAATTATCATTATACGTCGCAGAAAGTGACGGAACAAACACTGCTTTAACCGCTGGTTTAGTGTTGGAAGGTGAACACGCAACTGATGGCCAAGTTGACGTAACAATTGGAGCTGGTTCTGCTTCAACCACATCAGTTGTTGGTGGCCTCACCGTGGCTTCAGCAGGCATCACTGCCACAAAAACAGCGGCAGCCCTACTTAATGGCTCAGCCGGCGCCACCGTTACTCCATCGGCCGACGGCGGCGACGCTGCAGCCCTTACAATGAACAGTATTAGATCTGGTACGGTCACAATTACTCTTGGAGGCAATCTCACTGCCGACAACGCCGAAGCGCTTGCAATCACTGTTAACTGTGATCAAGTAACTGCGAATGATGTCATCGTCTGCAGTATGGGACAATCTGGCGCTAGTCATTCAACTGCTGATATTAAGTATCTTAACGTGTCTGCGAATCATGCTCGTAACAGTGCAGCTATGCTTTTCTGGGTTTCATATGGATATGGGGACTATATCTACGATGCGGGCGGCGGATCTGAGGTGGTTTTGTTGAATTGGGCATTGCTGTAATAAATGACCGGCCAGAATAAAAACTTAACAAACCTTCATAATTTGTTATAATTATGAGTGTGCTTGTAATAATAGGAGATTTATAACATGACAGACAAACAAGAACAACAAATAGAAACTGCTAATCAAGCTCTTAGTATGCTAGTGCAAGGTGTTGAACTAGCTCAAAAAAGAGGTGCTTATAACTTAGAAGAAGCTGCGCTTCTTTCCCAGGCGGTTAAACTATTTTCTGATAGATCCCCCTCACAGGGTGAACCTGTACAGGAACCTGAAGAGACTGAAGACAAAGGCTAATAAAGCTTTGTTGCAATAATGAAAAAAAAAACAAAGATCCCAACTACGTAGCAAAAGTTGAACAAGCCATAGAAAAAAAATATGGCAAGGAAGCAATAGAACATCCACGAAGCAACTGGGATGAGGAAAAAGAAAAGCAATATATTGAACAAGTTGAAGAATTTGCAAAAAAACAACGCAATAACAAAGACAAGACTGAAAAGATAGAAAAAGACGGGTTTTTGATCAGCAAGAAACTAATTACAAAGAGTAGTAATAGAACTTGTCCAGTTTGTGATATTTACTCTTTCAACATTAAGGATGACATATACATGAATAAATATGATTGTTGTTTTAAATGTTTTCTTCAATATGTTGATGAAAGAGAAGAACGTTGGAAATCTGGCTGGAGACCAAATATAGGAGATAAATAATGGCCACTATTTTAGACATAATTCAAGGTATTTCGCAAGCCGCAGCAAATGCTTATGATGGTTCTCACATTGAAGAATATTCTCATGATGGCAAGGTTAGAAAAGTAGGGCTTAAAAGAGAAGAAGGAAACCCTATCCTTGATTCAAGAGTTATGGACGGCTTCAATGTTAAATATTATGGCGATTCGCTTTGTATTGAATATCATGGAGAAACCAAATTAAAAGAAGTTCATGACAGAAATAGGTTTGAAAGTGATATAAATACCATGATTAATAATATTAAAAAATATTTGCAAAAAGAGTATAAATCAATAACAAATAACTCCTTATCTCTTACAAAAGAAGGTGAATCGGATATTTCGGTTCAACATATGAGCAATATTAGAACCTGGGTTCAAGCAAAACAATTCTACAAAATTGGCGGGCTTAAGGGAGTCGAGCCGCTCTACGCCGAGACCGACAAAGACAGGCTCGACGACGCAGTCAAAAAGTGGATCTCTCTTGGCAATGGTCCAAAGCCAAAAAACGTTACCAGAAAGAAAGAGTAATGATAAGGAATGAATGTCTTATCAGTTAACAAAAAAAGAAGTCACAAAAGAGGTCCTTAAAAGTGGTAAGGATCCAGTTTATTTTATAAACAACTATTGTAAGATTTCTCACCCAATGAAAGGGTTGATTCCTTTTAAGTTATATGATTATCAGGAAGATCTTATTCACGATTTTAATGATTATCGTTTTAATGTTATTTTAAAAGCACGCCAACTTGGAATCTCAACAATCACAGCGGCATATGTTGTTTGGATGATGATGTTTCATCGCGACAAAAACATTCTTGTTATGGCTACAAAATTTAGCACAGCAGGCAATCTTGTAAAAAAAGTTAAATCTATTATTAAACGTCTTCCAGTTTGGATGCAAATAACTAAAGTTGTTGTGGATAATAGAACAAGTTTCGAATTATGTAACGGATCGCAGATCAAAGCTTCGTCAACTTCTGGAGATGCCGGCCGCTCAGAAGCGCTATCTTTGTTAGTTATCGATGAAGCCGCCCATGTCGACGGCCTTGAAGAATTGTGGACTGGGCTTTACCCCACAATTTCAACTGGTGGTCGTTGTATTTCTTTGAGCACTCCAAATGGTGTTGGAGGGTGGTTTTACAAGACATACATTGATGCCACGGCGAGAAGGAATGACTTTCATCCAATAAAATTAATGTGGGATGAACACCCTGATCGAGATCAAGATTGGTTTGACAAAGAAACCAAGAACATGTCACTTAGGCAGATCGCACAAGAGCTGAAGTGTAATTTTAATGCCTCTGGTGAAACTGTTCTCCATCCAGATGATATTAAATTTATCGAGCAGAACATTAAAGAGCCAAAATATAGAACTGGTTTTGATAGAAATTTTTGGATCTGGGAAGAGTATAAGCCAGAGAATACATATATGCTAGCAGCCGATGTCGCACGAGGCGACGGACAAGATTATTCAGTTTTTCATGTTTTCAAATTAGAAACATCTGAAGTGGTCGCAGAATATCAGGGGAAAGTAGCTCCAGACATATTTGCAAATATACTTTCTGATGCGGGAAGAGAATATGGCACTTGTCTACTGGTGGTTGAAAATAATTCAGTTGGCTTCGCCGTTTTAGATAAACTTAAGGATATGGATTATCCAAATGTGTATCACTCAATTAAGTCTACTCATGAGTATGTTGATCAGTTAACTGCAGAATATAAATCAAACAGTGTTGCGGGGTTTACTACTTCTTTAAAAACAAGGCCAATCATTGTCGCAAAAATGGAAGAATTTATAAGGAACAAGCTAATTATAACGTACTCGTCTAGACTTTATAATGAATTCAAGACTTTTATTTGGAACAACGGGAAAGCACAAGCTATGAGAACTGGAAATGATGACTTGGTTATGTCTTTTGCGATGGGATGCTGGATTAAAGATACCGTATTTGTGGAAAATCAAAAGAAAATAGATTATCAAAAGGCATGCGTAGGCGCGATGTTCAAATCCGATAGTGTTATAAATACAACTATTCCAGGAATGCAAGGATACAAGCCAGTAACACAATCTAAAAAAATGCAAGAAAGTATAGAACAGCAAAAAGAATTTTTATGGCTTCTTAAAGGATAAGTAAAAGCATGGCTAATAAAACAAACAATCCAAGAAATCCAGAATCAGGATTATTTAAAAGACTAACGAGACTGTTATCGGGTCCTGTTGTTAATTATCGTAGAGAGTCTCCAAAGAAAGATAAGAGAAGAAATTTAGATAAATGGAAATTCCAATCAGCCAGTGGCAAACAGTTTAAAAAGACTTCGTATGATCCTTTTGAAAATCTTACTGCTAATATTATGGCAACTCAAAATCGCATTGAAAGATACGCAGATTTTGAACAAATGGAATATGAGCCAATCATCGCCTCTGCAATGGATGTGTATGCTGACGAGATGACAACTTCAAGTGAGCTTCAGGAACTTATAACAATAAGGTGTCCAAACGAAGAGATAAAAAATATTCTTGATAGTCTCTATAGAAAAACTCTTAATGTTGAGTTTAATCTTTTTGGATGGGCACGAACAATGTGTAAATTTGGTGACTATCTTTTATATTTAGACATTGATGAAGAGCTTGGAGTTAGAAATGCAATTGGGATTCCCAACGCCGAAGTCGAAAGGTTAGAAGGGTTAGATCCCGAGAACCCAAATTATATCCAATATCAATGGAATTCAGCAGGACTAACTTTGGAAAACTGGCAGGTTGCTCATTTCCGTGTGCTTGGGAATGATAAATATGCTCCTTATGGAACAAGTGTTTTGGAACCAGCAAGAAGAATTTGGCGCCAATTGATCCTTCTCGAAGACGCCATGATGGCATACAGGATTGTTAGAGCGCCAGAGAGGAGAGCTTTCTACATTGATGTAGGAAGTATCCCGGCACAAGATGTTGAGCAGTTCATGCAAAAAGCTATGACGCAAATGAAGCGTAATCAGGTTGTTGATTCTAGTACTGGACGCGTTGATTTACGCTATAATCCGCTGAGCATAGAAGAAGACTATTTTATCCCTGTTCGAGGAGGTGAAACGGGCACAAGGATTGAAACAGTCGCCGGCGGATCTTATACCGGAGACATTGATGATGTTAAATATCTAAAAGATAAATTATTTGCAGCACTCAAGATTCCACAAGCTTACCTTTTTAGGGGCGAGGGAGCAGAAGAGGACAAAACAACCCTTGCTCAAAAGGATATTCGTTTTGCAAGAACGATCCAAAGATTACAAAGATCAATTGTTTCAGAATTAGAAAAAATTGGCATTGTTCATTTGTTTACTTTAGGTTTCAGGAACGAGGATTTGATTTCTTTCAAGCTAAGCTTAAACAATCCATCTAAAATCGCAGAACTTCAAGAGCTTGAGAACTGGAAAACAAAGTTTGATACAGCTAATTCTGCTACAGAAGGGTTTTTTAGTAAGCGTTGGGTTGCCAAAAACGTATTTAATCTTTCCGACGAAGAATTCCAGAGAAATCAACGGGAACTGTTTTATGATCGCAAATTTGAATCTGCCCTTGAGGGCACCGGAGAGGAGGCTTCCGGCGAGGAAGCCGGCCTAGGCTCCGAAGAGTTGGGAGGAGAGTTGGGAGGAGAATTGGGAGGAGAATTGGGAGGAGAATTGGGAGGAGAATTGGGAGGAGAGGAGCTTGGAGGAGAAGAAGCCGAGGGTGAAGAGGCGGAAACAGCTCTTTTAGCGGCCCCGGCTAAACGAGACGACGATTGGTACAAAGTTAAGAGAAGAAAAGATGGTAAGACCACAACTTCTAAATCAAAAGGAAAGTGGTATGTACCGGTAACGGATGATGGAAGAAAAAGAACGGCCAGAAAAAGCAATTATAGGTCTCAATTTGCTTATGAAACAGGTAAAAATACAAAGAGAAATATATACCCCGGGGCCTCAGACTTATTAACGCTGGGAAGAGGGCTATCTGAAGAAAAAGATACTACTTATAGTGAGGAAGTGAAACTATTTGAAGTGAACCACCAGGTTAGAAATTTGATTGCAGAATTGGAGTTAAAGGATGATGAAACTAAAACACAACAAGAAGCGTAATACTGCTTTTCTTTATGAATCTTTGATAAGAGAACTGACAAAATCTATTATTAATAAAAATGATAAGACCAAAGATCAGATTATTGTAGTCATTAAGGAACATTTCAGTGAAGATACTCTTCTTTATCGTGAATTAAAGCTTTATAGTGTTTTAAATGAAACTTATGGTTTGTCACCAAATATGGCGGAAAAATTAATTTTTGAAGTTAAAAAAGAGCACTCTATTATTGACAAGAAAAGATTGTTTACCGAGCAAACTAAATTAATTAATAAAATTAATAAAATCATATCAAAATCAATTTTTTCAAACTTTGTACCAAACTATAAAGACTTGGCAACAATTTATCAAGTCTTTAATACTGATTCAGTTAAGAAGAAGGTTTTGCTTGAGCAAAATATATTTGGAAAGCTAACTTATAGAAATAAAAACGAAGCCGCGAACATGAAAACTATGGATAATTTGGTTTATAAATCTTTTGTCAATAGATTTAATGGAAAATATTCAGAAAAGTTATTGGATGAACAAAAAGAGCTTTTAAATAAGTACATTACTTCTTTTTTAGACAATGGTATAGAATTAAAGGTTTATTTAAACGAAGAAATAGTCAGACTCAAAGAAAGTATTTTGGGTGCATTGAGTATGAAAGAGACTCAAGAAGATTCAGACATGTTGACGAAAACAAAAGAAGTTATTAATATTCTCGAAAGTTTTAAAAAAGAAAAAATTGATAAAGTTTTAATAAACAAGGTCTTAAAGATTCAAAATTTAGTAAAAGAGATTAAAAGTTAACAATGGCCATTAATATTACAATAAATAAAATGGCCGCCAATATGGAACCCGTGCAGGAGACCATTAGTTTAGACGCTAGAAAAAGCCTTGATGGCAATGTAATGATTTTTGATCATAAAGAAATAGATATTGTTATAATACCAAAAACTCAAAAGATTTTAGCATTAGCTAAAAATAATTTTTCAGATCAAGTATATGAGGCCCAAGAAAGATTGTTTTCTTTTTTGAGAAAGAGAGGTATCGTAGAACTTGCAAATGTTCAAGGTGGTAATGTTTATGGGTCATTGGAAGCCAAACTTGCTGTGTCAATAAACGAGGAGATAAGCTCTGTTGAGTCCGCATTATATAATATATGGCAATACCTAAACGAAGAAAAAGAATTCTATGCTATGTATGAGTATGACGAAGAAGAAGAGATCGAACAACTAACAGATCCAAGTTCAGAAGACTCAACAGAACTTGGAGAAATTCCACACGAACAAAGAAAGGGCTCTATGCTCCCGGGATACATTCGTGGGCCGTATGGCATGACATCATTTTATAGGTATTAAAATGGAGTTAGTGTATTTTATTCTTTGTGCTTACGGTTTAACGCAAATTTTGGCATATGGTTCAGTATTCGATAAAATAAGACCAGAACATCATTTCTTCCATTGTCCCATGTGTGTGGGATTCTGGGTTGGTGTATTTTTAGTAGGCATAAACAGGTATACAGAACTATTTATATTTGATAATAATATTGTTAATTATTTTCTATTAGGATGTTTGAGTTCTGGAACATCTTATATCTTATGTACACTATTTGGAGACAACGGAGTTAAACATGAATTTAAACATTTGGACAGATAATAAATGGATGCTGCAGCCAGTGAGAAGGTGCTGCAAAGGATCGTGACTATGTCAAAATTGCTATTAAGAGAATACTATGAACTTTGTGAAGGTGGCGTTTGTCAAGATTTTTTGACTGAAGCTGAGAAGAAAATGGTTAAAGAAGGTCATGTGTTCCTTAGTGGTGTTATGCAGAGGGCAGATACCAGAAATGGTAATGGGCGCGTCTATCCCGGCTCCATTTTAGAAAGAGAGATGAATAACTATTCAAAACTTGTAAAAGAACGAAGAGCATTAGGCGAACTTGACCATCCCGATGATTCAGTTATTAATTTAAAGAATGCTTCTCACCTTGTAACTGATATTTGGTGGGACAAGGGCGCTGTAATGGGGAAAATTCAAGTTCTTAATACTCCTTCTGGTCAAGTATTAAAAGAACTTGTAAATGCTGGAGTAAAACTTGGCATTTCTTCGAGAGGAATGGGCTCAGTTCACGAATCTGAAGGAAATACAATGGTCGAAGATGATTTTCAACTGATTTGTTTTGATATGGTTTCAGAACCTTCAACAACTGGTGCTTATATGACACCAAGACAACTTCATGAAAATGTTACAAAAGATATATTCACAAAAGCAGACCGAATAAACCGTGCATTAAATAATATATTAAGGAACAAATAGAATGTCGAATGACAAAGTTGCAAAAAAGTCAATTAAACGGGTTATTAAAAATGAAAAAGACAGATCTTAAAAAAGTGTTAAAACCACTTATTAAAGAATGCGTAAAGGAAACTCTTTTTGAGGAAGGTATTTTATCTAGTGTCATCGCTGAAGTTGTAAAAGGCCTCGGAGGAACACAGCAATTAGTTGTTGAGCAAAAACAAGATAACGAAGATAAAATTAATAAAATGCAACTGCAAGAAAAACAAAAGA
>Ga0098033_1000658_pt1 | contig 15170 bp, 12 predicted proteins | sample 1_EtaG_FD_75049 | JGI IMG/M metagenome (GOLD analysis project Ga0098033, IMG submission 75049) | Marine viral communities from the Subarctic Pacific Ocean - 1_ETSP_OMZ_AT15124 metaG | ecosystem: Environmental > Aquatic > Marine > Oceanic | place: Pacific Ocean | collected 2015-01-07
CGAGAAAAGCAGAATACTAGCCGCTAATCCCGACCTGCTCAACGAGATACAAAAACGACGAGGGTAAGATGATTTTAGTCTTTTGCTGTCGTCGTGGAGTGGAGAAATACGATGGCAGCAGTATCGACCAATATATTGCAACAAATCGAGATGGCGACAGTGCCATCTCAGCAGGGACTCAATCAGAACCTGCTTTCCCAGACCAGCGCATTGCTGCGGGTGCTACAAGAAGCAGCCAAGCGTGAGACTGGTTCACCGATTAGGGCGCACGTCCGATACAACCGTAACACCAGCCAGTGGTACTATGGCGGTGAGACATTAACGGCTCGTCGTACCATTGCTAACTCTGGCGGATCTACGGACACAGGCTCGGAACAGTTTGCTCAAGCTGAGTATGGCTGGAAAGACCTATCGGTCAACGTGATGGTTACCGAATCAATGTTAGTGGAAAACGCTGGTCTGAACATCAACGACCTGCTTAATGTTGATAACATCAACGGCATACCTGAACGGGATCGAAACACGGTCTTTAACATATTTGGCCGTGAAGTAGAGATGGCTGGTGATGACATGTCGGATGCTTTGGCTCAAGCACTAACCAATCAGGCTACTAGCGGTACTGGCGGGTTGATTGGCAATGACAATGACCATGATGCTACCAGTGCTATACACAGTATTTTCACACTGTTAGATAGTGGTGATTTCGGTGGTATTGACGCTGACGGTTTGAGTACTTTCGAAGACACTGGGTTGCTGGATACTTACAAGGATACCTGGGATTCAGGCTCTTCTGGCAGTACCACCAATAAGTGGCAAGCTCGAAAAATCAATGTCGGTAGTAGCTCTATGGATAATGACGTTGAAGACAACTTGAGCAAAGAGTTGTTGGGCTTGGCCCTGCACGACTGCGCTCAAGGCGGTACGGACAGTGTGGATTACATCTTTGTTAATCCCAGAGTCTATGTCGGGCTAGAAATGTTATTGGAAGGCCAAACTAGACGTGACGAAACCATGTCAAACATTGGGTTCACTCAAAATATGACCTGGAACGCTTTCGGCACAACCATCATGGCTGATCCTTTTGTGCCAGCACCAGATGTGATTGGTATCAACACCAAGCACACCTATCTGGCTATCCATCCAGCCTTGGATCAACAGTTCAGCGGCTTCAAGACCAGGCCGGATGCGGCCACTATCGAAGGTCAACTGAAGATTAAAACGCAGTTGGTCTGTGATGACAGAGCTAAGAACTTCTGGATACACTTAGGTTCAGTACCTAAAGTGGGCGCACCAGGCCAAGGTTCACAAGTCTAACTTTTTCAGTAAGAGTGGTGGCTGTAACGGCTGCCACTCTTGCACTTACCTAAAAAGATGGCATTAACACTATCCGATCTAAGAACTAGACTCAACGTGCGAACAGGTGACCCGGACGGGAACTTTCTGTCTTCCACCGAAAGGGACATGATCCTGAACGATGCGGCTCGTAAGGTAGCCAGCGACTTATATCGGAATGGGACTGCCTTATTGACAGCGCATAAGAAATTGCAATTGGAACCTGGCGTGACCAAGTACGCTTTACCCGACGATCTGATCGGGGTACAAGAGGTCTTTTGGGAAGACAGCAACACACGATACGAGGTCGAGCAACGACCGTTACAGAGCTTTCAAGACATTGACCGCACCGGCGACCGGCCAATCTATTTCGATGTTTTTGGGCAGACGGGTGAGTTTGTAGCCAGGGCTAACGTGTCTCTCGGCAGCTATTTTGGCGATTCAACTTATGATGACCACTCCTTTCGGTTAGATAATCGTTATAACAGTGACGGCGGGGCGTTAGGTTGGTCTGGGTTTGATTTGAGGGTGGGCGATATTGTTTACAACCTGACCGACGACTCTTCCGGTACGATTTCGGCTATCACTACTGGCTCTCAACCTGTACTGACAGCCCAAATGTTCGGTGGTGAACTCAACATGGTTCGGGAGGGGGATGACCTTTTAATTGAGCGAGGGCAGAAAACACTGCCGATCTTGCATGTCTATCCCCAGCCGACCGATGCCATCACGGTAGAGGTGGTAGATTCTGGTTCTATCAGCGGATATTCCACTGTGATCTCTCTGACTATCGACAACAATATGGGTAGTACGGACACCAAGCCATTCCAACTCTATGCGGTGCGGTTAAGCGGTGGGGTGTTGACTGGTGGTGATGATGATGATGTTTATATTGTGGCAGAAGGCAGTACTACGAGAGGGAAGAGGACTTACCGGCGAACCAGCACCTCGGCCCAGATAATCAAGCCGCAAGAAGATATATACCTGAATACTGATGGGACTTGGACGATAACCTTTCTGGCTGATGCTGATGTGTCGGCTGATTACGAGATCCTGAAACTGAAGAAGGCTGAAGGCTTGACTGCTTATTACGCTCGTTACCCTAGCAGGATGGATCTGTCCACCGATCAGTTTGAACTGCCAGAGATCGCTCTGGAAGCGATGTTGCTTCACGCTGAATACGAAGTTCATTTGAAAGCCGAGGGTGGACGCAATAACATGTCGGCTCAAGCCTACGCCCTGTATGAGATGGAGTTGCAGAAGACGATGAAGTTCCTGCGTACCCGGAATGTCCGAGGCTCCAGGACGGTACGCAACGTGATGCACGGACGAAGTTTACGTTACGGCTAATGGATGAAGTGGACCAATGTCGAGGTTGAGGGTAATCGGTACAGGAAGGAGCCTCTAACCCATCGGCTAACCAAAAGTGTAAGTCTGAGTGCAGAGAGCCTATGTCAGAGTGATACGGGTGGTAATCAGTGGCAGGTAAGTAAAGGGCTGGTGCTGGCTACGGATCTGGCTGAAGGTGACCCTGGGAATATAGATTCCCCTCCGATGGTAGTAGCCGGGCCTCATGGGATTAGCAAAGGGTTGAGCCTGTCGGGTGAGTGCGATCCTGATGGGTCAAGGACGGTCGTTACAGTAAGATCCCTTAGTAAAGGGTTGAGCCTGTCGGGTGAAGACGGTGTTAGTGCTAAGAACTCACGCCGTCCGTCTGACTTCCTGATAAGCAAAGGACTGAGCTTGTCGAGTGAGTGCTTGGCTTCATCTAGGTCTGTCAAGTCTACGCATATCAGCAAAGGGTTAAGCCTGTCGGGTGAGGATCTGGCTAGTGGCAGTATTAACCCAGTAGCGACCCCTCACGCCTTGGGCAAGGGACTGAGCCTATCGGGTGAAGATCTAGCTACTGGCGATATTAGTCCGGTAGCGGTTACTCGCAACCTGAGTAAGGGGTTGAGCTTGTCGGGTGAGGATTTGGCTACTGGTAGTACCAATCCGGTAACAGTCACTCGTAGCCTGGGTAAAGGATTAAGTCTGTCAGGTGAAGACCTGGCTAACGGTACAATTCATCCTGTCGCTAATATCTACAGCCTGAGTAAGGGGTTAAGCCTATCGGCTGAGAATCTGGGCGATATTAGCAAGCAAGTTGTTAATAACCGTGCGCTAAGTAAGGGATTGGCATTAAGCGGAGAGGATTTAGGCCAAGCGGCGGTGGCTAAGCTGTCTGAGACTTCCGCTCTGAGTAAAGGGTTAAGCCTGTCGGGTGAGAGCCTTGGTGAAGCCAGCGAAGTTTCGACGCATGGGCTAAGTAAGGGACTGTCCTTGAGCGGTGAGGATTTGGCTAGTATTTTGTTAGAGGTTGTAGAGGACGAGGCAGTGGAACAAGCAGTGGAGATCATCGTCGGTTATTCAAGTTCAGCGGTTATGAATAGGAGCCACTAAGCGGTGAAGGGCAAGATTCGGATAACTATTAGGCGTGGGGACGGGACGGTTAGCCATGACTGCACTATTAGCAATACTGTTCAGGCAGTAGTCATAAACGCCTTGGCGGCTAAGATCAGGGACAATACGCTGTTCCCTGATGAGTATGTGCCGAACTTCATGTCAATTACCAACAACCTGATGCAAACGGTATATCCTCGGATTCAATCCAGGGCTGCTTTAGCTAATGGGGGGATGTACTTTTATGCTTCGTCGCAGTTTGATGACGGTGAGGCTAATATGGCGATTTATAGCGTGGGGCTGTTGAACGATGTTTATTGGCCTATCGCTGGAGCCTCCGGCAGTGAAATCGAAAGTGTTCTGTTTAATCCTTCGGACACCGTTGAGTTAGCTTATACCATCAAGATCTCTGCCTCAGAGGATAGCTCCAGTTTGAGAAGTTCTTATTTCAAAGAGGTAGCGGCAGTGATGCTAGGTGTACGGAATATTGTTGATTACGAGGCAGATAATAGCCGTTATGTTGTACCCAATCAGGCCAAGTTGTTATCTGAAACGACTAACCTGATCGACTCTAAGTGGTTTTCGCCAAAAGGTACTGGCTCATTTATCGGCACCTCAGAAGGCGATTTGGAATGGAAGAGGGTTATGGCTGACGTGATTCCTTACTACGTCCAGTGGGTGTCGAATTATTCTGAGCGGCCAGATCTGGTCTTAGGGACAACTGACCTGGATCAGGATTTACGTGACGCTTATCCGGATAATACTAAGATAGAAACCAGATTCTCGATGGAGTTAAATAGTTGAACGGCAAGGAGTAATCATATGAGTAGCCAGTTTGGGATCAGAGGGCGTTGTCAGGTTAAGATCGAGAAGGCAGATGGCCGTATTTTCACCCAAGAGGTAGATAATAGGTTGGTGGATAATGTGGCCCATCAGTTGGGCGACCGTATTTTCAGTAATGGCGGTGCCTATTCGACCAGTTACCAACCCAAGAAGCTGAAAGTGATTATCAAGGGCTATGGAGGCTCGGCTGGGTCGGACAATTTGACATTGTGGGCCAGTAACGCATTGACAGCGGATATTTCGATAGGTGAAGAGATAGCAGCCCTGCAAACATCGTTATACGCCACCTCTTCTGATCTGGTTTTTGATGGTGATACCAGTAATTTCCCTTCGCCTTACCACGAGGCTGACGGGGAGACTAGCCAGATTTACGGGGTTCAGCTATTGGCTGATGATGGGACAACGGTGATAGGGCAAGCCCTATTTGGCGATGATGGTAGTGGGTATGACGACGACAAGTTTGGGAAGGGGTTCTTGCATGGAGATGTGGGGCCGGGAGAATCTGGGGCGAATGTGATTGATAATAATGACAAAGTCACTGTCACCTATCATGTTTTTTTTGTGAGTTCTAACGTTGATAGTGTAGTGACCGGCGATCTAGACCGGACGAAAGGTTCAGATGTGGGGACAGATGCCTACTCCCATATGCAATATCTGAGGAATCTTAGAAATACGGTGAGGGACGCACCACAAGCCTCTGGCAGTCCTAACATTTCGTTAGCCAGCGCAACCGTATATTGGGTCGATGGGACTGACGAGCAGTCAAAGGATGCACCCACACCTTTAGATTTGGACACTTTTGATTCTACCTCTAATGTCCTGACAAACTTTACGGCTGGTGGGGACAGGGGCAGGGGGACATGGATTTACTTTGGCGACCCTGATGTAGAAACGACAGACCACTACACTAATCCCGGCTCAGATCCGGATATTGTAGCTATAGCCGATACGAGTAGCCTGACCAAAACGGTTTCGGACACGGCAGACTTCCAGCAAATACCAGCGGCTGCTCGACCTACCAGGGTCACACTCAAGTCGGGAGGTGGGGATGTGATTTATTCATTCGGGATAACATCTACCGATATTAGCAGCTGGACTAATGGCGATAATATAGCCTTCTCATTTTATATGTACGTTTCAGTTAATTACGGCACGACTTACGAAGGGGTTGATGGTAGTGGTGATGCGGTTATCAACTCCGACCAGGAGACTTCACCTTCCGATCCATTGGATTACAGTGCGGCTTAAAACCTGATGAAGAAGCTATATTCGGTCACGAACTTTTCGGAAGGGATCAACGAGTATTCGCCCCAGGGAGCCTCGTTGATCGAGAACTTCAATATCACTAATGACGGTGTGTTGGAGACACGACGAGGCTGGACACGTAACAACTCATTCAGTCTGTCCGGTTTGGGCGATACTGGAATGCTGATGCAGATCTTCTTTGCTAACCAGAAACTGCTGATGCAGACCAATAACGGACTCTATTATGGTGTTAATGACACCTGGTCGGCAGTCACTAACCAGACCGGCGAAACCGGATCGACTTATACCGCTTATTTCACTGCTCGGCTGAAGTTGGTGGTGGCTGATAACAATCGAGTTTTTCTGGCTAGTACTGATGCAAATTTATGGCTGGATACCAGTGAAACTACACCTGCGCTGTATAAGTGGGGGGTCGATGCGCCGACACCTGATTCGGGGACATCTTGGGACATTGATTACACCTATGATTCTGGCAGTAGTGCCAAGCTGGAGGCAGGGATTTATGCTTTTGCTTTTGCTTTCGAGTTAAGGCATGGCGGGATGTCACCTTTGTCTAACCGTATCATAGCTACGGTGCCGGAAGATAAGAATCAGGTCAAGATAACTATGACCGATATTGGTGCGCCTACTACCTGGGAGGCCGGTATCGATAAGCAGATCACAGGATTGGCCGTTTACCGCACTGATAAAGGGACTCCGGTTAGTTTTCCCGATGCTGAAGGCTATGAAGAAACACTGGCTAAAAGTGCGCCTCTTAAATACGCAGGTTCATTGCCTATATCTTATTCTCTGGGCTATTTTACAAACGGTACACTCTCGTATGGTATATCTCGACTGGCTGGGCAACTGGAAGGTTCAGCCAAGCCGCCCAACAATCTGACTAACATCACACTCTACGGCGGTAGGATTTGGGGCAGTGTCGGCAGCACGGACAAGCTAGTCTTCTCAGCCCTGGACGAAACAGCGGCTCCATTATACGATATCTTCCCTGACGAGAGTTCGGTCATCCCCCATGTTGTTAACGTTCGTAACAACATTACCGGCATCGGTGCCTCTCGTGACTATCTGGCTGTGTTCAGCGAGAGGTCGATCCAGTTGGTGCGTGGGCAGGGCGTGATCAGCGGCATCTATGGCAAACAACAACCAGGCACCGATCTGGACTTGAGTCAGTACCTGACTCTGATGGGGGCCAAGGACGACTGGTGCGTGGCTGAATCTTTGGGCAACGTCTACTTCTATTCCGAATACGATCAACGGGTTTATCGTATAGATCGGGACGGTAATGTGGCTTGGATCTCTCAGGCTATCCAGGACTTGTTGGACAGTCTGGAAGTCCCTGCTGATAGCGTGATCCATCAGTTAGTGGCCCATGAAGGTTCGGTCTATCTGGTGCGAAGGTCGATTGGCGATATCACTCTTCTCCAGTTCGATGAGTTACGTGACCAGTGGACGAGCCACAACTTCGGCTCTTCAGCCAACATGACTAGCTTCGTTAGCAATCCCAGTGCTAAAGACGGCGAACACGGTATCGGTTTATACGCCTTGCGAGATGTCGATGATCAGGTGGCTAAAGTCTTCCCCCGCAGCGGGGCTGGCTCGACCAATGACAACTCAACCGAGATCGTACCGTCCTACACCTCACAAGAGTTTACCTTTACCAAGCCCACCCGCCTGGATGCGGTGCGGATCGGCACTGAAGATGAGCAGTCACCCGACACCAATAACGCCGTCAGGCTAGACTTGACGGTTGATGGTGCTACACAGCCTGTTACCAATCAGTCTCTGACTAAGAACAACAACTTCACCATCCGATGCTTCCAGCGTGGCTACAAGCACAAGGTCGGGTTCACCTTAACCGGCGCACAAACGGTGCGCTTCTTTGAGTTACAATTCAGGAGTCGATGACATGGCAGGCAGAGGATCTACACCATATGGAAACCCGCCCGGAAACGGGAGTTTAGAAACACTTGCTCGTCAGGACGCACACAATATAGCCTTCCCTAGAAGTTCTAGGGCGGTACGGATGAAGCGTACCTATGGCGACCTCGGCCCTATCCAACAGGTAGCCCAGCAGCCAACAGTCGATACTAAAAGCATCTTGGAGCAGATTGCTCAACAGTACTATGCCGATGCTATGCAGGGTGCTTCGTCTATTGGGCAGCAGATGGGCCAATCATTTAACCGTCGAGGGCTGGGTAATTCGCCTCTAGCGGCTGGCTTGCAGTCTCAGGCTATGAACCAGGCTCTGGGCCGAGCGCAGAGCGAAGTGGCTAAGATGCGGTTGGGTTATGCTCAACAGCAGGATGCTCTGCAACGTCAGGATCAGATGCAAAGCGATCAGATGCTATACAAGGTGCTGTCGATGATCTTGGGTACGGCAGGTTCGGTAGCGGGGACAGCCTTGTTTCCCCCAGCGGGTGGTTTGGTCGGTGGTGCTTTGGGCGGTTTGCTTGCGCCTAAGCCTAATTTGAATTATGACTACAACATTGTCCCTGACAGATTGGGAGTCGATGTCTAGGAGTAGATAATGGCAATAAGCAAAGGATTACTAATTTCAGCGGCAATGGCTAACGGTTTGCAGGGTTTTCTGGACGCACGGGAGAAGGGTGACCTGCAACGGCAGAAACAAGCGGTATCGCAGATTAGCGAACAGATAAAAGCGGCCCAGTTGCAGAACTTGTATGGTGTGGGCCGTCAGCAGGATATCGACTATCAACTCTCCGAGGCGCAGTATCCTCATCAGTTAAGAATGAGTAAGAACGATGCAGACTATGCTGGCAAGAGAGCCGATGAGATGAGTGTTAGGGCGGAGGTGGCTGGAGCCACTAAAGAATCTCGCATAAGCCAAGCAGCGAGTGAGTCAGAGGAGTCGGCGAAAGACGCATTAACGGCGGAGATTAAGAGGAAGATAGAGGATTCTAAACTGGCCTTGCAGAAGTTCGATACTTCGGCCCGGACGCTGGGGTATACTGATGCCAATGCCATGATTGAGGACTACGATGATCCCAAGACCACTGAGTTCAAGAAGGCTAGCATGAGACAGAGTTTGGGCATTACGACAGATGCTGAACTGAGAGAACTGACTGACACGGTAGCTCACGGTTTGGCGCAAGAAGACATGGCGGTGAAGGGTGCGCAAGAGGCATATCTTAAAGCTGGAGCCGATGTCAGGAAGCAACAGGAGGCGTGGTATAAGATACGGGCAGAGAACGCAGATATTCTTTCACCAACTGATGCCAAGATCCTGCTAGAATCCGGTGTAGACCCGGCTGATATACCTAGCAAGTACAGCCAACTGGATTATTCCCAGATGAAGACGCTGAGAGAGGCAGATAATGGCCCGTTCAAGTTTGACCAAGTGACTCTTAAGGGCGGCAAGCCTGGGATCATCAGGTACAACCTATCTGATGGGACTGTAGAGGTTGTGCCGATTATGAAAAGTGCCGTTTCTCAGATGAACCAGTTTAAGAGCAAGTCTGGCGAGGAACCGCTAGATGCTTCAGTCGATGACGGTTCAGAGACTGCAGTCGATGATGGTTCAGAGGCTGTAGAGTTGGCACCTGATACGGATGAACAGGCACCAGACTTTCGCCTGGAACTTTCTTTGCGGAAAGAGTTCCGGTCAATACCCGTAGTCGAAATGTTTGGGACTATTGACATGCTGTATGATTCGGCCATGGCTGCATTCAGGGTTGGGGATGAAGGTGGCAAGCAAACCTTTGTTGATCAAGCCTTAATCATGTTGTTTAACAAGATGCTTGATTACAAGTCTGTAGTTAGGCACTCTGAATACATTAGAACCCAGACCGACATGGACATCCGTTCACGTATAAAGTCATTGACTAAGAAGACTCTGGATGGTGGTGTTCTTGATGCTAAAAACCGTCAGGCTTTGATAAAGATGTGTGCTGAGTTCCGTACAGTAGCCAGGGACAGGTATGTTGCTGAACGGGGAGAACTAGATAGTATGGTTGATAGTATGAATGACCGTGTTGGCCGCATCATGTTCAGTGCTGATGACATAGCAGGAAGAAGAGGGTTACCGTCAGAGACAATTATACTCGGAAGATCTGGCGGCAACAGGGAAGAACAGATCGGCAGTGATGCTAAAACAAAATTCGGCGCACCATAAGGATTAGTCATGGCTATAAGCAGAGAAGAATTTGCTGAGTTCGTTAAAGAGCAGAAGGCTAAACATAAAGGTATCACTGAGCAAGAGATCGCCCAGAGTCTAGTTGGCCAGGGATATGAGCTAGAGGACGAGTTTACCTGGGGCGGTGGTGTTTCCAACCTGTTGCCCTCGGCTGGACGTACTGTGCGTGACACGGCGATGGTGTTTACGCCTGGTGGTATTGAAGGTCTAGCCAATCTGGGTATCGGCGGTTTGCAATCCGGCATATCGGCCTTGACCGGGTTAGATCCGCTAGAAGAAAGTGATAAGCGCAAGTATGCGGATGCTTTTGGGCAAGCTATGCAACAACGGTACGGTTCGCTCGATAAACTAAAACGCACCACTTACTATGACCCAGTCGGGTTTGCGGCTGACCTGAGTACCATATTCACAGGCGGCGCAGGTGCTGGCAAGGCTGTGGCTGGAGCCTTGGGCAAAGCCGGTGCAGCCAAAAGGTTAGGCAGTTTGGAACGGTTAGCCGCCTATGGTGACGTTGGCGATTTGGCACTGCGAACGCCAGGATTCTTAGCCGAGTATACTCCTTGGGTTGGTCGTCGGGCTAGAGGCCAGAAGGCCGCCGAGAGAAAAATCAGCACGGAAGCTCTGGGTCGGGAGCAGCATTACAAGTCTCTGATGGGTGAAGAGTTCCAAGATACCATCTATAAAAAAGGCAAAGCTGTGATGCCTACCCATATGCTGTTTGAGGAATATGAGCCAGTGGTGGCTAGTGCGATGAAGCGACTTTGGGCTATGGGCGGCGAGAACGCTGTGAAGATAGAGATTCGACAAGTTGTCAAGGCCATAGAGAAGGATGTTGAACGGCTTATAGGCACTGTCAGGCGCAAAGATGTGCTAACCGACAAGGACGGCAACGTCAGGTTCGACGCTAATGCTGGAGCGGCCATTCATCAAGGTGTGCTAGATTATAAGAAGAAGTTTGATGCCGAACAGGAGAAGGTGTATTCACTGTTGGGCGATCTCACTTTGCATCAAGGCGATTTCAGTAGTGCGGTAGCGGCTATCAAAAAGTTGAGTGGGAAGAATCCAGAAGCGGCTAAGATCAACTCAATGACATCTGAAGTCCAAGCCCTGCTGAAAGAGGATACCATCAGGGCTGTGTTGGAAGCGGATAAGAAGGCTCAAAAACTGATCTTAGCCAGGTCAACCAGCAAAACACCTCACAAGTCAGCAGACCTGGAGTGGAACCAGAAACAGGCCCAGGTGTTGCAAGCACCGCCTAGCGAGATTATCCGCTTGTACGAACAGGCTTTCACCAGCGGTGATGTTAAGATGCTGCAAATCATCGAAACCGTTGGGGTGAGAAGGGTAGACCAGTTGATCGAGCAGGGCATACTGAATAGTGAGCAGGTGGCTAATCGGGCGGCAGAGATTGAGAAGACTGCCCGTGATCGAGCCGAACCGCTAGAAACAGAAATCCAGGGTGCTGAAGATGTCCTGGCTAGTAGGCTTGGAGCCGACGAGTCATTCTATCGGGATTACGCCGAGCAGTATTACCCGATGCAGGATGTTAGTGATAGGCGATTCCGTTATGTGGAACTGACACATCCCGGCCCATTCAAAGGCCCGGTGTTTGATAAGAAAAAGGGAGCCGCTGCTGAGTCTGTTGACGGTTACAAGCCGGCGGATTATGACAGGCAATGGAAAGTCAGCGAGGCCGAGCGCAGAGCTTTAGAAAAGGACGGTCGCATTACTTGGGTGGATGGCCGTCCAGTAGCCATACGGTATTTTGAGGATGATTTGCCTTGGCTGAAGAATCTGTGGGGCATACCTCAAGAGGACGCAGCTATGCGTCAACGTCAGAGGTTTTTGCAATCCAGGGTCGAGACTGGGCTGCAACAGGCTACAGGTCAGGTAGAGGATTTGAGTTCTTTGTCGGAACAGGTGTTCAGGAAACTGGATAGCACTGAGAATATCAGGGCCGAGTTGAGGAATACGATCGGCAAGGTGAATGAACTGCGCAGCAGGTCTGAAGCCGTAACCGTTGGCCGTCAGGCGATGAAGGGCGATGCCGCCTCTGGTAAAGGTGCCAAGAGATCCATAGAGTCCCTGAGCGGCGATGACTATGGGATCAACTTAAAGACAGTCAAGGAGATCCGGACCCAGGTTCGTGAGAAGAGGGACGAGTATTGGAAACCCAATAAGCACGGTGAGACACCGAACCGTAAGGTGGGTGACTTGTTGGATCAGGTTTATGATGGCTTGACTGAAGATTACTTCGGTGGTGCTGAGCAGGCGGCAGATAAGGTTTCATGGGCTAACCCGACTTTGAGAGGCGCACTGGGCAGTGTTCGTGAATTTAACAGGTCTTACGCTGAAGGTATCCTGAAGATCAAAGGCGAGTGGGCTATTTGGATGAGGAACTATGCTGACAACAACGAGCCTGGAACTATATTCCATGATGTGGTGCTGAAAGGCAGTAAACAGCGTGGCTCCAACAGGAGAGCGGTGATGCCGGACGAGAGGTTGTCAGAGATGATGGAAGTTATCGGCCCGGAAGCGGCTAATGATGTACGGGCAGCGGCTATGGCTTACATCTTCGACGGTGCTAGAGATCAGGAAGGGTTTTTCAAGTACGGTGCTTTGGGCAGCAGGGCTGATGAGATAGGCCGATACAGGCTGGAGAAACTGTTTGGGAGCGATCCTGAGACGCTGGCTGGGTTAGAGAATGTTATCAAGGACGTGGAATCGATTGGTAACCGTATCGGTGCGGCTGTGGGCAAGGGCGGGAATAAGGTTTCAATCAAGGACTTGGTGGCAGAAGGTGATTCTAATACTATGAACCATGTCCGAAAGTTGTTAAACCTACAGATGGAAGCCACAGTATGGAAGACGATAGTAGGTGTGCCGATGGGGACGCTTTATAACCTGAAGGTGTCGTTCAGAAATGCGTTAGCTTTATATGTTATGACTAACGCCAGCGATTTTACCACACTCAGGAACGCAGGGTTGAGGAACAAGTTTATTGAGAGGGATTACCCCACTCATCAGCAGGTAAAACACTGGCTGATCGAGAATGGCGGTCACGGGTTAGCGAATCTGGCTGACAAGGCTAGTGGCAAAGCAGTAAGAAAGGTCGGTACGATAGGCCGAGTGTTTGAAAGGGAAAGTGACGCTATTGAGGCTATTGCCAACCAGCCGATGCCAATAGGTTTCAACCGAGGGCTTGAGTGATCCCATTTTACGTTTTCCGATTTTCGTGTCTAAGCTCAGAAACCGATAATGTCCGATAACTCAGGCCACTTAGAACTGGCCCATGAGGTCAACAAGGAACTGCTAGAGCTGCTGACCTACAGAAGCGAACGGCGGTTCCTGTTAAGTGCTGGATTGCTGGCGGTTAAAGTAGGCGTGATTGGACTGCTAGGTGCGATGGTCTTCAAAGGTACGCCAATGGCTGATGGGGTGGAGAACGCTTTCTTGATACTGCTGACAGCCATAGCCACAACGCAATCGAAGCTAACCCAGCACTGGTTCGGCGAAGGCGATAGCCAACTCCTCAGAGAGGCTACATCCTATGCCATGAATGGAAGGAAGAAAAACGATGGCTGACGGTTACGAAGCACAGTTGAAAGATCTATCGATACGACTAGCGAAAGTTGAGGAGAATCTAGTGGCGGTACAGGTGGCGATAGGACGATTGGAAACTAGCAATAAGATGCTGGCGGTAATTGGTGGCGTAGGCGCATCTAGTTTGGCAGGGATACTAGTTAAGCTGTTGATGACCTGATGAATGAATCCTATCCTACTGCTGGTTCGGCTGGTCTTATCGGCCAAATCTTTTCAGACTCAAGTCAACGAAGAGGCCGAAGACTTTGATCAGGAACACGATATTCGCAGTCCTGGAGCCAAACGGATGGCTTGGTTACTAATGGCAGGGAAAGTGATCCTGGTGATGTCGATAATGGGCGAGTTTCCGCTGGATCTGTTGCCGGGTGTGGTCACTTTGGCTGAGAAGCTAGGCTGGCTGGGCGTACTGGTGGTGCTAGGCACGGTGCTGGCAGGTCTGTTGATCTTTATCTCTGAGAGTGAGAAAGAGGATCAGCGAGTCGAGATCCACTCCGACCAAGCGATAGCGAGGCAGAAACAGGAGTCCCAAACCCGCCGACAGTATCGTCAGCGAAGAAAGAACTCACCGTTTCTACCTGACCATTAAATGGTATAGTAGTGAGACTAATACTCTGACATCAGTATTAGATCCTTCGTAATAACCCCGGCTCCGGCTGGGGTTTTTTATTGCCTAAACTTTACGATGCAGACCTACCACTCGACCCACAATCCTGACCGTCTGACCGTTGAGGAAAATCGGTCGATAGTGCGGATTGTCAGGTAGCAGTGCAATCGCATCTTCGCTTTTGCTGATACGCTTACAACTGAACTCACCTTCGATCTCAGCGATGACCACATCGTCCGACTGCACGTCCAGCATATCCACCTCTTCCACCATCAACAGGTCACCTTCGATGATATAGGGACTCATCGAGTCGCCTACCGCTCTGACGATAATCTTGGCTGATCCGACCAGCGACTTCGGCACTAGATGCCACTCCTTAACCTCTTCAGAAGAGATGGCCTCAAACCCGCCACAAGGTATTGATGCCACTTCGGGGATAGCGGTAAAATCATTGCCTAATGGTATTGGTGTTTGGGCATTGTTTTTTATTGCAATGGGGGCGTTGCCTAACAAGTAATCAGCAGTATAAGAGAACTCACTGTCTACACTTGCCAAGTAGTCCACGATCCTGCCGGCTAACTCCTCAGATGCGTGTTGTCTGCCTAGCACAACGTTGCTGATGTGACCTTGTGTTACGCCACATGCGTTCCCTAGCTCTGTCTGGGAGACTTTTCTTCCTATCCTGGTCGATATTTCCCTTAGCACTTCGCTCAAGTTGCTCAACTTGTCACCTCCGCAATTGAATCCGTGATAATAAAATGTTTGATATTCACTTGACTCTATCAAGTGAATATGTGATAATACGTGTTGTGCGTAATTTAATACGCAGTAGGAAGTGTACCAATTATGAGTAACGAAATCAAGAAGTTCATGCGTGGTAATGGTTTGAGGATCAATTGGTTGGCCGGTGTTTTGGGTTGGCCGAAG
>Ga0098033_1000660_pt1 | contig 15157 bp, 26 predicted proteins | sample 1_EtaG_FD_75049 | JGI IMG/M metagenome (GOLD analysis project Ga0098033, IMG submission 75049) | Marine viral communities from the Subarctic Pacific Ocean - 1_ETSP_OMZ_AT15124 metaG | ecosystem: Environmental > Aquatic > Marine > Oceanic | place: Pacific Ocean | collected 2015-01-07
AAACATGTAAAGAAGAAAAAAGTGACAAAATACAAGATTTGTTAATTGATTTAATGTATGAATTAAGCAAAAAAGGAGACTATGAAGATAGAGAGAGCACAGTATAACATGATAGTCGAAGGTCTTAGATTGTTGTGGCATAAAGAAAAAGAGAGTTCTAAAAAAAGCAGAGTTGAAAACTTTGCTAATAGACTAAAGGAAGAGTGGACTATTAATTCCCCCTCTTATTCGTTAAAATATGAGGAAAACAAATGAACATATTTGCTGGTGTAAGAAAAGCAGGTATCATAGGTAAGTCATTAGGTTATGCAGCTTGGGGTGTTAAAGAAACAGCCAAGTTAACGCATAAGGCTACTAAAAGAGGTTTAAACGCCTTAACTCAAAGAAGGCAGTACAGGGTTCACCTTCAGACATTAAACCCTGATACAGGCGAATATAGCACGCATACAAGTGATGATGTGCTTACTTCAGTACAGGCATTGAACATTATGGATAGTATGGATTGTTTCCCTAACATCATAGTGGAAGTGTCAAAGGAGAAGAAATGAGTATACAAGTAACAGAATACATAGGCAAGAAACCTAAGAACAATGGTTCTAAGTTTAGCTATGTTTATGATATGACAAGTAAAGAAGCACATATCAAATACAAGAAGTATCGGAAATACCCAAAAAAGATAAGTTACCTTAAGAATACAAAGTATAAAAGCTCAGTAAATCATTTTATGAGCTATCTTACGAGTTTAAAGATTAGAGCTAAACTTCGTGACAGGTAGTTTCCGATACAGAAGTACAGGCAGGGTAACTTGCCTGTACTTAATTTAGGTGTCTGATTGGTAGAAAATAAGCTATGCAGGTTATTGCTGTAATAAGTCATGAACCCTGCACTAAATAGTTCCAGACGTGGTTATAGACGACTTAAAGAAAAGGTAATACAATTGCGTAACCACCCTTTTCACCTAAGATTTAGGGCAGTATAAATTAACTAACAAATAAACCTGCTGAGGAATACATAAATCAATAGGATAAAAATGGTTTTTTGATGTGTGGACTTAACAATGTTGGTTGGTAAGTACAGAGGGTTGGCGAAACCTAAAAACACATATACTGCCCTATCCCTTTTATTGATATTTAATAAAGGAATGTTAATATGTTAGTAAGTGAATGTTGCAATGGAAGACCATACTTCGCTTTAAGCGAAGCTCATGGTGTAATGGTAAATAATGATAATGAATACTGGGGATATTGTAGTGAATGCAAAGACCCAGCTAAGTTTGTTGAAGAAAATTACAAAAAGGAAAAAGAAAATGTCATTAAATAAAGAACAAGAAAGAATAAAATCTGTTTTAGAATTAAGTTTAAGTATATTTGAAGACTTAGACAGTAAGGAAAAGGAACTACAGAAAACAAAAAAGAAACTATGGGATTTATGGAAAGCTGGAGTAGTTACTGAAAGTATACATGATGCAGTTGTATATAACTGGGGAGAAGACAAAGTAGAGAAAATAATAGAACAGCATAAAAAAGCAAAGTCAAACGGTGAAGTGTCCTAATTGTAGGAAAGACTTAATTGAGGAAGAATATGGCAGTTCACACACAGATGTTACTGACGGAGGTTACTACTGTGAACATTGTGAACTGTCTATTCCTCCAGAAGATATGAAAGACTTTGTTTTAAGTACACTAAACCCAGAGGTAATATAATGAGCATGCAAATAGAGTTTAAAGATGACTATAATTCAACTACATACTATTTTGGAACTGTTAAAGAACCAGAATTATCAAGTCATGGAGAGTGTAATTTTACAGCAGTAGTAGCCTATTTTAGCAACGCTAGAAAATGGACATTAACTGAAATAGAATGGAATGAAGAACCAAAAGAAAAATACAAAGCTGAGAAAAGAATAGCTAAAATAATAAAAGAATGGCATAAAGGAAAATGTGATAACATATCAAGACTCAGGAGGTAAAAATGACTAGTTTTATTTGTTGTATGCAGATATTATATAAACATATGTATTATGGAAGTATAGAGTTCTGGGAATGGCTATGTAAATTAATAGGAGGTTGAATGCCTAAAAAAGCTGATAAGAATTACCAACATATCAATAGGTTTGATTGGAAGAAAGTTCTAAACTGGAAATATCCATATAGGGACTATGGGCTTTACGGAGCCCTGAAAGACCCTAAATATATTAAACATAGAGACGAGTTGTTTAATATTAATGGAAATGGCTGGTGGTGGGGCAACGGATGGTGGAGTACTACTATAAAAGAGACTCCAGCGGCATACCATAGAAGAAAACGTAAAGAAAGAGGACTATAATGAGTCATTTACTAAGTGAGTGTTGTTCATCACCACTATTAACAAATACAGATGTACATGATGGCATTGGTATATGTAATTCATGTAAAGAATGGTCTAGTTTCTACGATGAAGAGGCAGAAGAGCATGATTGTATGATAACTTATGAGGATAAAGATGAAAACTAGAAAAGAAATACTTAAGCTTATTTCAAGAAGACTTGATAAAGGTGCACATAAGTATGGACATCAGGACATTGATGTACATGATGGCAGGGACTGGATAACTGAATCCTTGGAGGAAGTACTTGACCTTGCTGTTTATGTTACAGCTAAGCTATTGCAACATCAAAACAATGAACGGAAGTCCCAAAGAAGACAAGATAATAGAAGATTATCTACTAGAAGAAAATCCATAGGAGAAAGAAGAAAGAAAGAATGAAATTCCCTTTTTATTGTTAATAATTATGGAGTAATAAATGTACAAACAAGAAGAACTACATAGATGGGCAATGCAAGATGCACAGGAAGACAACTTTGTTACATACACTAATCTTGAGAAAGCAGAAGAGCTGTTAAAGAGGATTAAAACAACAGGAAGTCATCATCAAATAAAAGAAAAGATAGATAAATACTTTAAGGAAAAGAAAAAATGCAACTAGACCCTTTTGTACCAATAGAAAAGAAAGAACTGTTTACCCAAGATGGTATGCAGTCACTAGGTTATTCTGTTAGAGTTAAGAATGGAATAAATGAAAAGACACTATTGCCAAGCTATTATGAGTGCGGTATAGTAAGTAAAGACTATTTACTTATACCTAATGAAGATGTTGTAGACATTGCACATAAAGTTTCCAATGGTATGAATACAGATTCATATGAATGGACAGAACAGAAATGCTTATTTAATGGCAGAAAGTTCACCTATTCTATGACACTACAAACCGATGACTTAAGATACACTCCTGAAGTTAAAGTAGGAGAGCCTGTAGGTCTTGGAATGTTATGGCAAAATACATATGATGGAACAAGTTCACTTAACTTTATGTTCTTTGTAAATGTACTGTCTTGCCTAAATGGACAGATTAGTTCAAAGTTCTTTAATAAGTTCAGGTTTAGACATGATAAGTCTTCAACCGACTGGGAAGAGCAGATTCTAAAAGCAACATCATATCTGCAACATGCTCCTGAACAATTGAACGAATTTGTAAGTAATGCAAGTTACCTAACTGAGTATAAGATGGATAAGTGGGGCTTAAATACTGTTAGGCGTTCAAGTATTCCTACTATAGGTAGTAATGCTTGGGGCAACATAATGGATAAGTACCTTGCAGCTAGGGACTATACTGCATGGGGACTAATGCAGTCTTGTACTAATGAGTTTTGGCACAAGAAGAACCTTACCTATAATGACCTAAAGAACAATGAGTACTGTGTTACTAATCTTATGGCTTTAGCTTAGGTATCACCCTAAGAGGGCTGACTGATATCCACATACCTCCCATAGTATAGTCAGCCCTCTACCCTATTATATGATGTTAAAAGAAAGGAATAAGTGAAATGGCAAGTAAAAGTAAAAGTCAAAAGATAAGAGAGATATTAAGTTGTTACAAAGAAGTAATTAACAAAAAACGAGATAATGGAGAAGAAGTGCAAAATACTGCATTTTATAACAGATATCTTGAATTAATTAAAAGGAAAGCAATGAAATGACAGATTATTTTGATATGGTAGAAAGCACTCCATCAGATATATTTGATACTCTTTATGGAGTAAATGTAAATGAGTTCACAGAAAAGAAAGGTAAGTTTACTTATCTTAGCTGGGCACATGCATTAGCTGAAGTCAAGAAGAGGTATCCTAATACAAGTTGGAGTGTTTCTAAGTTTATCGAGAAAAGTGCAATGTATGTAGATGATAAGCTAGTACAAACTGAAAGAACTGTACCATATATGAGAGACAGTCAAGGTTATACTATGGTAGAGGTAGAAGTAACTATAGATGAGATTACTCTTCCAGAAGTATTTCCTGTACTTGATTACAGAAACAAAGCTGTACAAAACCCAGATTCGTTTCAAGTAAATACAGCTATCAAAAGAGCATTAACTAAATGCTATGCTAATTTTGGATTAGGACTTTACATCTATGCAGGAGAAGACCTTCCACAAATAGAAAGCAGATTAGATGGCTCTACTGTAAAGGAAGGCGAAGGAACTATAGCACAATACGTTAAATTAGATAGATTAGTGAGAAATAAACACTTCTCAGATGAAGAAACACAAGTCTATAAGACATGGATGTTTCCAACAAATAAGGAATATCCAAGTGAAGAACAATGTGGTGAACAAATCAAAAACCTAGATTCAATAATTAAAGGAAGGAAAGCAGATGCCATTAGAAGTAATAACAAATAAACCTGTTAAGAAAGAAAACATCTTTGTACAAACTGTTAAGATAGATGAAATGTCTATTGAATACGATACTAAAATGGTAGAAAATAGTAAGTATATAGATGATGTAGGTATTAGATGTAAGCTAGATATAGGAAGAGACTTTAAACCTAACTTTTATGTAGGTGGAAGTTTCAAGAAAAATCCTATAGGAAATACAGTAGAAGGTTGGGGAACAGCATACAAAACAAAACTGTTCTTTGAGAGATTAGGTGTTCCACTTAAACTACAGAAAGGTAAATCTCTAGAAGAGAATAAACTTCCAGAGGGACTTGAAGATTCATTTATTGGAGAGACATTCCATAGATTAACTTACATTTCAACACGTAAGAATAAACATGGAGACCAATATAAGACTGATTGGCAACAGATTGGAGACAGTCAAGAGTCTAAAGATATCCTTAAGAATGAGTTCTTAAATGCAGTTAACCAAGGATATGTAAAAGACTTCTTAAGTCCAGATACAAGCCCTACCTCAGGAGAACCAATAAGTGCTACAAAAGATGAGATTAAGAACATGGTCTCAGGCAATTTGGGGATATGAGATTAACGAATGAACATATACTAAAGAAGTTCTTGCTTAAGAGAATACATGAAGGTAATACTACTATATCTTCTCATAACATTGAGATTGATTTAGTAAGGTATGCCAAGGAGTACTGGGGGAGGATTGCCAACCCCAGTACTTTCTCAAGAGCATGGAGAAAATTAAAAGAGAATGGAAAAGTAATGGATTACAATATAACCCCTATAGTTAAAGAAAGTGAGGGAACATGGCATTTAACAAAAAGTATATCGAACTCGCAACACCATCAGTTAGTGCCAGAGGTCGAGTAATACCATTAGATACTCTGTATTCATACTTAAGTACTAAAACAGAAGTATACAGAAGTCTATATATATTAGATGATAGTGCTGAAGAGCATTTTACCAAAAGAAAGACTATTAAGTCTTTTAAAGGTAAGTATATGCTTGACAGGATATTGTTTGATATAGACAAGAAAAGCGACACAGGCGACTATCTATGTCAAAGAGTTGAAGAGTTTATTGATAATAAGCTATTTAGTTTTGATGATAGTGAAATACGTATATGGTTTAGTGGAAGAGGGTTTCATATAGAGATACCAGATATCTTTGATTTTGAACCATCTGCAACATTACCACATATAGTTAAACAAACTATTAAAGCTAAATTTGGCTCAGATGTAGATAACATCTATGACGGAGGAAGGTTAATCAGAGTAGGCTATAGTTATAATAACAAAAGTAATTGTTATAAAATACCTATAAAGTACGATGAATTAAGTGAACTAGGTTATAGCAACATAAAAGAACTTGCTTCCACTAACTCTATAAGAGATGATTATCACTTTACTCCTTGGTTAAGTACTATTGAACCTAGATGGAAAGATGATAAGATAGAAACAGTAGAAGTTATTGCATCTAAACCTGCTGAAGAAGTGGGACTGAGTACTCATGTAACATGTGTTCAGAAGATATGGAATAAAGGAGAAGAAAAAGGAACTCGACATTCTAGACTCTTGAGAGTTATCAACGCATGGAAAAGGTCTGGTATCCCAAGACAGGTAGCTATAGCAGGCTCTGTTCAATACAGTAAAACCCTTGAAGCTGATGAAATAGAGAGGTTAGTAGATTCAGTTTACAAGTGGGAACATGATGGATACTCCTGCAGTGATTCTGTAATGGTAGAGTTCTGTGACCCTATATGCAGATACTATAAAACAAAGAACTTTAGTAATGAAGTATCATCTATGAGCAAACTTTCTGAAAGGTATAGTAAGTTTGTAAAAGAAGATTTCTCATTAAAGAGTTTAAACCTAAGGGACTATTATGCATCTATTGTTAGTGATTATACGTTTCTACCAGAAGAAATGATAATTATAATAGGAGATACTAAGTTGGGCAAAACAGCATGGGTACAGAATCTATGTATACATGCTAACCATCTTAATACACTATATATGACCTTAGAAGTTGGAGAGCTGCAGATTTATAGACGGTTCTGTCAAATACAGCATAGTATGACTAAACATGAAGCAATCCAGTATCATATAGATAATGATAAAAAGACGATTGAAGAGTTTAGAAGACCTATAAACCATATCAAGACTCTGCAAGTTAGTCCTGAGTTGTCTGAAATAAAGACAATAATAAAGGACTTAAGTGCACAATTAGTAGTAATAGACACCATAGATGGGATTAACCTAGCCTATAATAATGACCCTATTAGCAAGATGGATAAAGTGGCAACACAATTAAAACAAATTGCTCAGGAATTAAGTGTTATTATAGTAGGGATATCTCACATATCTAGAAGTGCTTCAAGAGAGTATCTAGATATACATAGTGCTAAAGGCAATAGTGCAATTGAACAGAAAGCAGATAAGATAATTGGAATAACAGGTTCAAGAGATGAATCAGAAACTAGGATAATACGTGCATTAGGCTCAAGAGATGAGAATAACTTTGAGGTAATGTGCTACTTTGACTATAATACTTTCAAATTCAGAGAGGCGAAATGATAAAACTAAAGAGATTAACAGAGGAAGGTATAAGTGGATTCAGTTTAATACTGTTTTACATAATGAACTTTACTTGTACCTACAGTACCCATAAAGGAGACCACGTAAACATGTCATTAGGGCTACTTTGTCTAGAAGGGACTATAGGACTATCAATTTGGAAAAGGTTGTTACCATGAGCCACCCAAGCAAGTTAAAAGGTAATAGACTTGAAAGGTTGGTTGTAAAGATGTCTGAAGAGGCTGGGCTTTCTGCAAAGAGAGCCTATGCCTCAGACGGTAGAAGTCTTGGTGAAGCCGAAGATGTTGATGTCCTTATAGATGGTAAATGGAAAGTTCAATGTAAGGCAAGAAAGAAGATTGCAAGTTATGTTACACCTCCAGAAAGTTGTGACTTTACAGTAATAAAGGAAGACAGAGGTGAAGTGCTTGCAGTTTTACCATTAAGTAAATTACTAACTAATATATGGTATGAATAATGATACAACAAGAAAGACTAGTAAAAATAAGAAGTGAAATAGTAAACTTTGCTGATACAGACTGTTTAGAGAAAATTATCTATTCAATAAACACTAGAAGAGATATATTGAAAAAAGTAGCTATATCTAAATTCAATGTAGGCGATATAGTTAAATGGAAAGGTCGAGATAGTGTAGAAAAGTTTGGGAAGATTGACAAACTAATGATAAAGAACATTAGGGTCAAAGTTCCTGCTCCTGTTAATGGTAAATACACATCTTGGAAAGACAATAAAGAAGAGTATACCTCACATCCATTAACAGAAGAAACATGGATTGTCCCAGCAACAATGCTTACTTTAGTTAATAATGCTAAATAAGAAGAAAGTTAAAGAAATATTCCATAGCAATGATTTGCAAATTAACACAGAAGCCCTTAACATGTTAGATGATGAAGTTAAAAGACTGTTAAGGAAGTGGGCTAAGAATTGCAAGGATGGTAACATTAAAAGACTTACACCAGATTTGATGTGGGTCGCAAAAGGACATTACTAATGAACAATAGAAACAATAAGAATAAGGACAGCAGAGTAGCTGTTTTCATGCCTGCTGAGATAAGTAAGCACTTAAAGATAGAAGCTGAAAATAACTGCAGGTCACTTACAGGACATATTAAATGGATATTACAAAATCATGTAGCAGAAAGGCTTATAAATGAAAGCAATACTGCTATTTGAGTTATTCATATTAATACAGATTGTTATAGGTGTATTCATCTATAAGATACTTTACAAACCTTGGAAAGATAGATAACTAAAGAACAGGGCATGGCTTAGCTGTGCCCTAGTTCTGTTCGTCATCATCTTCAAACCTGAAAGAGGTCTCCATATTATCCTTATACCAAGAAACGACATCATTATATAGTTTCATACGATGTTCTTTTCTTTGGAAGCCTTGTATCTCAGATAGCTCTTTATAGAGCTTTTTGAAGTCTATATCGTAATCTTTAGTGAGGTACTCAGTGTAGTTAATCATTCAGCATATAATTTTTGATTTCTTATTTTAGTAAAATTTGGTGCACCTTCTTTTTGTTGTGCTAACTTAATAAATTTTAATATATTATCTGTAGCCCTTTCATTTGCATTAGCTGCAGGAATCCACCATTTGTCGGATTCTTTTTTAAAAGATTTATGCATTGGTTTTAAAAGCGAGTTAATAAAATTTAAGTCATTTTTTTATCCCAAGGTTTCTCAAGCCATTCATTTATCATTCCAGATTCAAATAAGATTCCGATATCTAAATTACCTTCTTCATCAGTGGCTTCTTTAATTTTTTCAAATGCTTCATTACCTATAGTAATATTTGGCGTACCATGTCCAAATCTATCTTGTGCCATATTTCCTCCTATTCATTTAATATACTTGTCCAGTATCTTTTGGAAGACCAAAGGATATTCCTTTATCACTTGTTATGTTTGCTGGTTTAAAATTAGCACCGCTAAACAAACTATAGTCATATTCAAATAAATTACCATCTACTTCATAAAGTATGTCCTTAGTAGAGCCTTCTACTCCCCAGTTTTGAATAAAATCAGCATGCTCCATGGGCTTGTCTTTAAGCTTTATAATGATTTTATTGTCTCTTTCTGTCACTTCAGGGACATATGAAAATTCAAGACCTTTCTGTTCCTTTGCATGTTGATAGCTTGAATCAATCATTTTTTTTAATTGTGATGACCTATCAGTAACTTCATGTCTTGCATCAGCTTCTGTACCAAAACCAAATCTGTCTTTAGCTGCTTCATAAGCAGTAGCCATTCCTAATCCAGTAACTGCTGGTGCACCATATGGGTGTTTATCAAAAGCTCTTCCTACTAGTTTGCCTGCAAATTTTAGTGCATTTCCTATTGCCATGTTAATTTCTCCTTATTAAAACCTTTGTCTTATTAAATCTATTAAACTCATATCCTTAGGTGCTGGTGAAGTTTGATATCCAACATTAAATGGATATACTCCTAAATTTCTCTGAGTATAAGACCCTTCATGTGCAGGTAACCCTCCAAATCCTTCTGGATACTTATGATAAATTGTAGGGTTGTCCCAAGGTTGCCCTCGTTGACTGGAAACTATCATTCCGTGTGGAGTAACAGTATTTGCTTGGGTAAAACTTTCATAATTATTACCATCTTGAAAATGGGCATCTATCAATTCACTGCCTGCAGGATTAGTAGCTCTAATATAATTAGAGGAATCATGTTTTCTGTCTCGGCTTCCAGTTACGCCAACTCCTGCCATTGGATTTTCCCATCCCTGTGGGTAATCATATTCAAGAGGAGGATTATCATGTGGTACTCTTTGACCATTTACTGTATTAATGTTACTCTCAGTTTCGCTTTGTATTCTAGTTTGGAGCTGACTAATGAGCTCATCATCAGCATATGCTTTTTTCACAGCAGGCTGTCTCTTCTTCCGTTCTTTTTTTACTATTCCACCATATAGCGTATCTCTAATTGCCTCTAATAAGGGGTTCATATTAATCTCCTAATGTGTAACTAATTCTTTTTCTACGCTCTTCATCAATCCTTGCCTTTTTAATCCTTTTTCTTAGTTTATCTGTAGGCAGTCTAAAGAATTGTTGCATACCTCTGCCAACTGTAGTGCCGTAAGGCTCATCAAATGTCTGGTCAAATTGCCTGTATATCCTGCCAAAGGGATACATAGTATGTATATGATAGTCCAAGAACCTTTCATGGTCTCCATTCAATACTGATGCAAATGCTAGTGGAATACGTGCAATTGGAGGTGTAACATAGTTAAGTGGAGCTATGGGATAGGGATATTGTCCGAAAAATGCCCTCTCACGCTCTTCTTTGTCTCCAAACAACCATTCACTCGTCTCTTGAAGAAAGTCCCAAGGAGGAGGCAATGCGGTATCAAATAAGCTATATGCAAACATAGAGCCTAATGCAAATGTCATAAGGTCTATGAACATAAGGTCTTTAAATCTTTCAAATTGTTCAGTGCCTTCTTTGAATCCATAGTACTTAGCTTGTTTATACATCTCTTTTCTAACTCTTGCTGAATTAAATACAAACAGTTTAAATCTTGACAATACTTTACCTAGTGCAGTTCTCATAAATGCAGGTCTATTGGGGCTATGGTATAAAAACTGGGTAGCTTCAATTCCCCTAAGACCATATTCTAATATATAAGGGTCATCAAGCTTTAAGTCTTTGGCGTATTTACCATAAGCATCTCTTGCTTGTAAAGCATGAGACATAAATGCATTCAATCTCAAGATGCGTTCTGATTTCTGCATAAACCATCCACCATATTTAAGCATGGTATCCTGTACTTTATATTTTTTAGCTAAAGATAGGATAGTTTCATCTGATACTTCAGGGTTTTTATTCCAGAGCTTACCAAGTTCTTTCATAAACTCACCTACATTCTTGCCCTTGCCACGAAGATTAGTATTTAATTGTAGTTCATACTGCAGGAAATTGTCTATTACGCCCATTTCAGCCATCCATGCATATAAATCTTTTCTTGTTTTAACAGGAGATTTTCTTCCTGTAGAGGGATTAGTGTAAAAATAAAGAGGTTTGCCAGTAGCATCATTAAGTACATTCTTAGATAGATACTTCATATCAATAGCTCTGGTAAAGTTCCTTAATCCTGTGGATGCTATGTTTAAGGTACTACCTCCATATAGATTACCTATCATCACCCCACTATTGGCAAGTAGTGTCATTAATTCATAACGTGCTTCCATAGAACCCATTTTATGTATCCATCTTTGATAGAACTCTGCACGTTGTGCTTTGTCTTTTGGTACATTACCTAAAAATGGTAGGGGCATCTTGAATTTCTTTTCATGTGCAACCCTGAGTTTTTCAACTGCATTAATAATGGCTTGGTCTGATGTACCGTAATATAGGTTCTTCTTTAGCTTTAAAGGGTCACCTTCACTCATTGAATTAAGAATACGCTCAGGGAAAGTACTCTTATGACCAAAGGAGTCTCTAACGTAGAACCTTAAGTAATCAGCCCATACATCGTTCCAATCCCTGAAGTTTACTCTGCCTTTCTTAGCATCAGGATTATATTTTTTGAACTGTTTCTCAGTAAACCCAGGGAATGGCTTACGTTTAATCATATCGTCAATACGATAATTAGCCATAACTGCACCAAGATTCTTATAGTGAGACCGAACTATAGAGTCCATATAGTTATATACTGCATCTGTGGTAGTGTCGTAGAAAGGCATATCCATTTCCCTTGGAAGTATATTACCTGATTTATTAAAGAATCCGATATTACCCTGTTTATTAAGTATCTCTGATACGGTCTTGCTATGCATATTGCCCATTTCAATCATAGTATCCATAGCTTCATCTGCAAAGGGTGAATTGGATTTAGACTTTTCTATAGCATAGGTTATAGCTTCATAACGCCCTGTAGCTGCTTTAATGGCAGCTTTCTCTGATTTACCATCAGCAATAGCTTCATCATAGAACCTTTGACTCTCCTGAAGTCTCCATGTTTCAAGTTTCTTAACATTGTGGTTCATTTGAGGAAAGTATTCTTCAGGCTTAAATTTACCAATAGGTTCAAATGGTACTTTCTTCCTGTACTTTTTTCTAAAGACTTCTGGGGATACGAGTGATTTACCCCATTTAATTCTATTGTTCTTAGTTTTATGGCTAATAAGTTTTTCTAAATTGTATTCATATTGAAAGCGTAGAATAGTCTCTAATGGAATAACAGTATCACTACCTTCCTGCATTCCTTCAACGGTTCTGCGTATGAAGTTATTAATATCAAATTTGCCACTCTTATCCCAATGTAAGTAGGTATTGAGTTTTTGCCCCTCTACAGGCTTTGCCCAATCTATATTTGAATATATCCACTTATCTCCAAATGTTTTAAAATAGTTTGTATAAGCCTTATCTGTAGCCTCTACAAGCTCACTTCCTTTATAGTCCTTACCATCAACCTTGTATATCTTGTCTTTTATGGCAAGATAATTTTCATAATTTAAATACTCATCACCATTCTTACGTTTGAATGCAACTATATCATTGACAGTATTGGCATCTTTAATACCCATACTTTCAATCAATCTAAACTCATTCTTAATCTTTACGTTTTGTGTGTCTAAGTTAGAGTTTTCTAAATAAAGAACCTTATTAAACCACTCTCTCATTATTCCTAGCGTTGAGAATCCTCTTTTAACCTCTTTTTGAATAAGGGTATCACCACTTTTTACAGGCATAGTATATCTTGCCCATAGTTTATGGTCAAAGGCTTGCATTTGTTTATCAACAGTCCTTGGGTCTGCATAGTAATATAATTTACGTATCTCTGGGTTAGAGGGATTCCTTTTCATATCAAACCAGAACCTGTTAAGTGCTTTCATATCTTGAATAGTAATATCAGCGGCTACCTTGGGAATAGTATTGCCCATTTCTAATTGCCAATTAATGAACATATCTTCAAAGTCCTTAGTCCATCTTGGGAGGTCTTTAAGGTTCTTCTCAAATTCCTTAACAACTTTTAACTGTTCTTCGTTAATGGCTTTCTGTTCACGTTTAAATTTTACATTCTTAGTTGTTATCCCCTGTATTTCCTCTGCCTTTTCTATCGTAGACTTTTCACGCTTAGGGGGTTTAAAGATTATATCTTCTTTAACAATCTCTTCGCCTTTTCTAATCTTAGAATATATAGATTCAAATTCATTAGTAATACTCTTGATAGCCTCATTACTAACAGATTTTGATTGTATAGGTTGTGCAGACATACCACCTTTACGCAGACTGCGTTTACCATCCTTAGTGATATTGAATGGAGATACAAGCCACATGTCAAAATAATCTTCCAGTAACTTATTGTCTAATTCAATTCCTCTCTTCTTATTTCCTTCTATAACTGAATTTATTTTGATAGCCTTGTAAAGATTAATCTCTTCATCATAAGCCCTTAAAGAGGTATCAAGAACCTCATCTGGGGATGGAAGATTTTCAAATCTTTGTTTAATACTTGTAGCATCTCTCGCAAGTGGGGCTAATATTTTAGTAAGTACTTGTTCTGGATTTTCTACTCCAGCGTTTTCAAGTGCTCTATAAACTTCAAATCCCTTACCTGCAATTGCCCTGTGTGAAGCTACTTTAAAGATATCATTGGATACATAATCTCTTAATTTTTCCCAGTCAAATTTTACAGTATATGGTTCAGTCGTTACAGGGTCTATGCGTTTCTCTTCACCTTCAAGCTTTGTAGGATGTTTTTGGAAAAACTCTATCATTCTGTCAGTTGTCTTCCCACCAATAAAGAAGCCAGAAAAGCTAGTTAACTTGTTAAGAAAAGCTTTTTCCTTTTTTGAAAGATTATCACCCTTAGGCTTTAACAGTCCAGATGCTTTAACTAGAAAGTCTTGGTAGTTCTCGAAACTTCTAAGGCTTATAGATTCATGTACACCGTCTTTTAACATTTGGTCAGCAATTAATCCTGCCATATTCCTAAAGCGACCATTAGGTCTAACCTCTTCAAGTGCAATTTGAAACTCATCAAGAGTTAGGGTTCTTCCAGCTATTCTATTCTTTGCCCAAGGATTAATAAGGGATAATACCTTGCCTCCATCACCATAGGCAGTACTCTTAACTAATCCATATGGAGCAGGCTTCTTGAATTTTGAACCAAACATAAGTTCAGCTTTAAATGCTTCATTAAATAGGAGTTCTGCAAATTTATCATAGTCTTTCATAGAAGAATAATCTGCACTATCAGCACTTCTGTTGACAATCTCTCTGCCAAGCTTACGTATCCTATCGTGTCCACCATCCTTTAAAGTAATTCTTAAAGAACCTATTTTACCAGAATTAGCAGTATAAGGTATTTCTACAGAGCCACCAGAGTCAGAAACATAATCATATAATGACAACATTGAGTTCTTGGCTACTATTCCCATACCAAGTCCTTGTTGCCCTTTACGTGCACTTTGTGCAACTATCTTTCTAAACGATGGAGAGAACTTAGATTCTATAGACTTAAAGCGATTTGCGGTCTTTGCTTCAAATAGTTCATCGTTAGCCTTATCCTTACCATCAATAAACCTCCCATTCTCTTCCCATTCTTTCATGGTATCTTTAAATGCTTTCTTGGTCTTAGCATCAAATCCTTGATAGAAGAAAGCAGAGTCTGAGTCTTTATCTGCACCACCTATATATGAATTATCCTTTGCATTGGTGTAAGCAGATAATCCCTTCTTGCCTGAAAAACCCTTAAACCTAAGTATTCTTACTCCACCCATAGAATCCGCAGGTACACGTATAAATGCCATATCTAATGCTTCTTCAAATAATTTAAGTTTATCAGGTTTATCCTTTAATCTTTTAGCTATTTC
>Ga0098033_1000663_pt1 | contig 15151 bp, 14 predicted proteins | sample 1_EtaG_FD_75049 | JGI IMG/M metagenome (GOLD analysis project Ga0098033, IMG submission 75049) | Marine viral communities from the Subarctic Pacific Ocean - 1_ETSP_OMZ_AT15124 metaG | ecosystem: Environmental > Aquatic > Marine > Oceanic | place: Pacific Ocean | collected 2015-01-07
TAACAAAGTAGCGGATTTTACGAGGAGGTCTTCCTGAGTAGTCGTAGTAGTGACCGGGTGGCGTTTCTAAGCCGCCCTTCTCTGACCACAGCACAAACTTGTCCCATTCAATGGGGTGGAATTCTCCATTATAAACAATGTAATTTGAATAGTGACAGTCATCAGGCTTGTAGTCATCTATATCCGCTTGGCGTTCGGTCCAAAGGCGCCTGAATGTGGCAGGACCACATAGCCCATCGGCAGCAAGCCCGCGAACACGTTGCCATTTCTTAACTGCCCTTACAAGCTTGTCATCAAAATACTTTTCACCGAACCAGCTTGGCTCCCATCCGAGTTTTTTAGCCGAAGCCTCGTTGTAAAAGTGTTTGTCCATACATGGTGTGCCTCCATTTACTCCACCATTCCGACAACGTAATTGTCGAGAATCACATTATAAATAGTAGTTCCAACTGTTATCTCCTCAATCATGGCACGGTCAACTACGAGCCGTGAGCCGGTCGCAATATCAAATCTTGCATCTAACGCGCCCTTGACACCTATAACCTCAACAAACTTTTGTTCTTCGGGTTTATAGTCCTCTGGTAACACAATTAATGATTGCGATATATCTGGCTTAGGTGGCACTTCAATTAGAATATATCTGTTAACGGGCGTGAGCATTTTGTAACTCCTGTAGTATCATTCTTTCTTGAATTTCATAATCTTGTTTGCTTAAGAAGATATCCTCTCTACCTGCGCAGTGTTTGCAATACATCGTCAGGTGTACATTGTTTCCATGCGTAGATCTAATGTTGCCTACGGGGATCCAGTAACACTCTCCCTTTCCTATTGTACATTTTCTTTTTAAAAGTCTTGCTTCCATTAAGTGATTAAAGTTCATGCCTTCTCCTAAATTGTGCATGTGTCGTTGGTACAGAAGCGGGTTCCGGCGCCCCCATCATCGTTATTGGTTCTCTGGAGGGGTGTGAGGTCGACCGTCATTTGTTCATATTGTTCCCGTGTAATTGCCTCATAAGGCGCCTGAGTATAGCCTGTTTCTTCGTGCTTAAGGAAGGCAACTGCCTTAAGCCTGGTTTCGTATAATTCGAGAGCACCTTTGATTTGACTTGCCTCCGATGGTTTAAAAGTGACTGTAATAGACACCGAGTTATCGGCCCAATAATGTTGATATTGGGCTGCAATTTCAAGTTGTTCCCACATGGAGATGTCCTTCTTCCCCTTTGTGAAATAGGGCTCATGTACAGGAAACTCGATAACAGCAGTGTTCGGAGAGTATTCATCATCTTCTATATTATAACCGGCTTCTCTTAGTTTGTCAACCAAATTTGAATTTTTAGAAAATCTAATTCTACGAATGTAATATTCATTCTCCGGAAAATGAATCCCCGGTGTGGAACCATTTAACAGAGAGACCGTACCCGACGGTTTGATTGACGTCATGCGTATTGACTTGGGAATACATAGCCAATTAGAATATTCTTCATCTAATTGTTTAACATACGCGTATGCCTTATCACACATATCATAGACGGCGCGCCGTCCGAACTTATTAAAAGCTTGTATAACTCCAGATTGCGAGAGCCCAATGCGCCGATTCTTAAGCATCTTGGCGTTGGTTTCTGGCCAATGTGTATTCGATAGGGTGATTGTTTTCCCATATAGGTATGCGATCTTTAAGGTACGTAAATAATCCTCAAGGTCCTCGTGCTTGGCGGGGTATGTTTCGACTAAGCAGCATAATTCAGCGTCTTCAAGTTGTTGTTCTACACAAGGGTTAAAGCCGGCTACGTTCATATCATCATGGCGCACACCATCTTTAAAACGACCGCGTGTACGCGCGTTGTTGAGCCAGATGTAGCCGGGCTCGCCATTCTTTTGACTCTGCAATGCGTGCCATGTGTAGTCCATTCCTACTTCAGCATTGAAAGAATTGTTCGATCCCCAGCGATGGTGATAAAGCTTTTCTTGATCATTCTTCATTTCAAGATACCGCATGTCATCAAACTTGCCCATGGCAAGGGCTGCAGATCTCCGGACATTGCCCGCTACCACACACCTGCCTATCAAATTTTCGGTATCTACAATGTCTACCGAGCTAATTTGCTCTCCAATGTTTTCCGTGTAAAGGGTTTTTAAGTTTTGATGAAGCTCTACTAATGGACGTGAGCCGGAGGAAGTGCCTCCGAAACCCTTGATGAGCGCACCTTCTTCACGGATGGCTGAATAATCAAACTTGGGAACCTTGCTCCCAAAAAAGAATCCATCTAAAAGCATCTGCACAGAGTCTACCCAGCCCTCTCGCGAGTCGTCAATCACTAGGGTGTCGTTGGTATACTCTGGCTCTTGCAAGGTGATGGTGCCTGCGCCTTCCGTGTCAAACCCCACACCAACGCCGACCATCAATGCATCCATCATCCACGCAAAAAGGTATCCCCCCTTGGTCGAGAGATCTCTAGTGGATCTAAAGGCGCAGTTAAAAAGACCGGCAGCGGTGCGTTCTTCCACAAACTTGGTTCCCATCATCCAGAGTCCGCGTCCGGGTGGTGTCCATTTTAAATTAAACAATCGCTCGTAAGCTTCCTTGGCTGTTTTTTGAGCCTTCCCATCGTTCCATTCGAGCCCAAGTTGGAACACGTGCTGCTTCTGCATGTTGAACATGCCCTCTACAACGCGGCGGCATGTCTGCCACCACTCTTCGGAGCCAGTGGCATTCGGATCAAACTCGCTCAAACGTCGTGCGTACGTACGTTTAAAAGTTACATATCCCAACGGTCCCCATGGGACAGTAGCATCTTTGTAGGGCTCGATAAAAGTATCTGATAATCTAAATCTGCGTATGTTTTCAATTGTTCTCATTCTGTTTTATTTCCTTTTTCTAAATCTTTCATACTTGTTTTGGAGTAAGTTTTTTTGCATACTGACACTCAAGGCTACCGGATTAGTCGGAAGGACTCCGTTAGAGGTGGGAACTTTAGGCATAACTTTAATGCGTGCGCTGGAGGGATCCATGAATATATCATAGATCATCCCATCGGGTCCATTTCTATTTTTGGCAATAAACATTTTCCCTTGGTTATTTTGTTTGTCTTCAACGGTTCTGGAGATGGAGAAGATGAAGTCGGCTACGAAACATTTGTTGAAGGCTTCTGAAATTTGTTCCATGGTGATGACTTCGGCATTCAAGCCGGAACGATTTGTTTGAGAGGCAGTCCAGATAGGGCATGCAAACTCAGTCGAGAGAGCGCGAAGTTCTTCATAGATAGATTCCAACTCAGTTCTTTTCTCCTTTCGGACCGTTACTGGTCTAAGAAGATCAGCATAGTCAACGATGATCATCCCGGGCGTTATACCCCTCTTCAAGAGGCGAGTGAGGTGAGACTTGATGGTATTGGTTGTCGCAGATTTGGTGGGGTATTCTTTAATGATAAGCTTTCCTTCGATATCTTTAATCTCCTCATAAACCTCTTCCTTAAAGTTTATAATATCAGAAAGTGGGTATCCTGTTAAGCAACTATCATACCGATTGGCAATAATTGTATCTTGAAGCTCTAGGGTGTAATGCACTACCGTCTTTCCCTCTTTGAGTCCTTGGGCTCCAAGGTGCACCAAGCAAAAGGTTTTGCCCGCACCTGTTGGGGCAACCACGACTCCAAGTTCGCTCTTACCTAATCCTCCCCCGCAGATAGCATCTATCTCCTGCCATCCGGTGGTGACAGGGAGACGGTGCTTCGGCACAAAGCGCTGCTCAAAGTCAGCTAGGTAATCATAACCGAAATTAGTATCAGAACCAAGCTTAAGAGAGTCGTTGATGGTTTGCGAAATTTCATCGAACGAGCACGTTTGCAACAAGTTAACTGACTTAAGCATTGCCTCTTTAAGGTTTTGCTTGCGGCAGAAATCAAGAGATTGCTCCTTGATGTATAAGGCATCGGCGATCTCGCGAGCCGTAATCTTTACAAAATACTCGCGCACCTGCTTCTGTACAATTTTATCTTCGTTGTCCAGATCTGTGCGCAGAATCGTCATGACCGCTTCAGCAGAGGGGTGAGTGCCATAGTGATCGCGGTAGTCAACAATCTTCGAAGTAAACACGCGAAGATATTCTAACTCTAAAAAGCTAATGTCGAGGACTTCGGTAATCTGATCAGCAAAGGGGCGGTCTTCATATATAATCTGAACCAGCCCTTCTTGAAAGGACTTTCCATAGCGACTAAAGCTTACCTTTTCGTTCAATGTATTGCTCACTTTCCACCCATACTAAATATAACAACTGTGCCTCTAACGTCAAGCAATTTAGCACTCCGATGCAATTTTATTTAGGTGAGTTTTAAGGTCTTCCCAGTTCAATTCTCCAAAGCCATCCTCGCGAGTTTTGCGAATGATTTCTATCTTATTGAAATTACATTCAAAATTCTCAATTGCATTCCGAACAAAGTCTTTTGACTGAGGGGATAGCATAGGTGAATAAAGCTGCATCATTTTATAATTGTGCTCAATTGTTTCTTTTCCTTCGACAATATTTGTAAAGAATTTAAGTCTATTATTTGCCTTGGCACAAAACTCTATCACCTCGTCAATGGTGTAATCCTTCTCTGATGCTAAAAATGAAAGGCGCTTTTTGATAGAGACAAGTCCAGCACCCCTGATTCCCACTAGGTTGTCCGAAGCATCTCCCACGATTGCCCGGGCGAGTGCCATGTTGTTGGGGTGAATTCCATATTCTTCTATTACTCGATTGGTATTCATTAGAAGGTGGGCTGTTGGCCGATAAAGAATTGTCTCATCGTTGCACAGTTGAAGGAAGTCTTTATCGTTGGACACAATAATCTTTTGTACTTCCTTGTAATAGTCCATTTGTGTTACGTAGGCAATCACATCATCCGCCTCTACTTCTGCTATCATAATTTGTGAGATAGGCATTTCGTTGAGGTATTCAATGAAGCGCGTTTGTTGCCAAATCTTATTCTGCAAAACCTCATCGTCTGTTAGGTTATGCGCGGCGCGATTAAGGCGCAGGGGCTTTCTTCCATGCTTGTATGCGGCGTCCATGGACTTGCGCTTGCGCGAACCATTGGGACCATCCCACACCACCACAATCTCGTTTGGCTTAGTTATTCTTACTAGCTTCTGGAGAATCTTGATGGATCCTTTGGTGCCTCCGATGGGTTGTCCGTTGGTGGAGATAGATGGATCTACAATGTATGCTCTCAAAAACATATTGAGAGCATCAATGATTAATACTCTTTTCATAATTTATAACTTCCTGCTTGTTTGTTATTAATGGTGTAAACGACACGCTTGATACCAACATGTTTCATGGCTTCATGGCACATGGGGCACGGCTTGCTTAGGCGGTACTTGTTGGTTTTGTCAATGCGAGCAACGTAAATAGTGGCGCCTTGTGTGACCTCTCGATCAAGTCCCAAGATAACTCCCAACTCTGCATGCACGGTAGGAGATCCCTCTTGCTTCTGTCGAAATCGATTTCCAAACGAACAGTAGTTGCCTTTGTTGAAGGAGACATTTCTAATAGAAGAGCCCTTCACTAGTACCGCTCCGTGGCGATAATCAGCGAAGGGGGATTGGGCAGCGGCGCGTTGTGCCACATCAAAAAAACGGCGAATTTTGCCTGAGTAGTTATGAAAACGCTCTGTTTTTGAACCCGCATACTCGATACATTTTGTTGTCATATACTATATTATAATCGTCGGCGGCGCTCTTGTCAAGCATTATTACACAGACACGGGTACTGTTAGATCGTCAGGATCCTCATAGAATCTTTTTGCATCCCCTTGGCGCTTCTCAAACTTTTGAATAATCTCTTCGTCCATGATACTAAGCACGCGCTCCTTAAAGTCAGCGTCAGTGGCGAGTATTTCAGCCCATTTGGACGGCTGGAATTTCTTTTCATAGCCGTCGGGCATCTTGAGGGTGTACCATGCGCCGGCACTTGCCAGACAGGGGGAGCCCTTGATGGCATCGAACCACGACTCTTCATCACGGATGCCCACTTCGTTCCCCCACAAGATGCGGAAGGCACATGAGCGACCCTGCGTGCCGAAGCGAGACTTCTCTAGCTTTACCTTTACTTCTGAGCCGATCCTAAATCCCTTCTCGTCTTCGATGAATGATGCCTTTGCCTTTCGACCGGTGAGCCAGATGCGAAGCGAATACGAATAGTGCATTGCCTTTCCTCCCGGGGTCATGTAGGGGGTGGTCATAGCAACGATGCGAGCGTTCGGTCCGCTGGGGATATTTGTCTTAAGTTGGTTGAGCACCAGCAGGGTTGCCTGTTTATCGGCGATAGGAATAACCAGTTTGGACATTCCCTTTGCCAAGATGCGTGCCTTCATAGCCATCGTAGACTGAGGGTTAAAGTCTCCCTCCACATCTGAAACAGCGGGGGTGAGTGCCAACGAATCCCACACGAACAGAAGCTGCTCGTCAGTGGCACCCAATAACTCTTCGATGGTTTCCAACACGAACTCAACAGAGGATGCCTGAATGTACATTAATCGCTCTAGGTCGCACCCTGCCTGCTCCAAGAAGCTTGGGTCGATGGCTGACTCAGAATCGAAGTAGACGATAAGCATGCCCGTTTTCTGAGCGTTTGCGGCTATTTGCGCTGCCATGTATGACTTGCCTGTGGATTCAAGCCCGGCAATCTCCGTTACTTTTCCAACAGGAATGCCAGATCGATGACCCTTGCTAATGATTGAGTCCAGCCAGCGCGAGCCTGTTGGGATCCATTCTTTAACGGAGGTGGGGTTCTCTCCCGTCAGGTCGTGGGCAACATTTCTGCCTGCCTTTTTATTCACCATTTTCATTAGGTCTTGCATTGATACACGACCCGCTTTAGTTGTGGTTTTTCTTGCCATTATGCTCTCCTTACGTGTTTATATTATAACATTCTAGTGTTAGGTTGTCAACACCAATTTGTGGATCACCAGGGATCTCCAGACATTTTAAGGCTGGAGGCTAGCTTCTGAGATTCATACTTAAATCTCATCTTCATAATTCTTTTGTCTCCAGCTTTAATCCCTATCGAATCATTGCCCACTGGCACCACTTCGATTGGTTCTGACATTAGTGCTTTATATTTTTCGCTCTTGACAGGATCATCAATCGAGGCAGAGAATCCTTTACCCGTTCGACCGCGCCCAGTTACTTTAATGTAATAGGGGTAATTGGTGCCAGCATCCATCCAGTATTCTGTGAGGTGTTGTCTTATTTGTTCTTCGTTCATACTCTGCAGGTGTTCGTAGAGTCTTTCGCGCAGCATGTTTAGGATGTTTCTTCCGATCTCTTCTGCCTTCTCTCGCACCACTACATTGGCAGGCTCGCGGAGATAGAGCTTGCGCTCCCGGGCAGTTCCCGGCAATTGCAACTCTTCAGTTGCGCGTGCTATCTCTGCCTGGATATATCCCCTCAAGTCCACCCCTACTGCGTTTCCAATGGCGCCTACACCGGGATTCTTGAATCCAATGTCGCCTTTTCCTTTGGTAGATTTGGCCGAGATTCCTAACAAGTCCTCTCCCCCGAACTCCAGCAAAATATCAGTGGGATTTCCTGCTGATACTTCACCGCCGGCTGCTTGTGCCAAGACACCGGGTCTGGCAGTCCACCACACGCGGGTAATCTCCCCGTTCCATCCATTCTCGGCTCCCCATTCCAACACTGCTTGGTGCATGGCATGGGCGCGACCTACTTGCTCTTCGTATTGGTCGGGGGTCAGTTGTTCTTTGCGGGCATCGAGCCCCTCTTGGGCTTCTTCGCCGTTGGCAAACTTGTTCCAGTCGGATCCGGCGGAAATATATCCAAACACAATCTCATTAACATCTGCCGCTACAGTGTTGCGAACCTCTGAGATGTTTCTCTTAAAAGTTTCGATAATTTGTTGCATTTTCATTACCCTCTAATTAGTATTTCGGACGAGGATCCCTGTGGTTTTTTTAATTCCTCTAAAAGCGTCTCAATAAGGGGAATAGAGGAAACAAACATTTGCTTCTTATCAAGATATTCCCTGAGCCCAACCAGTTCTCTTTTTGCATCTACTATTGTTTTGGGAAGAACATTCTTCATTCCCATTGCCCATTCAGATTCTATTATCTCATAGTCGCCATAAAGCTTGCGTATTTCTGGACAATTGTTATAAGACAAAACCCAGCCAGATCGTTGAGAAAGTATATCATGTAGTCCCTGGTGATCAAATCCTGCGTGTGTGCTGCCTTGAATTCCATAAAGTTTATTTCGGTCTTCTTCTAGAAAATAAGGTGGATCGCAGTATAAAAAAGCATCGGGGTGCCTCGGGATGGAGACCTTAAAATCTGCCTGCTCTACGGTGAGATTTGGCTGCTTAAAAGACATAACCCGTTCAATCGAAGAATCGGTGAACCTCGCATAGGATGCTCGCCTTGACCAGCCCCCACTAAATGTGGCGCCAGAGAAGCTGCTTCTATTAATAGCATAAAATTTAGCTGCATTGAGCAGCGAGTATTGTGTGGCACCCCTCAGTTCTTCACGCAGCCTCATGAAATCTTCTTTGACTAGACCGCGCTTGTCGCCGTAGTCTGTGTGTGTTCCTCTTAGGGAATCTGCCAGCGTGGCTAGCCTGCTGGGGCTTGACAAGAGTGCTAGCCAAAACCACACCAGCGGCTCAAAGATATCATAACCGTGTACCTTGGTGCCACGGTCAGCAACTGCTAACTCAATCGATCCCCCACCAAGAAAGGGGGAGCATAGCTCCCCGCAGTCTGGTGGGATGTGCGGCAGGATGTGCTTAATGGCACGGCTCTTGCCACCGGGGTAACGCAGTGGGGTTTTCACTTACTGGCCAGTGAGACTGGCGCTATAATAGAGGGAAAGGCAGCGGCTTGAATTTGCCTCCGCACTTCATCAATGAGGGTCGTCTTGCGATTATCACGATGAATAGGCACTTCCATTCGACGGCATTGATTCCAATAGTAGTCGTTGTCTGGAGCCATCTTGCTAATCTCATCATCGTCTAGATGTGGATTATTAAGCTTGGCTGTCTTAAGATCGCTCGACTGAGCGTGCTTAGAATCATTGACCAGTCGTGCATCAATTCCGTGCACGTCTCGATAAAACTGATCGTAGCTGTGGATTGCGTATTTGCCATTGCTATCGTAGAAGTATTCAGCAACCGCCAACATAGCCCAAAAAGTTCTCTGAGGGATCCTCTTGGATGCCGGGACGGCTTGTTGCTGTTCCACGGTAGTTCTAATTATCTCAAGGATAGAGATGAACCGTTGTCGTTCGGCGCGATCATATTCTGGCACCTTTGACATTGGCTTGTCTTCCCCGATCTCAAAAAACCAATCCATATCGTCATCTCTAAAGAATCGGTCTTTGGTGTGAACGTTACAAGTCATGAAAGCTTGTGTCATCCACTCGATATCACGCATGCGACGGACCGCTTGGTCAGAGCATCCACTAAACCGTGGCCACATCTCAACAAAAGTGCCCTCGCAGTTGTTTCGAATCCAGTTTGAAATATCGCTTTGATACGACTGTCGCGACTCTGTTCTGTTTAGCGGATCTCCTGCGTTCAACTTTCGAAAAATTGCAGGAAGCTTGCGGAACGGCGCGTTCTTGACCGTAACTATAAGAACAGTACTGTTCAAAAATGCATGCTGAAAATTAACTGGCAGCTTTTCAAACTTCACATTTACAAATTGGCGGGGTTTGTAACTTAAGTCGTACAAGGTGCCTGTAAAGGTGGTTTCGTTGTTAACAAATGCCATCAAGCCTTTACGTAGGCGATTTTGACCATCTTCGTTAACTGTGAGTTTTCCGGCAGCATGCAGCTTTTTATAACGCTCGGCACCTCGGAGGTCACCGTGGGCTTCCGAAGCTTCAGTGCCGCTCACAATGTCCGTGACAATGATGCCAGACACAGCGGTGCCTTCACTGACAGATTCAATGTATTCGTTGACAGTTTTCTTCTGCCACACTTCCCGTCGTTGGAAGTCTTTGACAACTGCCATCTTCTTATCGTTGTAATCATTTACAACGTCTTGCACTGACACATTTTGTGCAGTGTTGGTTATCTTTCTAATCATTATTATCTCCTATAGTGTTAATGTGCATAGTCTTTACAGGTCCGTTAGTAAAGATGTTGCAGAAAGTGGCACACTTTATCCGGGGTGCTAGCGGAAAATGGATGCAGGGGATGGATTTGAACCACCGACCTCCGGGTTATGAGCCTGACGAGCTACCAAGCTGCTCTACCCTGAACATAAAAAATGCGGCACCCTATTTTCCCGACCGGGGTGCCAGCGGTCTCACACAAGCCGACTACTTGTTGGACATTAGCTCATCAAACGCTCGGTCCACTTCACTATTTGTCTTTTTCGTATTATAGCGTGCGGTTTCCGACGAACGTGACTCGGCACTAAGATCTCCAGAAAGTTGTTCATCAAGAATTGCGTCAATCTCTTCCGGGGTTTGTCGCTCAAAGAGACTATCAAAGTCAGGCATACCATCAAGGAGGGCGGGGATAGCATCCTTGTCTTCAAGCAGCGAGGAAGTACTTCTGCGCATCTTTAGGCTTGTTTGCGGATAGGCACCGGGAGCCGTGGGCTTCGTGTACGTAAGAGAGATATCAGTGCCTTCCATGATGTCTGTGATATCTCCATATTCGGGGTCGAGGATATAGCCCAGAAGCAACTCGTAAGCGCGCTTCCCGTAGCCATAAACCTTGATGCCTTCTTCCTCGCGACCGCGCAGAACGACGGGCGAGAAGAATCGGGCACGAACAAACAATGACTTGGCTAGCTTCTTGCTTTCCTCATCATTAGTTGCAACTCCTTCCTTCCACAAGGAAGAAGCAAACTCGCAAATTGGGCACTTTTCGCCAAAATTGCGCTTTGGACAGACAATGCCGCCCCTGTGTTCTCCCACATTATAGTGGAAGAACATTTCCTTAAGCGGATCACCATCTGAGGTTGGTACGATCCGAATAACTTGGTCACCCTCGTCGGGTTTAAACCAAACGGAGGCTTCTCCTCCATTTCCCTCACCACGTAGTGTGGCAAGCTTCTTTTTCATTAGGTCCATATTGATTGACATGTTTTTCTCCTTGTATTATGTCTAAAGTATATCAAGCGTTCCTTGATATCTAATGTAACACTCTTAATCTACCTTGTCAAGAGTCTTTTGTTGTTGTATTGCGTTAGTATGGGCAACGCAAAACCCAAAATCGTGTAAGTGCGTGTCGTATATTGCATAAGAAAGTTTATGAAATGAATTGTGTGGCTTCTCTTTCAGCATATCCACAATTCGCTTATGCAATCCGATCTCTTTCTCTAATCTTTCCTCATTTATACATAAATAATAACACACATCGCGCGCCATGTCAAGCTCAAAAAGCCATTTTTCTTGAAGATTTTTTGGATCCAACATCCCCACGGTACGGATACGATTGATGTTGTCAGGCTGTGCCACTTGTCCTATTTGAGGCTCTGTGTGAGTGAAGTAATTTAAGTAATGAATTGCCGAGAAGATGGTGTTATTTAGGGATTCATAATAATTTTTAATTGAAATATTCTGAATGTGCTTTTCTATTTCTAAGTTCGACACGAGTGTTACCGAGTTTAGAAGCCCGGATCGAGCATACTCCTGCAGTACTCCATAAACAGTGTTCTCTAATAGCTTGGGGATACCTGTGAGTAGTTCCGTGTCGGGCTTGATGTAAAAGACATCCAGTTTCTTATCGCGGATTTGTTCCAAAATCCCAAGGATATAGTTAGAGCTATAGGATGCACCTACAACGAAGACTTGGACATGTTCGTTCAAATCTTTAAAAAACGTGCTAACGTCGGGGATATTCGCCTCGTACTCTTCTGGGTCCTTATACTTTTTCAATTTGTATTTATATTTGCTGCGGCGCTGAACGGTGCTGTTCAGCAAATAAACATTATAGTTTTTTTGGCTTTTAAATTTTTCGGCAATCGCTGAGGCAGCGTTTCCGATTCCCACAATAGAAATCATACGTTTAATTTCTCCAAATTATAATAATCATTCCCAGCATTAACATTGACCAAATATTTATCGAGCTTGTTGTTTGAAAAAATTTCTTTAATCTCTGGTGCTATGTGTCTTTCGTCCGCTGCCAAATCAATTACTACTTCGTCGTGGACAAGGTGTGAAACAAATGATTTGTGTTCTTTGAGGTACTCGTCTATCTCAATTGCCCTATCAATCACCAAGTCAGCCGTGGTGCTCTGTATAATATAATTGAATGCTTTGCGTTTGTCAACCTTTATTTTGCGACCCAGCGGAGTGTGGACATATTCATCATCATAATACTTATCAACAATGGCACTACGCTGGTACATCTTTTCATCAATCGATGTAGATTCCGCCTGATAAAGCCAACTAAAGAAAATAGTTTTGGCTGTTTCGCGGTCATTGACGGTGCCTTTAGGCAAAACATTCTCCATATTCCACGCATGAATATCGTAGGGGGGCTGCTCTTGCCCAGACAAGCTTAATGCAGTGCGTAATTCTGCACCATTATAATCGAGAGACATAAACCAATCATTGTGAGGTTTCTGTAGCTGTCTTAATTGTTTCGACATCGTTAAGATGGGAAATGAGTTGGAGTGAGTGGCTAGCCGACCGGTGACGGTGCCAAATAGATTATAATCTATGCTGCGGGGTCCGTTCATTAGTCTGTTGGCGCTTGCTCGGTAAACCGATTTCGTAAATATACCTCTGCAGTTGTTGGTATTGAGATTTACTCGTTGGTTTTTTATTTTGTAGAGCAACTGGTGAGCCTTAGCTAAATGACTATAATTGCTAGGCTTTTCGTGTGTTTCAAATACGTGTTTGGTGATTTCATTTTTTAAGTGAAGAAACTTAACTAGAAAATCATGAGGAACCAAATCAAAAAAGCAGTGCTCTTCAAAATTAATCTTGGCTAGTTCAAATGTTTTCTTAAATGCGCGCATCTTGGAAGCTGCTCGTTCAAAGTCTTCTTGTAACGATGAAGGGCACATTTCGCCAAGGGGTCGACCGCCCCCAACAAGCCATGCATACTCAACATCCTCACTCGCAATCGAGCCTGAGTATTTCCAAGTGCGCTGGGTGCCGATAGGGGTGTCGTTGAGGTCAGGGTCAAAGATTAGCTTTCCATCTTGATAGATCCCAACGCATTTCTCTTTATCATCAATCGACTGGAAATACACTACTCGTTCATTTCTTTTATTTCTTTCCATGCACTACTAATATAACTCAAAGAGCCCACATAGTCAAATGGTTTATTCAAAATAAGTTCAAAAGTATCTAAAGCTTTCTCAAAATCAATTTGGGCTAGCTCTATGGTATTGTCGATAATCCTATCTTGTTCTTGTACGGTAAACGATGACTCCTCTTCAACAAACCGAATTTTGCAATATAAGTTTAAAAAATAATAAGCATCATACCGGTCGTATAGCTCCTCCCGAGTAGAATTATTTGGACGACGTATGACTGCCCGAGTTCCTTCTGGTCCCACGTGGACAGTGCTGGTCATGCGTTTCTGTCGGTTTTCTACATACATGCGATAAAGGGTGTTCTTAAAAACGTCGAAATATCTCCGATGGGCAGGCTCAAAGGTAGCACGAAGAAATTCATCAGTATTCATTATCTCATATCGTGCTGAATATTGTAGCATTTGTGCGGATCCAATATCAGCAACGAGTCTCCAAGGAACATGCTGATCTACCATGAACCCATAACCCGCACAAGCATTTAAATAAAATTCCCAGTTATTACTTTGATAAAATTCTTTCCATTTCTCTTTATCGTTGCTCGGATCCAAATCAGCAATTTCAATCGCCAATCCGGAAACATTGATAGGGCAAGATGTACTTTTGATAAACGCCGGTAGTGTAAAAGGAGCGGTGCGGGCAGTCACATATATGTACGGCATAACTTTATTAATAAAACTTTTAAAACTCACAAACTTTATCCTTTCGGCTTTTATTATTTTATTGAAAGCTTTTGAATATGCAGTCAGGTGCTGTCCATAAAGGCGTTGAGGGTTTTCGAAGGCTTTATACACCTGTAGGTTCGCCAAATATTTATCACTTGAATCAATTTCATTTCTCATTATCTTCTTTTGAAACTGCTCCGACAAATCCTGAAATGCATCTGCCACACAGTTAATAGCCATCGAGGACTTAAGGGGGGAGGTGTCGGCCGTTATCGCTTTTAGCGGAAGAAGATAGTTGTTGTTAACCATCGGAATATATTGTCGATCAACTCTACCGTAGAGTCGTTTTTCTGCATAACCAAAATCAACTAAATTTGGGTACAGCGGTGTTTTTGTCTGTGCGTTATATATCAATCTTTTGTTAAATAACTCTCGTGTAGATTCTCGATTATTTTTGGCGAAATATTCTTCCATGTTGGTGCTTGTCCTTTAATTGTTATATGAAGCTAATCCTCTAGTAGAGATTGCTGTGCATCATACTCTCTGGCGATTTTGGCCATAGGGCTTTGTTCCTGCTCCCTGCCCTCCAGGAAGGGTATGGAGTACGACTGATTCGGCAGTGGTGAGGAGAGGTCCGGCGGCAGCGGCGGTGGATCCATTTCTCCGGACCACCCTCCTCCTCCTCCGAACACATCCAGGGCAAGCGCTCCTATGTTGGTTTCGAGGGCGTCGAGTCCCGCGTCGGTCTTCCAGCCCTGCGTAGGGTCTGGGTTTCTGTTGGGAGAAGGGAGTGTGGCAATTGCTCCATCCTTGTTCAGTGTGGCGCCAGGGGGCACTTGAGATGCGGCATATGCGAGGCGGCGCGCCTCCATTGGGTTCGCATTTTCGACTACGACTTCTGGCGCGCGCGCCTGGGCGCCAGGGGTCGGCGACACTTTACATTTGCCGGCTACTTGTGCTCCAGCATTCGAATTCGGTGGCGGGGGTGCTACAGGTGCTGGTTGAAGCGTTTCACGGCTTACTTGTGCTGTCCACACCGCATGAAAAGTGCTCTCGAATGTGCCCGGTCCAAAGGAATGTTCAGCATCATACACATCGTAGTAACCACCAACGCCCAAATCGGTGAGCCCCTTAATTCCCCCTAAACGATCACTAGTGGCTTTATCTAAATAAGGTACCCATCCTTGTGGGTCTAAATATATGGTTTGTCCA
>Ga0098033_1000665_pt1 | contig 15114 bp, 1 predicted proteins | sample 1_EtaG_FD_75049 | JGI IMG/M metagenome (GOLD analysis project Ga0098033, IMG submission 75049) | Marine viral communities from the Subarctic Pacific Ocean - 1_ETSP_OMZ_AT15124 metaG | ecosystem: Environmental > Aquatic > Marine > Oceanic | place: Pacific Ocean | collected 2015-01-07
AGCTTCCGCAATACTGTTGAAATAGTCCTGTGGCGATGCGTCTGTCACTAGATTACTCCACTCTGGGTCACTCTCCGTTAGCCCAAAACTCTCTAACATACGTTGACCCGCGTCAGTGATAGTCTTTATCTCAGTTTCAGAAAAGGTCTCAGGGTTTTCCTGTACCGGCTTCCTGTATGCTTCTTGAATGATCTCGGTCCGCAATGCTTTCTGCGCCTCGTCGTTAATATCAACGCCTTGCTTTTGCAATTGTGAAATAAGGCCATCCGCCTCGCCCAAACGCTTCTGCAAGCCCATCTCCAACTTTGTCGCTCGTTGGTCGATACGTGCTTGCCACTGAGATGAAAGACCTTCAAGACGCTCGTTCATATATGCGTCTAGGTCGGCCTTCGTCATACTTACCGCTTCTTCAACAGAAGGTTGTTCTGCCTGCGGCTCCACATTGGTATCCTGCGAAACTTTAGGTTCTTGCTCCGGTTGTGCCATTTTTGCCTCCATTGGCTAAGGGGTATCTTATCATAGCTTCAAACAAACTGCAAACTAATGCACTATTTCTGCGCCAGCGGGCGAAACACCCTGTCCCATCCGCGCCGCAAGCCAAAATTCAAACGGTTCCTCCGTATCTGCTAGTCGCCATTCGCCTTGTAGGGCTTTCATTGTGACATCATTGAAACCGCCGCCTATTATACCGGCTATAAACATTCGCTGCAGTGCAGGGTTAGACGCAAGGAAATTCTCGCCTTCTTCCCCTTCCCCAACCGCGTCGTCGGTAGCCTGTTGCGATGTAATAAAAGGCAAGAGGTCAGGGTAATTCTCTTTGAAATACTGTCGGAGAGCCCAATAGTCAACAATGTCAGGATTATCCAGCAGAAACTCGTCAGACGCATCAGTCGCTTCTGCGACAGTCTTTGCAAGCTCTGGATTTTCTTCTTCCCAATTCCTTTCGAGTTCCCAGCCTTCCTTCAGGTGCGGATTAGCCTCGTGGAACTCTTCGATCTCTGGATGATTCGCGTCGAACTGGTCCTGCGCCGACACCATCTCTTTCAGGTTCTTCTGGTAGAACAGGCTCCGCTCACTACGCTGCCGGCGTGGGTTTTCTTCCAGAAACGCCATTAGTTCTGGGGACCGGATACGCCAGGCATTCTTCCACTCTCGATGCTCCTGCATCTCAGGGTGTTTGAACTCGTATTCTCCCTTTTCTGGGTGTTTCTGTTCCCAATTGTCCCCAAACTGCCAGGCTTGAATTAGCCCCTTGTCCTCGCGGAACGCCTTGAGATTAGCATACGGGCTATCATCCTTATACTTTTCATCCCAATATTGCCCCAGAACCGGATTGTCCTGCCTGAATTGGGCCAGTTCCTCGCGGCTACCGCCCCCGTTCTTGATGGCATAGTACATTTCCTCCAACGCGCCCGCGCCAGTGAACTTGCTCTCACGCCAATCGTGCAGTCCGTCACGTAATTCGCGGTACTGCGCGTTATCTTCCACATAATTGGGCCAATGATGGTCCCGTGTGGCATAGTAGTTTTTGACCGCCGGCATATCGTAATACTCGTCGTATACCTTTCCGATCTCTGGGAACATCTGATTCTGTTCCGCGTAATATATCCGATAATTATCATCTAGCTCGGTGGGTGGCGACGTACTGATTGTCACACGGGAGTTCTTCGGAATATTATGATACTGCTTCCAGAGCTCCTCCGCGTTAGGCCAAAACAGGTCCATCATCGCTCGCCTGTCTTGTACCGCTGGAATATCAAAGTATGCCTGCTCCACGTCATCAAAGTCACCATCACCCAAATCCTCTAGCAATGCCGCTGTCGCAAGCGATTTCGGGTCCATAACCTTCATGTCCCGTAACTCGAAGTATTCCGATTGTCGGTCCCAAAAGTCGGTATCGCCATCGCCTATAATGTCCTCACGTAAACGGATATATTGTTCGTACTGCTCCGCAACATCCGCTGGCGCATACTCGATAGGAAGGGCTGGAACCGCTCGATGGTCGCCGAAATCGGGAATATACACACCCAGCGTCTTGGCCCACATAGCCAGTGTCTCGGTAGGTATGGCGTCGTAATCCCTTTTCGCGCCATCCTCCGGTTTCTGTAGGAACCCCTTATTAAAACCATCGCCCAGAACCTCCATAGCCTGTTTCTTATGGAGCTTCGGCAGCAGGTAAAGGTCGTTCCACAACTTGTCGATAAGGAAATTACGCATTCGTGCTTCTGGATCATCATCCCAGAGGGCCATCCGCGCCTTATATTCTGGGTGCTGTTCAAAGAACTTATTCATAGCTTCTGTGTCACCCTTGTCCTGTGCATCCAGAGCCGCTCGCATTAGCAACTTGTTAATACGCTGCTTGTGTTCTCCCTCTGGGAACACCTGGCCCGATGCCCCGAACATCCAGGAACCAGCCACACCCCAAGCCGTTTGCCTGGCAGAGTGCTCCTGCGCTCTGAGGAATATCTCGTCGTTCCTTTCGATCATGGAAATCCTAGCTTCATCCACCGTAATTTCACCCTCAGCTACCATGTCGGACAATGCGCGGTCAATACGGTAATCCTCCCACTGGTCGAACACCGGCATATCTAACTTTTCCCGTATGCCAGCTTCTAGATTGATACCGCTTGGACCACCGATACCCAACATGGTACTCAATGCTCTAGTATGACGGGTAATTGGGAGCGGGTATATCCTCTCCGGTGTACCCCGTGCAAACTGATAGGCATTCATAAGGGGCACATGTGGGCCTAGCAAGGATAGAGCAAAGTCAGCATAATCGTACCGCAGGTTCACATCCTTATCTTCCGCCTTCTGTTGTGCTCGGTCCCAGACATCGCCACTCTGCTCGGTGGTGGCCCGTGAGTATTCCGCCTGCGAAATATCACCATCCGCCAACATTGTCTCAAGCTCACGGTTCGTTTTTCCCTCTATCTGGCCCTGTCGCATGGCATACTCCTCGAAGGGATATGCAAACCTCTCAATCGGTAAACCGATTTGTAATGGGTCTAGCCAAATACCATCAGGCGCACCACCACCTGCACTCTCAAGCCAATCGGGCAAAAACGCCAAAGGTATCTTCAACCTACCCTGCAACCGCGAAGGCATACCAGGCTTCTCAACCTGCTCGTTCAAGAACTGTTTGGCACGATGTAGACCAGCTAACCACATCGGGCGGTCCAGGCTATGGTGTGCCCAACGCATCATGGATTGCGTGGCCCAGAATTCGTAGGGGAATATCATCCCCAAATAGTGGTTGTAGTGGTATCGACGCGAATAGTTTAGAAGTGCGCTATCCCGCTTGGCCTCAGCATACTTCTCTGCCATCAACTTGTTTTGCACCATGTTTTGGCGTTGTTGTGCTAGATACTGGTTCAAGTCGCGTGTATCCGATTCGGATAAGTTCTCGAACTCGCTAGAGATGTCCATCCTCGTGCCGCCATACCTGCGCACATCATCTTTGAGTCGCTCCTGCAACTCCCGCAACATGGGAAGTATCTCTTCGTTATGCAATTGTAAGTTTGCGTCGCCTATGGGTTGTGGCCCACCTTCGGTAGCTCGCTCTATTACTCCAGGTGGAAGGAAGGAATAATCGTAGTCGCCAGGCGTTACAACTCTTGGTTCGGCTTCGTTGAGGAACCGTACCATAATGCCATCAGCGGTACGACCCAAGATAATAACCTGTCGCCCGTCAGGTAGGTTGATAACATCGCCTTCCAGGCCATCCGACGGGCGGAGTTGTGTTAGGATTTCTGGTCGATTGAATTCTTCTGCGCCAGCATCTTCATCACGTGCTCGTGAAACCCTTTCGGACCTAACTTCTCTTGCTTCTTTGCTACCTGGTCCCACAATGGGTCGTTCAAGTCCACCAATTGGTCGCCTCTCTTTACCTTCGGTGCTTGTTTGGTTTTCGACATGTTTTTGCACAGCCTCCAAGTATGTTCCGGTCCCGCTATCAGGTGCGCCTACAGCCTTGTAAAGAACCTTCTCGTAACGCCATAACATAGCCTGTATTTGGGCTACAGTATGATCGCCGTGTCCACGCTCTTTTAGTAATCGCTGGACCTCTCTATAGGATTTTAGCACATTTTCCCGCTCTGTGCCGGTTCGCGGGGCATCCAAACTCTTTTCAAATGCCGCCTTATAGATGTTCTTTACGTTCAGTTCCATAGTGTGCTCCATCCAGAGCCTCTGGAACGCATCCCCTGTCGCGGTCCTGCGCTTATCGAGCACTAAATATGCCCTAAGTGCGTCAGCCTTGAATTTAGCCGTACCTTTAGGGCCTGGCCGCCCGCGCCCATAACCCTGACTGGACCGTCGCCAACCGACCAAGTTTTCTAATTGCGTGACCATTCCCTTATCGGCTGATTTAGGATAATTCTGCTTAAAGAGCGGTGATTGCGGTCTATTATTATAGCTGTGCAACATATTGCTTTCGTCAGCCGCCCGCTCCACGATATTCAGGATTTCCCCATCTGTGGCTTCGGTTTTATGCAGTTGCCGGTAAGTATCCAAAGACGCTTTCGACGCTACGCCCATTACGTCGCCTCTTTGCCGGTTATAACTGCGCATTGCCCACCTATCAAGCGTCGCATACTGCTGGTCGCCCGACAAATTGGCATAAAAGTTACCTAACTTGGGTCCCATGTACATTGCCGCCAGTGGTACGACTGCATCCACGAGCAAACTCTTTTGCTTTAGCTTCATCCCCTTCAGGTCTACTGCATCCCCCACCCGCACCGATTGTCGTAGATAGGCTGTTACCTCATCCATTGAGCCGAAGGCCTCATAAATGGCTTGTAGCCGCTTTAGGTTGTTTAGTTCGGCCTTCTTAAGCCCATAATCTACGTCACCGTCAAACCGATTGAACGCCTTGAAAGACTCATACAGTAATTGGGTCGGGTGCATTTGGTCGGTTGGGGACCTACCATCAGATGTTACCGCCAAGAACAGGGTGATAACATTTCGGGCATCGCGCCCTAGCTGACCGCCCGCTTTCAGGTCCGGTATCGCTCTACCAAGCTCTTTTAGAGCCGCGTCATACGCCTTATCGTAAAAGTCGCGGCCCCGTGATTGCTCTACGCCTATTGAGTACACAACGTCGTTGTACATACCCTCAGCGATTACATCCAGAGCCTTAGCGTTTTTGTTGGGCCCGAACAACTTTGTATTGTGCCCGATCACGCCATCCTCAAAACCAGCATCAATTATTTGCTGTTTGTTCATGAGCTCAACAGCCTTAACTACTTTATAGTGGTTCGGTTTAGGGCCTAATCCCTCTCTTATCTCCGCCCTTTGTCTCCCCATTATCTCAAACAACTCTTGGTGAGCACTGGTCTTCGGCAATTGATAGGTGGCCAAAGGCCCGCCCATCTCCGGTTTCACCGCAACGGACCAGACATCTGTCTCTTCAAGTTTCGCCTGCTCCACCTTTACGTCAAAGGGCTTGAGCCACTTGTTGACACCCTTCACTAACTCCCTGTTGTAGAAGTTAATCATTCCCTGACCGCTCACGGTCAAATCATCCACACCTAACTCATATTCATATGGCGCCACTAGGTCTGTTGTCGCTAGGTCCGTTAACTCATATTCATACGGTATCCTATCACCACCCTCTCGGTTACGAATTGTCTCCGTCAACTCAAAGGGCAAAAAGTCCTGCATTTGCTCAAGGGTGACTCCCTTAGAAAGGTCATAAGGTAAACCCCGTACCGTCGTCATCCAGCCACCATTTGTCTGATGGAGCCGCATATAATATGTCTCATCATCAGGACTTCTATATTGAATAGCGTCAATTACCCGCGTGACATTATTCATCTCCGCTACCGTCTCACCGTTTGTCCAGGAGACAGTACCTATCCCCTGTCTGGCGGCATCCTGGATCATGCGCTGTACGAATTTGGGGCCCCAATGTAGGCGCATAGGACTATCGGGAACCATATCCGCCTCTTGCGCCTGTATTACTTCATGCTCTAATAGTGCTCTCGCCCGATTGCTCAAGGCGGCATTAGTCGGTGAACGGAGTTCCTCGCGTGCTACTTCGATTTCGTATAGATCGTACATGGTATCGCGATTCGTCGATACGTCATAATCATCGCTAATGCGCGAGTCAAACTCATAGGTAATCGGGTCGCCAGCAGTGTCCAGCACCACTCGCACCACTTCACGTATTGTGTAATCCCAAGTATCGTCAGTCGGTGAACGGAGTTCCTCGCGTGCTACTTCGATTTCGTGTGGTAGGGCATCTGGTCCTAGCTCATGCCAGCCTGTGTCCAGAAGCTCCTGGTAGGTCATCTCCACAATTTCCCCAACCGCACGCGGAGTGTAATAACCCCAATCAGAAGGTACTAACTTTTTGGCCTCCGCCAAAGAAATGTTCTGATTCTTTGCTACCTGTTGTGCCTTTATCAGCCGTGCCTTTACCGCGCCCTGCATCCAATCGGACTGGACCTCCTCGATGTGAATGGTCTTTTGTGCATCACTAGCTGTAGGTCCGTAATCCCCAAGCGACAGACCTGCTTTTTGTGCCGTTACCTCAATCCCTTGCCGCATCTCCTTGAGGTATAGTCCTGGTTGCATACTTGCGCGAACACGGTATTTGTCATCCCCTGTCCTCAGCCAATAAACCTTAAAGTCTTGCACGTCAATCTTCCCATCCGCGACATCCTGTACGACGCTCCAAACTTCGTTCAACCCTTCAACCTTGTTGGCGTAGTCACGTACAGTCCTGGCTCCATAAGACCTATCAGGTTCCCTATTCCAAACTTCGTTCGGGGTTTGTTCGAGCGCCTGATGCACGTTAGCCTCATTCTCGAAATGTTCGGCGGTAAACTCACCTTTAGTTTCCTCTATTACCAGGTAGTCGGATTTACCTGTATTTTCCTCCAGCCATACCTCCGCTGCTTCTCTGCTCGGCAGTGCTGGGCCTTTATTACCGCTGCGTGTGTTTTTGACGTGATAAATGGAGCCCACGTCGATCTTTAACAGGGGCCTGTTCCGCCAATATGCCGGCCAGCTCGAAGCCTCGACCGCGAGGGCCTCACTCCAGACATCAGCGATCCGCTCCTCACTCGTAAGTCCCTCAGGTTCCTCAATCTTCTGATATTCCCACTTCGTCTCCCCCGTGAACTCGCTCCGCAGTGTCAGGTCAATACCGTGTGTAAGTGTAGGAGATATTCTTTCCGTTTTACGCACCCAGCCTATAGTGTTAGGCGCGATAGCACCTGGAAAATGTTCTGTGCCTTTATATACGGATTGCCCTTCGCCCCAGCCCTTCGCATTCGGGGCACTCAGTAGAATCTCCGTGTAATTGTCATAGTCGCCAGGCAATAAGTTGTATTCTTCATATTGTGCGGGTTCCGCGCCGATATTAGGATACTGCTGGGCATGGAATTCAAAGGCTCCCAGCACAGCATCCTTCATGTATTGGGTGTCGCCAATATGTTCTACTGGCACATCTGCTAACGCCTGCCGTAAGGGGCCTGCAAACATATCATATTCTGTTGGCAATTCAGCAACCCCGCGTTGATATCCCGTACCGCCAAAAGGTATATATATTCTAGGCGGTTCGTTAATATCCCACTGGCTCGTGTCCACTTGCGGCATTGTCATACGCACGAAATTTTCTACCGCCCTGAATGCTTCTTCAGGATATGGGCTATTCCAGACGTACTGGCTGAGATACTTCCACTCAAGCGTACTGTAGGCATCATCTGCTATCAACTCAGCGCGAGCAACATTAGCCGCCTCTACATCCACACCACGACCCAAACCGCCAAGCCGTTTTTCGTCGATACGCAACTGGTTCTCGGCAATATATTCCGCGAGCTCCACTTTGGAAACATTTCCCTTACCCTCAAGGAAAGCCTCTAGTTCTAGTTGTTCGATCTCTTGCTTCTTGATATTCTGGGGTTGCTTCCCTAGCCAGTTTATCCAATCCTGCGCCGGCATGGACCGCTGTGTGGCATTATCTACGATTCGTAGTGCACGGCTTTCCCATAGCGGCGCGTCGCCAGCAAGGGTTATTATGTTCGGTGTAGGGTCAGGAGCTATAGTCTCCAACGTATAATTTATTGGCATAAGGTCAGAAGGTGACGCTGTAATTACAAGCGGTCCTTCAGCGGGGTCGCCTACCCTTGCTTGTTCCTTAATGCGGTTCCTCAGGTCCTTCCACGCAGCCTGCGGTTCTACCTTCCCTATGGTCGGACCCCCACGATATTCTGGCACGGGGACATAGAAGCCGATATTCTGTAGCCATTGGGAATACCCCTCATGTTGTGCACTTTTTCTTTTACTCGTAACAATATAGAGGGCAAGGTCCACATCGCTCTCGAATTGGAGCTCGTATTGCTTCGTTTGGTAGCCATAACGCGGCGTAGCTCTCTTTAGGTTGGCTGGTAATTTCGGCAAATCCCGTTGAGCAATAGGTGCTACACTCGGTTCTACGAACATTGTTTGGATAGCATCTGCCTGGCCCGACTGTTCCCACAGTATCTGAGCATTGGCTTCTGCGCCACCCTCGAAACCAGGCATGGCGTTCTGACTAGGATGTGGCTGTTGCTGTACCCTTCGCGAGTAATCCTGCAATCTCTCACGTACAGCCTTACCACTACGCATCATGTTATTCAGGTCCGTCAGGATAATCTTCCCAAGTGGGGACAACTCCTCGCCAAACATCTGGCTCTGCTGTAAATAAAGCTCCACTCCGCCTGGTGTACCTTTGGATTTGATAGTCTGTAATTTCACTAACGCCGCACCCAAATCAGGGGCTAACGAAAGGTTTGCTTCTCGTGCTCCCTGCCGAATGAGGCCCTCACTTCGCGCCAGGTGTCCTGATGCCGCCAGCACACCGTTAGCCGCGTTTCTGACATTGATGTCGGTAGCCTCAAACATTACGTGCGCTAGTTCCCCGCCCAATTCGGGACCGAACACATAAGCCAGTGTCGCTGCCGTTACTCTATCCACACCAGCCTTAGACAAGTTTCCGTCAGCATCCAGCATGGCCGCCTGTTCCTGCGGCGCAAGTGTCTGCATAAAACTACGTACAAACCCCTGATTTTGCGTTTGTCTGACCGCATCGTAAAAAGTTGTTCCCTCTCCGACATCCAATAGATCGAACATGGTATCGCGCATGAGCGCGGCATCCGATACCGCATTCTCAGCATCCGTCATCGGGATACCCTTCGGTATGTTTGCTAACCGTACAAATTCAGCCTGGTCCGACGGGTCAGTTCGGACACGCACCAGCATGGGCCGCTCTATTCCGCCCGTATCCATAAACTCCGCGACCTGCTGGCTATAGTCGTCGTAGCGTGGGTCGCCTTCAGATGCAAGCCGTTTCAGCACCATCGTGCGCAGGTTTCCGCTCTCCACGTTACCCATACGATCTATAAATGGACTGCCGCTATCTATCTGGTCGCCCCCGCGAATCATGCCTTCAGGAACAAATTGTTGATAAATACTATTAAACTGATGAATATTACCAAACCGCTCGCGGTCACGCGGCTGAATAGCGTTATATTCTGCATTAGGCACAAAGGTATTGAAGTCATGGCTCGCTGTCACGTTGTCCAGGTCAACTACGACATACTGATAGTCAATGGGTGTCATATTCGGCCCAAAAGCCTGTCCATTGTCGCCAAACACGCCCTCAATATCGGGGTTTTCCGCCAATAACCTATCAAATACAGCCTTTAGTTCAGGAGAAATGACCTCCGGTGCACCACCAACACGATATGTACCTTCTCTCCCCAAGCCCCGCAGGAACTGCGTTATATTGTCCATTCTTTTGATGAATGCCAGGAGCACTTGCTTCATCTTCTGGAACAATTGTGTTAGTACAGGCGTAGGTGCAACACCATCTTCGATGTATCGCTCGAACTGCTGGGCGAACAACTCCTCCGCCGCATAAGTCCAATCCGTCGTATCCAGCAAGGTCTCAAACGCCTCGCCCGTCAACCTACCATCCTCCCCCACTATTTCAGGGCGAGACAATAATTTAGTGACCAATACCTGCTCGTATTCATCCAATTCATCATTGGCCTCATATTTCGAGCGAATACGTGCGACCTCCCCGTCTAGATATTCCTTTGATGCTACCTCAAGGGTCGGGTCTAGCTGGTGACGCAACACATGCGCTACTTCGTGGATAAATGTTGGGAAATCTGCATCTGGCGCGAAACCCGCTACCACGCTAAAGGGAGTACGGCTCGTCTTATGTACAAATCCAGCCGGCATTCTACCCGCCAATACCATTTGCGCTAGTTCATCGGTAGTTCGCGCAAAGCCTATGCTATCTGGGTCGCCTGTCGGTCCGATATGGATAGTCTCCCGCCACCATTCGTTGATTACTTCCCCTAATTCACCAACACCACGCTCACGAATCTGCTCCTTTGCCCAGACCTCCGCTCGCGCATCCATCAATCCGAACACCAACTCCGCTTGCTCTACCGTCAGTTGTTGGGCGAAGGTTTCTTCTCCTCCCTTGCCCCACTCCAGCAAACGTGCTTTCACCACGTCACGCACTTCCATCACCTGCTGTGCCTCAGCCTGTTGGTTGTTCTTGTGATACGCCATTGCCTCGCGGAACACCTGCACGGGCACATTCTCTATAACTGCGTAAGGCGGTTGTCCCTGACCTGCGCGATATTCATTGACCACATCCAGTGCCGCCAAAAATGCAGCACGAGGCGCGCGCGCCTTCGCCATTTCAAAGCCATACTCCTCAGCAATGTCGTCAAGTTTCTCCGCGTGCTCAACAGTACCAAGCGTCAAATCCTCTGCCGCAGCCTCCATCCTGGCATCATCGACCACATCCTGTTGGACTGGAGTGAAGGGCTCGGCAACTTCGGGCTCTACAGTAGGCTCTGCGGCCTCTGGGGGGGCCGCTGGTCCCTCTGGAGCTTCTGTTGGACCCTCTGGTCCCTCGAAGGGTTGGAAGGGGCCTTCTGGGGCTTCTGGCGGCGTTCCGTGATACAGGTCAATAACCGTCTGCATTCCCTCATTTTCGGCATCTAGTGCTTCTTTCCAATTCAATCGCCGTGCATTCGCAAGCTCTGCGTGGGTTTGCACGTCACCGGCTGAGAGCTCTCCCGCCTGTACTCGTGATTGTTGTTGCCAGAATTCCGTAACCAGGTCCTTATCGCGTTTTTGGTACTCGCTCTGGGCTCGTCTTAGGTTCGCTACTGCATCCGCGTAAACGTCGTTACCAGTGTGTACCCGAATAGCTTCGATAAGGAAGTTATCAATTGCCTCCTGTTGGGCCTGATCAACACGTACCCATTCGGCGTAAGCCTCGTTTATGGGCTCCAAAACCTCTGCTTGGTAGTCACCACCCCTGCGACTGAAGAAGTCTGACTGGATTGCCCGCCTGCGCTCGTTGAAGGCAATGGTTGCATCCTGTTGTCGGGTAAATGACGCCTGAAGATTAGTAGCATATGGCCCCAAACCCAACGACGATAAATTGTCGGCAATACTATCAATAAATATCTGTGCTCTCTGCCTGAACTGCTCCCAATTCCGGTCTGCCTGGGTGAACATCTGTGCTATCAGATATTGCCGCTCTATTGGACCCGCCTGATTGATCCTGCTCCATGCCTCTCGTAAATTCTGCATGTGTGCGACGTGGGTAGCTCCCCTGCTCATGTCCAGGTTAGTGAGCAACCTTATTAAGCCACCAGGACCCTCGTTCTCTAGCACAAACTGTGCATGTTCCGAATCTAGGTTGGTCTGGTTCCGTAACTGTTCTAAAATCCCATCTTCCGCTTCCTGCTTCAGAGTCTCAAATATAGCGTCAATACTTTCGACACTAGCATCTTGCGGTAAACCCCGTAACGCTTCGTTGACAGCCTCTCCAATGCCGATATGCTGTAGCAAACGCAATGTGGTTCCAGGCGGTAGGCCCCGCGCCTCATCTACCGCAATGGCATGTCTATCGTACTGAACGGTAAGTGCTTCGGTAATCACCTTACCCAGCTTGACCGGATTCTTCGTCTGTAAAATCTGGGCATACAACATCTTCATCCGCTCACGGCCCAAAGTCTGTTCTAGCGTAACAGGAATAGGGTCAATACCGCCACCTATCCTGTGCATCACGGCCCACATTTCCTCATACGCCGACAACATGGCATACGCGGATTGCTGTTGCTCTGCCGCTGCGGCCAAATGGGAGAATAGACCAATCTTCTGACCGATAGTCTTTCCCACCTTCTCCGTTCCCTGCAAACCCGTCAATAACAGCCCGCGTAGTCCCTTGCCCGTAGGTTTCTCCGCAGTCAATATCAGGCTCATTGCCTGTGCTACTCCACCCTCCAGACCCGCCTCAGCACCTGCGGTATGGTCCCCGCCAAAGCCAATACCCTGCGCGAACCGTACCGGCGGCTCTCCATACGCGGCCATGCGCTTCTGTAAGTCTCGTGTTCGCGATATTTGGTCCACAAACCTACCGTACAGACCACGCGCCGGCATCGTGAACAGGTTATTCCACACATTGTTGAGTAAATATGCAGGATTAGTACCGAGTAGAAATATACTTGACCATGTTTTTAGTGTCTGCGACACCATCCAGCCAAAACCAAGCTCCTTCACGCCGAAGGTGTCTATACCCCAACTGGCCGCCTGATTTAGCATTATGTCTTTTTGGATCGTTCTATAACTATCCGCACTGAACGGGTTCTTTGTGTCGGAGATATGCTCTATGTAGCCATCAAGCCAGGTTTCTGGTTGCCATTCACTTTGGACTTCTCCATTCGCGGGGTCAACTACCTGCGTCGCTTCTCGATATTCCCGCAGTATTGCATCGCGTGACGCTTGGTCCTTAATAAGTGCATTTCGTACACTCACATCGTCGTACTTGAGGGCTGGAACCATTTCGCCCCTATCGTTCTTCACCTTCTTGTCAGTTGTAATGGCCGCCGCGATGTCACGTATTAGCCGGTGTCCTGGTTCGTGGGCTACAAAGTCTGTGTACAATTCGTCTACGGTACGCGGGATGTCATCCACATTCTCCACACCCAATTCACGGGCTAGTGCCCTTCTATCCACGCCCTCAGCTACGATATTGTGTGCGAGTACCCGTTGCAGGATACGCCCATTGATGGTGTTATATGCCGCCGCTGCCTGCGGCGTATCTGCGCTCTGTTCGAGACTCGCATTCGCAAGGTTATCCAATTCCCTTTTCGACATGTGCGCAAACGCAGTCGGGTCCTCTGAGTTTATGGGAATTGCATCATCTATGTATTTACCAATCTGCTGTTCGGCCCGAATAACTGCATCACGAGCATTGGAGCCAGGTGTCAGGGTAGCCAACTTAAACGGCATCTTGTTGTACCACCTATTTCCGGTTGTTTTCCCCTCTGCCGCCCTCACAATGTCCATCCCAACAAGCATTTTCTCAAAAGTGCTGAGTTCCAATGCCTGGCTTCTTCCCACTCGTTGTGGCGTAGTATTGGCGAGCAGGTCACGGTAAATGTGAAACGCATCATCCAGAGTTTGGCCCGCATCGGCTGCCGTTTCTACAGCCTGAAGTTGCAGGTCGAACTTCTTGTCATACGTCGCACGGTCCATGCCGCGTATCTTGCCTGGAAGTGGGATACCTGCGTTTCTCAGGGCCCGCGTACCCTTAAAACCTATACGCGTCAGGGACATACTCATGTCTCCCATTTTTTCTAGTGGGTCGAGTGGCGACAACATCCCAGCAAATTCTCTGATCTGTGCAGGAGCTCCCCTGACATACTCCTGTGTTATTTCGGCAGGGTCCTCCCCCGCCATTACACGCCGGCGAAATTCCGTTAGAGCGGTTGCCCATGCAGATTGTGACGGTAAATCGTAGTCCACCAACACTTGCCAGCCCGCACCAGGAGACTCCACCCATGCCTTCTCATCAGGCGACCACACCCTGTCTTTCTGCCAATTGTGTCGGACCCAATCTTCAGGGTAAAGCCCCTCCACCAACTCATCCATCGCGGTCCCTTGTTTGAACCATTGCTTGGGCAGTTCAGAGCCTGTAACTCCCAAGCCCGCAGTCAAACCCAACGAAAGGAGTTTGTACTTCCAGTTCCGCGCCACAAAGCCACCATAGAGCCAAGTGCCGAAAATACCCGCTTCTGACTGCGGGATTGTCTCAAACAATATCTTGCCGGCCTCAGCAGCCGCCTTTGGGTTATTCAGGATTTCTTGTACTGTACCGAATTCTTCATTTTTTCCGAACTGCGCACCAGCAAGCTGTAGCCCAAAACCCAGCCCCTGTTCTACCTTGTGTACTCCCCAATCAAGTGTCTCATCCAGCTTATTGAACCAATCGCTTGTCCCAAATCCTTCCTGGTCCTTGCCAAAAAAGGTTTTATATGCCATATACATACTAGCCGCTGATGCAGCGATTAGAAGGGTTGTACCTACTGCTGGGGCGGCTGCTGCTAGGCCCCCGACACCAGTAAGGCCGGCTGTAAAAACGAGAGCCGGTTTCGCCAAACTTGCCAGGCCAATCGTGGACACTGTCTGGAGAAGCAGCCCAAATGCCTTACCCCCCGTAGACGACATCTGCGCTTCCCGTTTAGCACGAATGAGCTCATCATACTGCCAATCGGGGTGTTGTGACACAGATGGTAGCCCAAACACATCACCTACCGTATCTGGGTTCGCCTGGTATAGTTCCGCGTAACCTGCTGGGTATATCCCTAATTTACGTTGTTCCGCTTCGTATGCTCTTTCCTGTTGTTTCACCCATGTATCTGCAGCCGTGCCAGGCCAATCCCTGCGCCTCAGCTTTCTCTGGTTTCTTTCCCACTCCGCCATTGCATCCGTGTCTAGGGTGGGAGACTCATAAGCGGCACGTTGGATTACCCCACGCGACCTTTCGCGCAAAGCCTCGACTACAGACGCGCTGATCTCGCGATTGGTCCCTTCGTAATAATATTTGACTTGTTGGTCTAACGCTTTGGGGATAGCCGCCACGTCAGCAGTCTTGAGCCTGAACGCCTTGTTACCATTGGGGCGATCAACAACCTTTACATCAGGTTGCCAATTCCCTAAACGCCGCTCGGCCTTCTCTACTGCTTCCTGCTGCGCTACGCGATATTTTACTAACCAATCGGGTGTCTTGTCAGAGGCCATTTATAT
>Ga0098033_1000669_pt1 | contig 15093 bp, 13 predicted proteins | sample 1_EtaG_FD_75049 | JGI IMG/M metagenome (GOLD analysis project Ga0098033, IMG submission 75049) | Marine viral communities from the Subarctic Pacific Ocean - 1_ETSP_OMZ_AT15124 metaG | ecosystem: Environmental > Aquatic > Marine > Oceanic | place: Pacific Ocean | collected 2015-01-07
CGCCCCGTTGGCGGAGATACCGCTGGGCTCCGGCCCCTATGTGGTCGCTGACTATAGGGCCGGCAAACAGGTCACCCTGACGCGTAACCCTGACTACTGGGGCAAGGATGTACCGTTTCGCAAAGGCACCCATAACATCGACGAGATAAAGCTCGACTTTTATGGCGACGCGAATGTGTTGTTCGAGGCGTTCAAGGCCGGAGAGATTTCCGCCCTGCGCGAATTCAACGCCGAAAGCTGGGCGACGCAATATGACTTCCCCGCCGTGCAGCGCGGTGATGTGGTCAAATCCACCTTCGCCCATAGCAAACCCTCGGGCATGACCGGATTGGTCATGAACACCCGCCGCGCCCCGTTCGACGACATCCGTGTGCGCGAGGCGCTGATCGCGGCCTTTAACTTCGAGTATATCAACGAGACGCTGACCGGCGGGGCGCAACCGCGCATTACCTCTTATTTCTCGAACTCCCCGCTGGCGATGCAAGACGGCCCCGCCACCGGCCGCGTGGCCGAGTTGTTGACCCCCTTTGCTGATGATCTGCCCGCCGGCGCGCTTGACGGCTATGCGCTGCCCGTGTCCGACGGATCCGCCCGCAACCGCGCGGGCATCCGCCGTGCCATGGGCGCGTTGGCCGACGCGGGCTTCAGCGCCGACGGCGGCACCATGCGGGGGCCCGACGGGCAATCCTTGTCGTTCAGCATCCTGCTGTCCAAAGGCAGCAGCGAGAATATCGCCATTGCCGAGCTTTATATCCAGGCGCTGGCCCGTCTGGGCATCACCGCCCGCGTGGACGCTGTGGATGACGCGCAATTCGTCGCGCGTAACGCGGCCTTCGACTTTGACATGGCCATCTTCCGCCGCGCCCTTTCGCTGAGCCCGGGCAACGAACAACGCTATTACTGGGGGTCGGAGGCAGCCGATCAGGAAGGCAGCCGCAACCTGATGGGGGTGAAATCCCCTGCCATTGACGCGATGATCGATACGATGGTCGGGGCCAGCAGCGCCGAGAATTTCACCGCCGCCACGCGCGCGCTGGATCGCGTGCTGACCGCCGGGCGCTATGTCATCCCGTTCTGGCAGTTCACCGAAGACCGCATCGCGCATATCGCGACGATGAAATACCCTGAACACGTGCCGCTGTATGGCGACGGGCCGAACTATATGCCCGAGGTCTGGTGGATTGAACCGGCCCAGTAAGCGACGCGTGTAGGTATCAGGCGGCGGTGCCTGTGGCGTAGCGGCCCTTCGGGGAGAGTTTATTTGGCAAAATGAAGCGCGGGCCCGTCGGTTAGGTGAGCGATGTGACCCAAAGGATCGTGGCGTCCTCATCGCTGGTAGAGACGACGTTATGCCCCATCGTCGCATCATAGTAAGCGCTGTCGCCGCGGCGCATTTCGACAGGTTCGTAGAATTCAGTGTATAGGGTGATGACGCCGGTCAGCACGTAAAGGAACTCTTCCCCGTCGTGGCGCACCCAGCCGTCGAATTCATCCATCCGGCGGGCACGGATACGCGCGCGGTAGGGCAGCATCTGCTTTTTGCGCAGCGTATCGGCCAGCATCGTGTGCTCGTAGGTGGTCGTCGCCTTGGCCGCCCCCTCGCCCGATTTGGTGACCGCCATCCGCCCGTTGATCTGCCCAGCCGAGGGGGGCGTGAAGAGCTGTGGCACCGAGATTTCCAACCCCACGGCGAGCTTTTTCAGCGCCTCATAGGTGGGCGACATCTGGCCGTTCTCGATCTTGCTGAGCGTGGAACGGGCCAGTCCGGCCTGATTGGCGGCTTGCTCCAGCGTCCAGTTGCGCGCCTTGCGCAGCTCGCGCACGCGCGCACCCAGGTCAACAGGAGGGGCGGTTTCCGTCTCGCCGCTTTCGCGGGCGATCTGGATCATGGATTTCGGGCCGTCTTGCGTCATGCGCAGGCTATAGCGCCGCGCCGGGGCGCTTGCAACGCTGCTGCGCGCGGGGTAGCGATTGGGCATGCTGTCCGTCTCTGCGTCCTCCGGCTTTGCGCCTTGCCCCGCCCCGTTCAATCTTGCCGCCCATGTTCTGGGCCGCGCCGCCGATTTGGGCGACAAGACGGCGCTTGCCATTGTCGGGCCCGATCGCGTTGAGGCGTGGCGTTTCGACCAGCTTGAGGCCGCCGTGCGCGGCACCGCGACGGGGTTGCTGGGCATGGGGCTGCGCCCGGGGGACATCGTGCTGATGCGCCTTGGCAATACTGTGGATTTCCCGCTGGCCTATCTGGGCGCGCTGGCCGCAGGCTTGGTGCCTGTCCCCACCGCCGCCGCGTTGACAGAACCGGAGGTCGCCGCGATCATCGCCACCCTCGCGCCCAAGGCGATCTTGCGTGATCCCGCCGTGCCCTGCCCGCCGAATGACACCACCGTCGATCTGGCCCAGCTCAGGTCCATGCGCGATTTGCCCGCGGCCCCCTGGCATATTGGAGACCCCGACCGGCTGGGCTATATCATCTATACCTCTGGCACGTCGGGCCGGCCGAGCGCGGTGATGCACGCACATCGCGCCATCTGGGCGCGGCAGATGATGGTGCGCGGATGGTATGATCTGAAGCCCGAGGATCGGGTCATGCATGCAGGCGCGTTCAATTGGACCTATACGCTGGGGACCGGCCTGATGGACCCCTGGACCGCCGGTGCCACCGCCCTGATCCCGGCTGCGGGCGTGGTGCCTGCGGATTTACCTGCCTTGATGGCACGGCATGAGGCGAGCCTTTTTGCAGCCGCACCGGGGGTGTACCGTCAGATCCTGAAACACCACGACCGGATCAATGCGCCAAGCCTGCGCCACGGGTTGAGCGCGGGGGAAAAGCTGCCCTCGGCGGTTGCCCGCGCATGGCAGGCTGCCAGCGGCACGCCGATTTTCGAGGCCTACGGTATGTCGGAGTGTTCGACCTTTCTCTCCGCCTCTCCCGACCGTCCGGCGCGGGCCGGCACATTGGGCCAGCCTCAGGACGGGCGTCGCATCGCGTTGATCGGGACGGAAGGCCCGGTAGAGATTGGCCAAGAGGGCACCATCGCGATCCACAAGAGCGATCCGGGGCTGATGCTCGGCTATCTTGGCGCGCCGGATCAAACGGCCCGGAAATATCTGGTGATCTGCCCATCCGCGACCAAGGTGTCATGGGCACGGATGGGCAGATCACCTATCTGGGGCGCAATGACGATATGATGAACGCGGGCGGGTTCCGCGTCTCGCCGATCGAGGTGGAACAAACCCTCGCCAAATTCCCCGGCATCCATGCTGTCGGCGCGGCGGAGGTCGAGGTTAAACCCGACGTGACCGTGATCGCGGCCTTCTATACCGCCGATAGCCCGCTGGACGAGGCCGCGCTGGCGCTTTATGCACAAGACAACATGGCGCGCTACAAGCAGCCGCGCCTTTTCATCCACCTGCCAGAGCTGCCGATGGGCGCGAATGGCAAACTGCTGCGCCGGTCCTTGCGTGCAGCCTATGAGGCACAACGATGACCCAGACGATCAAGCTTGATATCATGTCCGACCCGATTTGCCCTTGGTGCTATATCGGCAAGGCCCATCTGGACCGCGCACTGGAAAGCGAGCCGGACCACCCTTTCGCGATCGAATGGCACCCGTTCCAGCTTAACCCCGACATGCCTGCCGAAGGGATGGACCGCCGTGCCTATCTGGAAGGCAAATTCGGCGGCAAGGAAGGTGCGGTGCGGGCCTATGCCCCTGTGGTGGAACATGCCGAGAAAGCCGGTCTCAAGATCAACTTCGAGGCGATGCAGCGCACCCCCAACACGCTGAACGCCCATCGGTTGATCCATTGGGCTGGGATCGAAGGGCGCCAAACCGCTGCGGTATCGGCGTTGTTCAAAGCCTATTTTGTTGATGCGCGCGATATTGGCGATGCCGAGGTGCTCGCCGATATCGCCGACGGGATCGAGATGGATGCCTCTGTTGTGACGCGTCTATTGGCGACGGATGAGGATATGGAAGACATCCGCAAACGCGACGCGCACAGCCGCGAGATGGGCATCAACTCCGTCCCGACCTTTATCGTGGGCGGGCGTCACGCGGTGCCGGGCGCGCAGCCGCCTGAGCTTTGGAAGAAAGTACTGGCCGAGCTGCGCAACGCGGGCTGAGACCACGCGCCCGAGCTGGCATTATGGGGCAGAAAGGCTTTGCCTTTGTGCTGAAACCCGCCTAGAATCAATCGGATAAAGGGGCAAAGACCCCTATCCAGATCGAGCGGGCAGCATGAAATACGATATCCCCTTTCCCTTTATGGGACGCGGGCGGGCGACGGTGGTGACACCGGCGGCGCGCCCGTCCAGCTTCACACCCTCCACGCCAATGACGCGGACGATCCTGACCTATGGCGGGTTCGACGGTTTCCACACCGGTCACGCCGACTGGCTACGGCAGTTGGCCCGTATGGGCAGCGAACTGGTCGTCGGCTGCCAGAGCGAACAGTTCTGTCAACGAGCGGGGCGTCCGGCGCATCTGGGCTTTGCCGCCCGCCGTGCAGTGCTGGAGCGGTGCCGCTATGTCTCGCGGGTCATTCCGCTTGAGACATGGGATCAGGTGCGCAGCGATATCGTGAATTACAACGTCTCGGTATTGGCCCTGCCAGCGCATCTTCCCCTGCCGGTGTCGGGACTGGACGAGATCGTTCAGGTACTGCGTTTGCCGGTGACCGCCCGCGAGACAGAGCCGCGCCAGCGCGCCCGATCCAGCTGACGGCGCGACGCCGATTGCACTATCTGTAAGGCAGCCTTATGAACACCATAGGCTGCGCCCTGCGGCCCACCGTCACGATGGAGCCGATGGATGACCGACGACCGCCCCGACATCAACATGAGCCGCCCCGAGTTTGTGGCGCTGATTGCGATGATGTTTGCAATCATTGCTTTCTCGACCGATGCAATGCTGCCTGCCCTGCCCGAGATCGGCGCAGAGCTGTCGCCTTTGGATATGACCAAAGTCCCGTTGATTGTGACCGCCTTTATCCTGGGCATGGGGATGGGCACTTTTGTCACCGGCCCGCTGTCGGATGCTTTCGGGCGCAAGAATATCATCTACCTCGGGTCTGCGATCTATATCTCGGGGGCTGTGGTGGCGTGGCTGAGCCAATCGCTGGAGGTGATGCTGATCGCGCGGGTCGTGCAGGGTGTGGGGGCTGCGGGCCCTCGGGTTGTGGCGCTTGCGGTGATCCGCGATCTGTATTCGGGCCGGCAGATGGCCAAGATCATGTCTTTCGTGATGATGATCTTTGTCGTCGTGCCCGCCTTTGCCCCTGCGATGGGGGCTGTGATCATCGCCCTGTCCGATTGGCGTGGCGTATTCTTGTCGTTCATCGTTTTCTCGGCAACCTGTGTGGTCTGGGCCATGCTCCGCCTGCCCGAAACCCTGCCCAAGCCCAAGCGTCGACCTTTGCAGATCGGCCTGCTGTGGAACGCGGTGAAAGAGATTTTCAGCAACCCGATGGTGTGTCTGTCGATCACGGTGCAGACGCTGGTGATGGGGTTCTTGTTCTCGACACTGATGCTGGTGCAACCCATTTACGACCAAGTCTATGACCGCGCCGAGAGCTTCCCCTTCTGGTTTGGCGTCGCGGCGCTGATCTCGGGGACGTCGAGCCTGCTGAACGCGCTGCTGGTCGTCCGGCTGGGGATGCAGCGGATCGTGATCCTCGCGCTTGGCCTGCAGATCGTACTGTCGGGCCTGATGCTGGGTCTTGGTCTGGGCGATCTGCCAGAGCCCTATGGTTTTGTCTTTTTCCTGATGTGGCAGGCGTCGCTGTTCTTTCAGGTGGGGCTGGTGATGGGCAACCTCAACGCGCTGGCGATGGAGCCTTTGGGTCATATCGCCGGCATGGCGGCGTCGGTCATCGGGGCGGTGTCGACGGTGATGGCAGCCATGCTCGCCTCGCCCATCGGGTTGATGTTCAACGGCACGATCACCCCGCTGATTGGCGCGGTACTGACGCTGGCGACACTCGCCTTTGCGCTGATGCTGCTTCTGGCGCGGGTCAACCGGCAGGCGGCAGCAGACCCCGCGGAATAGGGCTGAGCGACCACGTGGTGGCGTGTCGTGCCGGTTTCGCCCTTCGGGCGAGGATTTAGAGCCATTTGGAAGCGCGGTCCAAGGCGCTTTAGAGAGAGGTAACAAAAAGGGGCAGCGCTGGTGGCGGTGCCCCTTGTGATAGTGCATTGATACCTGCGCGCTTATGCGGCGCGCTGCCCGGCTGGCTTGCGACGACGCCGCGCGGCACCGGCGGGTTTGCCCGCACCGCCGCCATTACCACCGCCACCGTTACCGCCACCGCCACCGGGGCGACCACCGCGACCACGACCGCGTCCGCCGCGACCCTTTGGCTTGGCGGGTTCGTCAATCGCTTCCCACGGACGGCCAGAGGCCACGGGGATCGAGATTTTCATCGTCTTCTGGATATCTTTCAGCTCGCCCATCTCATCCGGTGCGCAGAAAGCGATCGCCGCCCCGTCTTTGCCCGCGCGTGCGGTCCGGCCGATACGGTGGACATAATTGTCGGGCACATTGGGCAGTTCGTAGTTGTAGACGTGCTTCACATCGGGAATATCCAGACCGCGGGCGGCGACATCCGTTGCCACCAGCACGGTGACCTCGCCTTTCTTGAAGGATTCAATGGCGCGGTCCCGCTGACCCTGGCTTTTGTTGCCATGGATCGATGCCGCTTTGAAACCGGCTTTGACCAGATCTTTCATCAGCTTTTCACAGCCGTGTTTGGTCCGCCCGAACACCAGGGCGCGTTCCTCGGTGTGTTTGCCAAGCAGTTCGATCAGCAGGGATTTCTTTTCCGCCTTGGCGATGAAATGCACCTCTTGGGTGATCTTGTCCGCCGCCTTGCCCGGAGGCGAGACTTCGATGCGGATCGGGCTGTTGAGGTAGCTGTTGGCGATCTCGTTCATCAGTTTCGGCATGGTTGCCGAAAAGAGCATCGTCTGACGCTCTTTCGGCAGCACCGCCGCGATCTTGCGCAGATCGTGGATGAAGCCCATGTCGAGCATCTGGTCCGCTTCATCCAGCACAAGGAAAGTGGTCTTGTGCAGCAGCACCGCGCGGCGGTCCATCAGGTCCAGCAAGCGCCCGGGTGTGGCCACCAGCAGGTCGACGCCGCGCTCCATCCGTTTGATCTGCGGGTTGATCGACTGGCCGCCGACAATCATCATGGTTTTCAACTGGGTGCCTTCGCAGAACCCCTTGAGGTTCTCCATGATCTGGTTGGCCAGCTCGCGGGTCGGGGCCAGCACCAGCCCACGCACGGTGCGCGGCTCGGGGCGGGCTTCGCGTTCCAGCATCTGGGCCACCAGCGGGATACCGAAGGCAGCGGTCTTGCCGGTGCCGGTCTGTGCCAGCCCCATCACGTCGCGGCCATTCATCCCGTGGGGGATCGCCTGTTTCTGGATCGGGGTCGGATCGGTCATGCCCATGTTGGTCAAGGCTTTGACCAGACGGCGCGGCAGGCCCATCATTTCAAAATCGCTCATCGTTTTGTCGTCTTTCCGCGGGATGCGGGGCAAAGCCCCTTCCCGCCATAGCAATCACGCGGGCCCCGTCGATGCAGGGAAACCGCGAGGGACGCAAAGCAGATCGCAGGGGGCAGCCTAGTGCCAACACCCTGTCTGTTGCGCTTGGCCCCACGCGTGATTTTGGGAACATCGGCGGCCTTTTGTTCAGCTGTCATAAGACGCGACGATTTTAGGTCGACAGGTCAAGGGCTGGTCTGCTCACGCGGCAGAAGGCATCGCTTGCGCCCCAGATGGGCTGTTTGGGCGGCAAAGTCAACGGTGCTGTGAAAGATAGCCTAGCGCGGGGTGCTGCGCGCCAGCATCAGCGGCAGCACAGCGCTGAGGATGAACAGGCGCATCATGTGGCAAGCGGCGACGAAACCCGGGCTGATCCCCAGCACGCTGCCCATGGCGATCATGGTCTCGAACCCACCGGGCGCAAAGGCCACAAGGATATGCGCCAGCGGCATGCCAAGCGCCATAGCGACCGGGATCGCCCCCAGCAGGGCCAACCCCACGGCAAGGCAGGTCACAGCCAGCCCTGCGGCAAGCCCCTTGGTCAGATCGTCAAGCCGCACGCCGGAGAACCGCGTGCCGATCAAGGCGCCGAGCACCACATAGGCGGGCATCACCAGCCACAGGGGCAGCACACCGGGGGCGAGCCCTGTCACATGCGCAAGCGATGACACCAGCATCGGCCCGATCAACATCGGCGCGGGCACCCGGATGCGCCCCAGCAGCACCCCTGCCCCGACGGATAGCACCGCCATCACCAGCAATGTCACCCCGCCCATAACGGGGCCGTCGGGCACGATGGACCCGCCCAGATCAACCCCCATCGCCAGTGCGACAAAGGGCACCACCAGCGTGAGCGACAACAGCCGCACCGACTGCGTGGTCGAGATACGCACCACATTATCCCCGCCATCGGCCGCCATCGCCAGCACAAAGCTGAGGTGTCCGGGGGCCGAAGCCAGCAGTGCTGCACGACGGTCAAAGCCAAAGAACCGCGCCAGCAGCCACCGGCTGAGCACCAGCATCGCCCAGACCAGCACGGCCATCCCTACAAAAGCCAGCGGCCAGCGCAGCATGGCATCGACCGCATTCTGGTCAAACCCTGCCCCCACCGACAGGCCAATGACGACAAAGCAGATGTTGCGCAGCGGCAGCGACACCCCCATGCGCGCGCCCGCCAGACCGGCCAGCGACACCAGCACCGCAGGCCCCAGCAGCATGTAGATCGGCGCGTTCAGCAGCCAGCCGATTCCGGCCCCCACCGCGCCGATACAGACGGTGAAAACGGTCGTATGCGTATCAGACGGGGGGCGCGGCCATTTCATACGCTTGTGCTAGCAGTTGGTCCCTTCCGCCACCAGCCCCGTCACGGGATGCGCCGCGAGGCTTGCACATCCCACGACAAAGGGACATGCATCCTCTGACGGAATTTTAGAACGATTGTATGAAGGAATAGGATATGGACAATCTGCGCGGCGCTTTGATCATGGTGCTGTCGATGTTGGGCTTTGCCATTGAGGACATGTTCATCAAGCTGATCGGGACGGATATCCCGATCGGGCAGATTATCTTTATGCTCGGGACCGGTGGCGCGCTTTGCTATGGTGCGATGGTGGTGATGAAGGGCGAGCCCTTGATGGATCGCGCGATGCTGACCCGCCCGATCCTGCTGCGCGCCTTGGGCGAGATTGTCGGCACCTTGGGGTTTGTATCGGCCATTGTGCTGACGCCGATTTCTTCTGCCTCGGCCATCTTGCAGGCGACACCGCTGGTGGTGACCCTAGGCGCGGCGCTGTTTCTGGGCGATCCCGTCGGCTGGCGCCGGTGGAGCGCTATTCTGGTTGGTATGCTGGGCGTCTTGCTGGTGATCCGCCCCGGGATGGACAGCTTTCAGGCGCTGTCCCTGCTGGCGGTTCTTGGGGTGCTGGGGCTGTCCTTGCGCGATCTGGCGACGCGGCGGGTGCCAAAATCGACCTCTACGTTCCAGCTGTCGTTCCTTGCGTTTCTGGCGTTGGTCCCTGCAAGCCTGCTTTTCATGCTGGGCACGGGCACGGCCTTTGCCCCCATGACGGGGGTGCAATGGTTGTTCATGGGGGCCGCGCTGACAACCGGCATGGTCGCCTATTACGGCATCGTCGCGGCCATGCGTATCGGCGAAATCAGCTTTGTCACACCGTTCCGCTATGCGCGCCTGCTGTTCGCGATGGTTGTGGGCATCACAATCTTTGGCGAACGCCCCGATCTGCTGACCTATGTTGGCGCAACCATCATTGTTGCCTCGGGCATCTATACGGTATGGCGTGAGCGAAAGGTCAAAGAACAGGCCTGAACACTTTCCATCCTCCCCCCGGCGCGCTAAACCGCTGCGCAATTGTCATCTGCAAAAGGATAGCCCCTTATGAGCACGATCATCGACATCCACGCCCGCGAAATCATTGACAGCCGGGGCAACCCCACGGTCGAAGTCGATGTGACGCTTGAAGACGGCACCATGGGCCGCGCGGCCGTTCCCTCTGGCGCATCCACCGGTGCCTATGAGGCGGTAGAGCGTCGCGATGGCGACCAAAAGCGCTATATGGGCAAGGGCGTTCTGGAAGCCTGCGCCTCGGTTAATGGCGAGATCGCGGATGCGCTGGTCGGCATCGACGCGACAGAGCAGGTCGAGATTGACGGCACGATGATCGAGCTGGACGGAACCGACAACAAGTCGCGTCTGGGGGCCAACGCCATTCTGGGCGTCTCCCTCGCGACGGCGAAGGCCGCGGCTGATTATTGCTCGCAGCCGCTCTACCGCTATGTGGGCGGCACCTCTGCGCGCATGCTACCCGTACCGATGATGAACATCATCAACGGGGGCGAGCACGCGGATAACCCGATCGACATTCAGGAATTCATGATCATGCCCGTCGCGGCAGAGAATATCCGCGACGCGGTGCGCATGGGCTCCGAGGTGTTCCACACGCTGAAGAAAGAGCTTTCGGCCGCAGGTCTGTCCACCGGTATCGGCGACGAAGGCGGCTTCGCACCCAACATCAGCTCCACCCGCGATGCACTTGATTTCATTTTGAAATCCATCGAAAAAGCAGGCTACAAACCGGGCGAGGAAATCTACCTCGCGCTGGATTGTGCGGCAACGGAATACTTCAAGGACGGCAGCTATGTCCTTTCTGGAGAAGGGAAAACCCTGACCAGCGCCGAGAATGTGGATTATCTTGCGGCCCTCTGCGCCGATTACCCCATCATCTCTATCGAAGATGGCATGTCCGAAGACGATTGGGATGGCTGGAAACTGCTGACCGACCGTCTGGGTGACAAGATCCAGCTGGTGGGCGACGATCTGTTCGTGACCAACCCCGAACGTCTGGCCGAAGGCATCAAACGGGGGTCTGCCAACTCCATGCTGGTGAAGGTCAACCAGATCGGCACCCTGTCCGAGACGCTGCAAGCGGTCGACATGGCGCATCGTGCGGGCTTTACCAACGTGATGTCCCACCGCTCGGGCGAGACCGAGGACGCGACGATTGCGGATCTTGCTGTTGCGACGAACTGCGGTCAGATCAAGACGGGCTCGCTCGCGCGGTCCGACCGGTTGGCGAAATACAACCAGCTGATCCGTATCGAGGAATCGCTTGGCGTGACAGCGGAATACGCCGGTCGTTCGATCCTGAAAGGTTGATCGCGGGGGGCAGTTCGCCCCGCCCGAAGATACGAAAGCGCGCCCGATCAAGGCGCGCTTTTTTTGTGCTTGCGGTGTCGCGTCCGGCGTCAGCTTTGGATCTGACGCAACAGGCTCGACTTGGTAAAGCCCACACGTATCATGTCCGTGTCACTTTTCAGCATCGGCATCTTGATCTGGATCGTCCGCGGCTGCGCGCCAAAGACCACGTTCATCCGGATGGTGGCCACGAATTTGCCTTGCGTCGACGGGCGCACGTCTTCGATCATACCCACGACCTCGCGGTCGGTGGTCATGACCGTAGCGCCCAATGCCGCCGTGATCGGGACAGAGGCCGCGGCGCGGGTCACATCGCCGCTGACACTGCGCGATACCGCGGCGGTAGCGCTGCCGGTCGTCGCGCTGTCGTCGGTCGTCGTGCCGCCGCCGCTGTTGGACCCGCCGGTGCTGCCGACACCCACGCCAACGCCCGCGACGGAACCCCCGCCCACCGAGGCCCCGACACCAGCGCCCACGCCGCCGACAGAGGCACCAGCGCCCGCATCAGCGACCGAACCGCCGCCGACAGAGGCACCCGCCCCCGCGCCGACGCTGCCTGCGCCCACACCAACACCGACATCCGCGGCGGACCCGTGGCCGACGCTGGCCCCTACGCCCGCGCCAATACCGCCCACGCTGGCACCGACGCCGACATCCAGCGCAAAGGCCGACGTGGCGATGAATACCGTTGCAACCGAAGTTGCGGCGTTTTTAAGAAACATACTCGTCATGGTCATTCTCCTTTTGAAAAGGAACGGCGCAAGCAAATCCCCCACTTTCTGCGCCACCGTTCTGAGGTAGTACAATTCAAGGTAGAACCACCCCGATCCCAAGCAAGGAAACAGACTGTTTACGGAACGCCGCTGTGCAAGCAGGCAACAGCCCTTTGCAACGCCAGAAACCCGCGCCGCATAGCTAACTTATTCGGGAAAAACGAAGAATACCCACGGCCATAGCGCGAAATGCTAACAGGCGACTCACGCCGCAACACGTCCTGTCCAGAGAAAAGCGCAGGTCACAGGGGTGACGATACGCTGGCGCGAAACCCATCAAAGGGCCTTATTCTAAACGCTGATCGCCTCCGTCGGCATGCTCACGGTGCCGCCCCCGACCGCAGCCCGCACCCCCGTGGTGCCGGGGCAAGAGGTCGGCAGCCCGCGCGCCACCCGCACGGCAAGATATCCGAAGGCCTGCGCCTCCAGCATATCACCGTCCAGCCCGATCTCTTCTATCGGCATGACCGGACAATCCAGACTGACGCTGAGCATCTTCATCAACACAGGGTTGTGCCGCCCGCCCCCTGTGACCAACACACGATCGGGCAGACGCGGACAATGCTGCATTGCTTCGGCCACGCCAGCGGCACACATCGCCGTCAGCGTCGCGGCGGCATCTGCGTCCGACAGTTCGGTCACCAGCGCGACCATCTCGTCAAAATCGTTCCGGTCCAGCGACTTGGGGGGCATCCGTGCGAAATAGGGCTCGGCCAGAAACAGCTCAAGCGCGCCGGTCTCGACCTGCCCGCGCGACGCGGTCTTGCCGCCCTCGTCAAAGGGCAACCCCAGACGCGCCTGCATCAGATCGTTGATGGGTGCATTGGCAGGCCCCGTGTCGAAAGCCAGCAGCGCCCCCTCCGCCTCGGGCAAGGGGATCGCCGGATCCACCCAGGTCAGGTTGCCCACCCCGCCAAGGTTCAAAAAGGCCACCGGCCCCGTCAGCCCCGCATAGCGGGCGCAGGCGTGGTGAAAGAACGGCGCGAGCGGTGCGCCCTCTCCGCCCAGATGCACATCGGCGCTGCGGAAATCCCACACGACGGGCAGCCCCAGATGATCCGCCAGCGCGGCACCGTCGCCCACCTGCAACGTCCCCTGTATGCGCGGCGCATGGGCCAGCGTCTGTCCGTGAAAGCCGATCAGATCGACATCGGTATACCCGCCAAGGGCATCGATATGCGCCGCCTCGACCACCTGCGTCGCCGCCGCCACCTCTGGCCCTGACCATTTGCCGAAACCGGCCGCGATGGTGCGGCGTTCCTCCGCAGAATAACTGCGGTAGCTCGACCTGCCGAAACCTATGATATCGCGGCCGTCCGTCTCGATCACCGCAACGTCCACACCGTCGAGCGAGGTGCCGCTCATCGCGCCTGCGGCCCGCAACGGGCCTGTTTTCGCGATCCGTGTCGGGGTTCTTGCCCCTTGGGCCTTATTCATGGCCTTTTCCTTTGTCTGCTCAGCACCTATAGAGTGCACCACCACCCAAGCTGAGGGCAAGCACCATGACATACCACCCCAAATCCGATTTCATCCGCATCATGATGGAGCGCGGCTTTCTCGCCGATTGTACGGACTATCAGGGCCTTGATGACGCGCTGATGAACGGGGCTGTGCCTGCCTATATCGGCTATGACGCGACAGCGAAATCCCTTCATGTGGGGCATCTGATGAATATCATGGTGCTGCGCTGGTTGCAGAAATGCGGCGGCAAACCGATCACCCTGATGGGCGGCGGCACCACCAAAGTGGGCGACCCGTCGTTCCGGTCGGATGAACGCCCCCTGCTCGACAATGCCGCCATCGACGCCAATATCGCCGGCATGCAGCAGGTGTTCGAGAAATACCTGTCCTACGGTGACGGCGACAGTGACGCGATCATGCTGAACAATGCTGAATGGCTGGACAATCTGAACTACCTCGAATTCCTGCGCGACATCGGGCGGCATTTCAGCGTGAACCGGATGCTGTCGTTCGAAAGCGTCAAATCCCGTCTTGATCGGGAACAGTCGCTGTCCTTCCTCGAATTCAACTACATGATCTTGCAGGCCTATGACTTCCTTGAACTCAACCGCCGCTATGGCTGTTTGCTGCAAATGGGTGGCTCGGATCAATGGGGTAATATCGTCAACGGGATCGACCTGACCCGCCGCGTGCTGGATCAAGAGATTTTCGGCCTCACCACGCCCTTGCTCACCACCAGCGACGGCCGCAAAATGGGCAAATCCCAAGGCGGCGCGATCTGGCTGAACGGGGACATGCTGTCGCCTTACGAGTTCTGGCAGTTCTGGCGCAACACCACCGATGCGGATACGGGCAAGTTTCTCAAGATCTTCACCGAACTACCGGTCGAGGAATGCGACCGTCTGGGCGCGCTGGAAGGCTCCGATATCAACGCGGCCAAGATCATTCTGGCGAACGAGGTCACGACCCTGCTGCACGGTGCCGAAGCCGCAAAGAATGCCGAAGCCACGGCACGCGAAGTGTTCGAAAAAGGCGGCGTCGGCGATGACCTACCCACCCTGACGCTGACCGCGGCGGATATCGGCGACGGCATCTCTATCGTGCAGTTGATCGTGAAATCCGGTCTGGCCGGTTCGGGCAAAGAGGCAAAACGTCTGATCACCGAAAACGGTGCCCGCTATAATGACGAACCGCTGACAGACGCAGGCCTGATGGTCGATGCTGCCACGCTGGCCACACCGATCAAGCTTAGCGCGGGCAAGAAACGCCACGCGCTGGTCCAACTGGGCTAAGCCCCCGCAATACGCGAGGGGGGCGGGTCGCCCTGCCCCCTTCAGCTTTCGGCTTTTTCTTCCAGCATCAGCCACTCGGCCTCTGCGTCCTGCAGCTTTTCATTCCGCTCGACCAAGGCATCGGTCGCTTTCTGGAATTTCACCGGATTGTCGGAATAGAGCGTCGGATCACTCATCAACTCTTCCAGTTTCGCAATTTCGGCTTCCAGTCGCGCAATCTCGGCGGGCAGCGCCTCAAGCCGGTGCTTTTCGGTAAAGCTCAAACCTGATTGCTGCGCCGCTTTGGGCTTTTCGGATTTCGCA